>Ga0209589_1013354_pt1 | contig 10744 bp, 4 predicted proteins | sample CowpeawhiteBW_FD_187525 | JGI IMG/M metagenome (GOLD analysis project Ga0209589, IMG submission 187525) | Root nodule microbial communities of legume samples collected from California USA - Cow pea white BW (SPAdes) (version 2) | ecosystem: Host-associated > Plants > Roots > Nodule | place: USA...
ACATGATTCATTTATAATTTCTGAAATATTGAGTACAAAGAGACCTTGATCACAATATCCCTTCCCCACAAAAACATTATTTTTTGTCATTACAATCTTGTTAGATTCAAATGACACTTTAACCCCCACTTTTCCCAGTAGTGCTACAGAGATTAGATTAACTCTGATAGAGGGCACATGTAGCACATCACTCAAGGCCAGAGTCTTCCCAAATGTGAATTTTAGAAGAACCTTTCATTTTCCAAGGACTGGAGTTGTCCTGGAATCACCAAGATAAACATGTTCTTCTCATGCCCTACACTAGTGTAGGAGGTAAAAGCACTCCTGTTTGCACATATGTGCCTGGTAGCACCAGAGTCTACCACCCACTTGCTCACATTGGTCATCAGATTTACTTGAGAAACGACTGCAACTATAGTATCATCTTCCCCTTGGGCTATATTTGCCCTAGGAGGATTGTCGTTTCTTGCTCTGTGCCTGCACTGAGGTGCATGATGGCCTGGCTTCCCACATACGAAGCAATTACCCTTTTTCGTAAAGACGAGGTTAGATCCATTGGGACGAAAATTTTGAAATTTATTTTTCCTTTTGTGATCAAGTTTGTTCTCGTACCTTTTTAAAGCAGGTTTGTCTTCTACCACATTTGCTTTTGCGGATAATGCTTTGGCCCTTGCAGTAGCACTCTCCTTCCTGTTGGTGTCTTCTATTATGATGTGTGTAATGAGCTCTTGAAGCGTCATTTGCTTGTGTCTATGTTTCAGCTGTTGTTTATAGTCAGTCCAAGATGACGGTGATATCTTCAAGTAACTTGTGATATTCGTTGATTTGAATCTTTATGTCTTTATCTTCGATCATCTCCCAACGATAGTAATTCCCTATGACAAACCTTTGTCGGACGACGTCCTCAGCAGTATATTTGAGAATCAATGAATCCTAAATTTCTTTCGCTTCCTTATATGAGCAATACACATCGAACAAATCATTAAACAAGGCGCTAAGTAAGGTGTGTCGACATACCTTGTTTGCATAAGTCCAATCTTCAACTTGTTTGGCACTGGATTTGTCAAGTTTTGAAGTTGAAAGAGCCATAGCTACTTCATACATGTCTAGAAGAGTATACACACGTTCTTGCCAGCGTCGAAAGTTTTACCCAGAGAATACCTCAATTTTTGATACATCCGAAAATGGTTTCGCAAAGACGGTCGGAGTTCCGGAACTATTTTGATTCTCCAAAGTAGTAGAGTTGTTGTTGTTGTCAACCATAAGTCCTTAAGATTGTTGTTAAAAGCTGACAAATCATGAACAAAACAAATCTTCCTGAGGCGTGTAAATTCACTGCCCTTAAGGACTTATACGCGATGTGTGCGCAAGCCCCCCAGGATACAACAGAAACTTCTCGGATCTTCCGAGGATCTCAGAACTAGCAAGAAAGTACTCTTGAGAGAGTTTTTAACCCAGATAGTAGAAGAAAGAAATATGAGAGAGGATGAGAGCTTGAAGAATGAAGGAGAAGATTGAGAGATGGTGTGTTTTGGAGAGCACCAAAACCACCTATTTATAGGTATGAATGAAGAAAAAGATGAGCTAAAAACATAAAGTTTCACCAACGTTCAAATCCAAAATTGCAACGTGCTTTGGGATATTCATGAACCAGAATAATTGCATTAAACATGGAATCAAAACGGAAGCATGATTTTGCACCAAAATAAAACTGCAACAACAATGAATTTATGGCTGGTAGCAACGTTCACATCTTTTAAAATGTTTATAACGCTTGCTTCACAACAAACTTCACCCAACAAATATCCATTTTTAGAGGTCACAAGGTTCCTCAAATACGACAATCAAAACTTTTTTTCCAAACAAAATAAATAAATAAAAACTCCCAAAGGAAAAAACAATAACGGAGAAAAAAGAAAATGCAAATAAAGAAGAATAAGGACTTAATGGATGTGAGATCATCACCCTCTAACCTCATTAATGCTAATATAATGAAGTGTTTTATTTATTAAACCAATGCTTAATATTTTGCATAAATAAATATTTCAAATATAAATAATTTTTTCTTTATTTATATTTTTGTTTACATTTGACTTGGATTTACAAATACACATAATACTTGTTAATATATATATATATATATATATATATATATATATATATATATATATATATATATATATATATAGACGATGACTTGTTAACTTTTTATTTATTTAAAAGCAACTAAAATGTTAATGCTGTTTTATAAAAAATTTAATGTTTCTAAACATAATGAATAATTTTCATTTTAGCTCATGTTTTAAGAACTACATGATATTGTAACAAAATATGGTTAAAATTTGTTAGTTAAATTAGTCTCGAAGTATTCTTTAAAGTATTGTAGACGATAAATACCCACAATGTCATAACATTATATTTTTTTATACTTATTTATTTAGAAAGAAAGAAATTAAGTATGTATATGCATGTCAAAATGGGTCCATCGGGTTGACCTGTTAACCCACCAAGAGAAGGATGGGTCAGGTTGCTGATTTGAACATGCCAGCCTGCTGAACTCGTCCTACCTGACCCGTCAATTTGTCAAGTCAAGAGATAGGCCAATCCACCATAAGTTGCGCCCCTGTTTTAACTTAAGTGCAAAAACCTTTTTGTTCTCCATTCATTTTACAGCAACCAACCTTTTGCTCTTCTTCTTTAGCCATATAGAAATGAAAGAGACCCTACCACCACCATCACTCACGAGCCACCACCACCACTTGCGAGCCACCACCCCTACCACACACAAATACATCGTGAGTGACCACCATGCGAGCCACCCACATAGGAGCCACCACCACACGAGATTGAGCGACAAGGTAATCCATAGTGGGTCCTGAATGAGATTTCTGGTTTCCCTAATTTGTAGGGATTGGAATTTTTTAGAGCTATCAAAATGGATTGAAATCCGCGAGCCAACCCGACTCACCACGAGTTCAGGCCGAGTTGGGTTGTAATTTTTTTATAAATTTTAATACGGGTTGATTTTTGACCCGACTCATGTAGAACCCGGCTCATCCGGGTTGAACCCAAAGTGAGCCGGGTTGAACCCGCGGTGAGCCGGGTTGGCTCACCAACCCGCAGATAAAAGGGTCACACAAGTATTTTTATTAAGTTGGGCTTTATATTTGTGTCATGTTAGGTGTTTTGTTTAGCCAACACATAAATAATTTATATTTTTTTATTTTGGATTTTATTAAAATTTATTTAGATTTTAATTAGAAATATAATTTAGTTTTGACTGAAAAATAAAATAAAAAAATAAAATTTTATTTAATTAAGTGAACCCGTGAGCCAACCCGTTTAACCCGCCAACTCGTGATGGGCCGGGTCGGGTTCGATTTTTTTTGGCTGACTAAAAAGTGAGCCGGGTTGGGTTGGCTCATTAAATCATCAACCCGTGGTGGGTTGAGCCGGGTCGGGACGGGTTACCTGTTTTGACAGCTCTAAAATTTTTGATTGCCTTAATTTTTGCATATTGGTATGTTTGCAAATTTTGATTTCTGGTTACCTTTATTTTACATATATGGAGCCTTTGTTTTTGTGTGTGTGCGTGTATGGTGGTGGGAATATGATGGATAAAACAAAGGTTGAAGATGATCAGTAAGAAAAATGACGAAGAAGATGGGTGAACAAGTGATGATGAGAGATGAAAAAACAATGAGCCGCCAACCTGCCAATCCGTCTAGTATTGGGATGGGTTAAGTCTTTCAACCCGTTTTTTTTTTTGTTAGGTTGTCTTAGCCCGCCCCAATTTTGATAGGACAGAAGTGGGATGAGTCTAAATTGGTTAGCCTGTTTTAACATCTCTAGATATATATTCAAAAGTATATTTAACATATTTTATTATTATAATGGATAACGTATACGACTAATACAAGAAAAATAATGCGTTTCAATAATATAATAAACGTGTTACATAATAATTTTCATCCATTTATTCCACACTACTATTATGAGTATAGATAGGATTTCAAACTGAGAGTGGGAAACTTTGAACATTAAGGTGTCGTGGGGTAGTAGGTTTCACGTCAGTCTAACACACTCCGGTTCGATTCCAGGCTACGTCAACTGGTAAGTTCTCTTATTTTAACTTTTATTTTTCGTTTTTTTACTGATCTTCAATTTTTTCTCAATTCATTTTTATTTTTGGGTTTGTAGCCCATTACAGCATTTCCATGTTCAACCCAGTTTCATGTAGATCATGGGCTTATGATATATTTTATAATGTTTTTATTTTTTAATTTTACCAAAAAAGTTGATAACTTTACATTCTTATGGTTTGAACAAAGTTATTTTGAAAATATATCATTTAGAAAAAACTACACTATTTCTCTTGAAGTTATGTTAACATTCACAGGTCTTCTAGTAGAGCTTTTCAATAATATAATGTTCTCCTCTTTTTCTATATTTTAAAATAAACTTTCACTTTTAAATAAATAACATTCACCCATTTTCTATCTTTAAATGACATTTAATTTTATTTTATTTTAAAATACTATTTTAATTAAACCTTAGAAGATTAGAAAATTAACAAAATTACAAGTAAAAAAATTAAAATAATATTTTAAAAAAAATATCATCTACTTGAAAAAAAAGAAAATAAAAAAGCAACATTTTGTTAATTTGATGATAATATAATTATAAAATCCTATAAAACGACATTTTAGAATTGATAGTGATTTAAAAATAGTTAAACTCGATTATTTTAATATTAAAATGTCTTAATATAAATAAAATTCTTATAAATGAGTTTCATTATTTTAAAACACACAATCTTTATAGAAATAATTTTTCTAGAGTTTTATGACTTCTCTCTAAGGATTCTTCCTCTTTGCTCGTCTAATTAAAGAACTCAGACCGTATGATTAATCCTTGTGGCAAACTCTTTAATTTGGACCGATCAGTTTCTTCGTTTGCGTAAGTTGAGTTTTAGTCTTTTTTCTTGGTCTATTTTTGTTTTTTGTTGCATCTGAGCCTTCGTCCATTTGCATGAGTATTTTTAATCATCAGTACAAGTCTTTATTGGTTAGTGATCATAACAGTATGTCCTGATCATTTTTGTGTTGTTCCAAGGTGTAGATAGAATATCCCGTGGAGCTAAAGGTGTTTGGGTGTTTGTGAGCTTGTTGATCCCTTTTAACAAGTAAAGGAAGTTATTCATTTTCTGTGTGTGTTTTATAACTTTGATTAGTTACATGTTGATGATTGATTCTATCTGAGGTTGAAATTGAATATGATGAATATATTTGGTGTGTATGTTTTAATGTAAATTGGTATGTTATAAATGTGATTTGATGTTTGAATGATTTGGTTGATTTTGTGTTGATTGAGGTGATTTGGAATTTGGTCAATTGAACAAATCAATACTCCATTTTATTTGTTAAAACTATTTTGAACCAAAGTTTTGAACAACTGATTGGGTTTAAGATCACTAAAAAACATAAAATGCTTTTGTTGTTAGTTGATGCAACGTTGAGCGTCACCTAGTGGCGTTGAGCGTCACCTAGTGGTGTTAAGCGCCACCTGTGGCATTGAGCGTTAGTGTCCCCTGGTGTCTTGGGAGCAATTTTGCTCCTGAGCGTTGAGCGCACCTTTTGCGAGTTGTTGGGCACTAAACTTGTCAATGTGATGTTGAATGTCACTTATTGAGAGAAGAAAGGCATTGAGCACAAGTTTGCTCTGATTGGTTTTGTTTGCTCTTCTTATGTTGTGAATAGTTATGTTTGGCTAAATTTATTTGTTGATATTTTAAATGGTTAATATTTGATATGATGTTGTTGTGGTGAGTATGTATGATGATGCTATTGAAAGAATTTCAATGAGAGATTCTTTGTGGTGATAACTATAGTGTATGTATTGACATATGGATTCAATATGAAAGTATCTTGTACTCTAATAACTATTCACACTCAAGTATTGTAAAATAAGTTATGTGGTGAGAGTCACAAGAGGTCCTAGTCACTAGACTTGTTTAGTCTTAGGTGTGAATGGGATTTAGCTTGTATGTTGTTGGGTGATAACCTCTTGAGGCCAAGCTCTACAAAGCTTGGGAACTACCATAGGTGAACATCACTAGTGAGTCCAATGTCAAGTACATGTATCCAAATAATTGAGTTTAATGTTAACTGCTTTTGTGACTATAGACATAGATATGTTTTATACCATGTTTGAAAGTATTAGCATGATTTAATTATATATGAATATTTCTTTTGTACACTACCTTTTGTGTGCTTTGTATTTTCTTATGTTTGTCTGTACTTTCTTTTGTGATGATTACCTATTTGGTGAGGACAAATGAAGTTGCAGGTTAGAGGCACCGTTGGAGGATGATGAACCATCAGTTAAAGTAGTGAAATGTCTTTAAGGAGTTTTTGTAAGTTATTAGTTTTATATAGGACAATTTTGGTTTAGTTTAAGTGTGTAAACATTATATTTTATAATCGTATCTTTTGTAAAATTGTATTAATATATTTTATTAACTGAATTATCTTTTTTGAGTATTATGATAAAATGTTCTACTTTATTAGTTGTAAACTACTAAAATAAGATTTTACAATATTAAATACCTAAGATGCACAAATACGATATGTGTATCGGATACGTCGATACGTTTATTTTCAAAATAATTGGATACGATACGTGATACATATGTGATATATGAATATTGAAAAGTACACAATAATTCTTACAAACATAATAAATATATGATTGTTGATGTGTGAATCCAAATTTCCTAATTAGAGACCAATTATTTTGGTAGCCAAAACCTGGTAGCTAATGTTAGTAACCAATTTAAAAACCAATTCATAATTGAAATTATTTTAATTATCAATTTAGAGACCAATTATAATTTTTTGGAACTATTTTAGTTGTCAATTTGGTCACTTTATAGTGACTAATTTTTTTTGTCACTAAAATTGGTCATTATTCAAAGATTTTATTGTAGTGTACTATGACTTTATAAATTAGATACTTCATTGATAAGTATCGTTAAAGTATCCTGAAGTATCGAACACGATATGTGTCGAACACGAATATGTGACCGAAGTTGAAGTATAGGTGCATCATAGTTAAATACTCAAAAAATTGTGTTTCCATAAATACCCTTATAAAAGTATAACACTCACATGTTAATAACATTTGGGTTTAAGTTATTTGTATGAATGACTGAACATTATTATCCATGCGAATTAGATAAATTTAGCTGCGACAGGTTTTTCAAGACGAGATTTAATTCAACTCAAAATCTTTAAGATGGTTTTATAATTTTTTTTTACAATGTCCAACTTTTTTATTTTTTTAATATGGAACTTAGACTTTACTAGTGAAATTGTTGTACAATTGTTATCACATTAGCTTTTCACTTTCAATATTTCTACTCTGAATCTCACCAATATCATTTTTTAGTTTTATTATTTCTAGTTTTGGTATTTTTTATTGGTTTTTTAAGATCCGATGAATTTAATTAATTAAATAATTAATTAATTAATAAATGAGGGTAGTGAGAGTCTTTAAGGCAATTAATGCTAGTTTCTATAATGTGGAAAAAGCACTAGCTCAAGTGGTTAAGAATACTTGGTTGTTATGAAAGGATTTAGGTTCAAGTCTTGTGTATGCTATATGTGTGTAATTTAATTGATTATTTTTTTTATTAATAATATGCTTAATCATGATGAGTGATAATATAATCCTAGACTTATAGGAATTATCATGAAATATGAATTGGTTGTATAATTGCTTTGAGATTGATTGGTTGTGTATTCGAACCATGGTTGACATGAATTAAGCTTCCTTTTTTGCTAAAATCATTTTTGGCATGGATGAGAAGGGTCAGAAAACCCTAGCCGATTGTTTTTGGCAGCATGGAGAGTGCATTTTGGGATAAGTAGAGAGATTATCAAGAGCTTAGAGAGAATTTGGAGAGGAGACAAGGGCTGGAACTATCGTGAGCAAGGAGAACTCAAGCAATTTCAAACTTTGGCAAGGATTACCAGGTTAGGGGAGCTGTAACCGTTCTTTTAATTCTTATTGTTTAACTATATGAAATATATGATTATTGGGTGCATATACTTTGTCTAAACTGTATAAAATTTGTGATTCTGGAAATTTTTCAGAAATCGCCTGGCGGGTGATAAACTGCTGCCAAGTGACTCATCCCTATCGTGTTGTTTCTAGGTTCCTGAAGAGGAACCAACTGGCGGTGTGGCCCTGGCTGCCAGGCGACGCGTGCCTGCAACCCAGGTTGCTAGGTTTTGTTTGAAGGGCCTGGCGGTGATGAACACCCGCCAGGCGACATGAGTAGATGTGGCTCAATTTTGGGGTTTGCTGAGTTCTGGGCTATTTTTGATTGGTGGAAAGGGTGTTTAAATCATTAATTGATCAAATGGAAGTGAAAAATTGTGAAATTCATGAGGTGATAAGGGACAATTGGAGGATTGTGGCATACTCTTGTTCTAGGGTTTGAAAATTTGGGAATTCGTGGGTTAGGAATCAATTGAAGCTTGAATTGGACTGAGAATGAATTGTTATATGTTATTTTACCACTTGAGTACATATAAGTGTGTTAAGATTCGATGAATTGGTCAAATCTGTGTGATGGGGATTTTTGGGGTTCGTATAGGTGCAATACCATTTCTGGAAATTTTCCAGAAAGTAATGCACCGCTTGGCGGCTCCTAGGCTTCCGCTAGGCGACACCGCAACAGTGACAACAATGGAGTTTTCTATGGGTGGAGGTTCGCAGGGTTGGGCTTCCATGAGTAGGTACAGTAGTTTATAAGTAAAGTAAATGAAATGAGAGGACTATAATAGGGGTGTGTCATGGTGGGAATTATGCATGGAGAGTGAATATGTTGGTAAAAGAAGTGGATGGGTTGTTGAGTATTATTTGGCTTGAATACGATTGAAAAAATGAATTACTGCAGTAGTTAAAGGAGTCACACAAAGTTATACCTATAGGCACGAAAGAAACTGGACTAGGAAGGGCTATGACAAAATGATAACGAATCTCATTGAAAGTACCTAGTTTTGCCATAAGTTAATGACGCTGAACAACATGAGTTCACATGCTTAAATCTATATACTAGCGAACTTAGGTATGTAAATTAAGTAGGATGAACTGGTAAGGGGCTAAAAACACCTGGTAATGCAGATTGTAACTTGGGTAGTAATTGGAATGTGTTAGTGCCTTAAACAACATTAAGAAGTGTGAAAAACCAGCAACCTCGGGTACTGGTGTAGCGCTTGGCAACAAGGATTGGACTGCCAGGCAATAGTTACATTTTCATGACGGCTTTGTGACGTGAGGCGCCTGGGGATGAGTATTGTCCCGCCAGGCGATATCTGCATGACAAAGGCATCAGAGGCGCTTGGCGCCTGGTGGTACGTGTTCCCCGCCAGGCGGTCTAGAAGCGTGTTTCGCCTGGCGGCTCAGGAGCAGCGCCAAGCGATATTGTAGAGGCAATAATTATGTTTTCCTTGTTTTGGATGTGCGTGGTTTACAAGGCTTTGGTTATATCTCGAAGGTCGACTTGCTGGTGTTCCTTGAGTTGTGGCTCGAAACTAGGGATGGCAACGTGGCGGGGCGAGGACGGGTTTCGCTATCCCATACCCATCCCTGTAGAAAAAATTCATCCCATCCCCATACCTAAATCCAATGGTTATCAAACTTTTGTCCCATCCCCATCCCCACCGGGTAACGGGTATAATCTCGTACCCATAACCGTACCCGTTTTCTTACTATTTCAATATTAATTTTAATTAATTTTATAAAATAATAAAAAATTATGGTTAAGAAAACATAATATTATCATATATTCAAATTAAAATATATTTTAAATTTTTGTTTATTTCAATTTTTTTAATTCTAATGAATCTCTTTTTTATACATTAATAAAAGTTATAATACATCACTTGATCAAAATGACCCAAAGAACAATAATAAACATAATAATAAAATTTTGACATAGATCTTCTATCTTTTGAACTCCAATATATGTTGGATGGTGATAAAAAAATATTCATGACAATTACATTAATTTTTTATATTGTAGTAAATAAAAGTTATTTATACAATTATAGTGGAAAAATTACAGTATGATTGATAATGAGTTAGAAAATAAAAAATAATTAGATAAAATATATCGAAATAGTATTCTACGTGATGAAAATAAACAACAAATAAAAATATTAAAAAATTAACAAATGTGTGTCTTATAAACAATTTGAGAGACTATTGAAATAAATCGTACAAAGAAATCTAAGAAAACTTTTCAAATATCAACATATATACTCAATAGTTGAGAAATAACGAAAATTGTTTTAGCGAAACAAAGCATTTCTTCAAATGAAACAAAAAATGAATAATAATAAGTAAATAATTTTTTTTATATTACCTAGTAAATGAAAGGTTTATGTTATTAAACACTTAAATTGAAATTACTAAACATTCTGATGTGAAAGGAAAATATATAATAAATAAAAATATTAAAAAATAATAGAAATATTCAAATGTGAGACATAAAATTTTTTAATTGACATACATCATTTTAACATAATTACATAAAAGTTATGATAAGATGAAAAATATATTGGAGATGCGAATGAGTTTCATGACAACCAAATAATTAGAAGAAATAAAAAATAAAATGTATATATATATATATATATATATATATATATATATATATATATATGAGATATAT
>Ga0209589_1013356_pt1 | contig 10742 bp, 10 predicted proteins | sample CowpeawhiteBW_FD_187525 | JGI IMG/M metagenome (GOLD analysis project Ga0209589, IMG submission 187525) | Root nodule microbial communities of legume samples collected from California USA - Cow pea white BW (SPAdes) (version 2) | ecosystem: Host-associated > Plants > Roots > Nodule | place: USA...
AATAATTATTTAAATATAATAAATAATAATTAAGAGGATAAAATTGTAAAAACAAAAAAGGACATAAAAAATGTGTAACTCTTTATATATTTAGTTAGTGGATTATTATTATTATTGTTATTACTATTATTATTATTATTATTATTATTATTATTATTATCACTATGGGATACTATTATAATGGTATTATTATTATTATTATTATTATCACTACGGGATATTATTATAATGATATTATTATTATTATTATAGTTAAACACACATCTTAATTTTATTTCCTACAATATCATATTTGAATTAGTTGTCCTTCTTAATTGTTTTGTTGCTAATGTATATCTTTATATATAATTATAGATTATTAGTATGTCAACATTAGCCTTGGTATTTGCATTGACATTAATATTTATAGCATAAAAATTATTATTATTGTCATTTGTTTGTTATTATTAGTATCATATTATTATTATTATTATTATTATTATTATTATTATTATTATTATTATTATTATTATTATTATTATTAATAAGAACTATAATTATTATAATAGTTAGTATTATTATTATTGTTTTTATTATTATTGTTAGATACACATTTTACTTTTACTTACTATGTAGGAATCATGTTTCGTTTACTTTTTATTTTTATTTGTTTTGTTGTTTATTTATCTTTTCATTTGAACAATTATTTCAATTTAAAAAAAAATAGATACTAAAATTAGTAAAATAATAAAACTGAAAAATAATTTTTTATTATACATAATTATTTAAATTTAAAATTTAATAATTAAGAGGATAAAATTGATAAAATAAAAAGGACATCAAAGATGTTTATCTCTTTATATATGTAATTATATTAATATTAATATTATTATTATTAGTAGTAGTATTAGTATTATTTTTGTATCACTACACGATATTATTATAGTGGTATTATTATTATTATTAGACACATATTTTACTTTTATTTACAACATGATCATATCTCAATTACTTGCTTTTTGTATTTGTTTGGTTATTCATTTTATCTCTATATCTTTGGTATTTCTTGAATTGAAAAAAATAGTTACTAAAATTAGTAGAATGATAAAAGTGACAAATAATTTTTTATTATGAATAATTATTTAAATTTAATAAATAATAATTAAGAGGATAAAATTGTAAAAACAAAAAAGGACATAAAAAATGTGTAACTATTTATATATTTAGTTAGTGGATTATTATTATCACTATGAGATATTATTATAATGATATTATTATTATTATCACTACGGGATATTATTATAATGATATTATTATTATTATAGTTAGACACATCTTAATTTTATTTACTACGAGATCATATTTTAATTAGTTTTTCTGCTTGATTGTTTTATTGCTGATGTATATCTTTATATATAATTATAGATTATTAGTATCTTTATTTGCATTCACATTAATATTTATAGCATAAAAATTATTATTATTATCATTTGTTTATTATTATTAGTATCATTATTATTATTATTATTATTATTATTATTATTATTATTATAATTATTATTATTTATAGTGATGTTATTAGTATAAGTTCTTTTTTCAATTATAAAAAAATGTTATTATACTAAATTCTTTTGCTAAATAGATTTTTAATCTTTTAAAAATTTTATAATTTATAATTTATATTATTATTATTATTATTATTTTTAATGGTTAAATAAATATAATAACAATAATATTGTTATTCTAAACAGATTTGAAATAAATAAAAAAAATGTGCACGGGTCATATATTATTATAATTATTTTGTAAAATTAATTAACTGCACCATATTGTGATATTAATTTTATTTATTATATTTAAGACTGAATTTACACTTCATTTCATTAATAATAACATTTACAACAATATAACCTAATTTTCATGATATTTATTATTTTATTTTTATATTATTGTTATTATTATCAATTATAACTCTAATTATTATTATTATTATTATTATTATTATTATTATTATTATCAGCTCTAATTATTATTATTATTATTATTATTATTATTATTATTATTATTATTATTGTTAACTATAATTGCTGTTATCAACTATAATTATTATGACCAATATTACTACCAACTATAAGTATTATTATTGTCATTATTAACTACAATTATTTCTATTATTATATTACTACTACTACTATTATTATTATTACTACTATTATTATTAGTTAGAACTATAATTATTATAATAGTTATTATTATTATTATTATTATTATTATTATTATTATTATTATTATTATTATTATTATTATTATTATTATTATGGTTACATACACATTTTACTTTTACTTACTATCCATGAATCATGTTTCAATTACTTTACCTTTTTATTTGTTTTGTTGTTTATTTATCTTTACATTTGAATAATTATTTAAATTCAAAAAAATAGTTACTAAAATTAGTGAAATAATAAAACTGAAAATAATTTTTTTTTTAAATAATTATTTAAGTTTAAAATATAACAATTTAGAGGATAAAATTGAAAAAACAAAAAAGGAAACCAAAGTTGTTTATCTCTTTATATATGTAGTTGTATAATAATAATAATAATTATTATTATTAATAGTATTATTACCATTTTTATCACTACAAGATATTATTTTAGTATTATTATTATTATTATTGTTACTATTATTATCATTATTATTATTATTATTATTATTATTATTATTATTATTATAGTTAAACACACATTTTACATTTATTTACTACATGATCATATCTCAATTACTTGCACTTTTTCTTTGTTTTGTTGTTCATTTTATTTTTATATTTGTGCAATTATTTGAATTAAAAATATAGTTTCTAAAATTATTAAAATGATAAAATGGAAAAATAATTTTTATTATGAATAATTATTTTAATTTAACAAATAATAATTAAGAGGATAAAATTGTATAAACAAAAGAGGACACAACAAATGTATATCTCTTTACATATGTAGTTATTGTATTATTATTATTTTATCACTACAATATATTTTTATAATGATATTATTATTATTATTATTATAGTTAGACATACATTTTAAATTAATTTACTACGGGATCGTATTTCAATTACTTGTCATTTTTATTTGTTTTGTTGTTAATGTATATCTTTATATATAATTATAGATTATTATAGTTGACATTAGTCTTAGTGTTAGCATTAATATTAATATTTATAGCATAAATATTATTATTATTAGTATCATTATTATTATTTATTATTATTATTATTATTATTATTATTATTATTATTATTATTATTATTATTATTATTATTATTATTATTCATAATTGTGTTATTATTATAAGTGTGTGTTTTTTAATTATAGAAAACATTGTTATACTAAATATTTTTATTAAATAGAATTTTAATCTTTTAAAATTTTTATAATTTATAATTTGTAATTTATATAATATTATTATTAGTATTTTTAATGGTTAAATAAATATAATAACAATTATATTATTATTTTAAAAACAATTAAAATAAAAAATATATATGCACAGAAGACTATTATAATTATTTCGTAAAATTAATTAATTATATTATATTGTGATATCAATTTTATTTATTATATTTAAAAATGAAATTATTATTGCATCACTTAGATATACTAATTACTTTAAGGTTAAAATACCTTTTTGGTCCCAATTTTCGTCAAGTTTTATCAAATAAGTCCTAATTTTGGTTTTGTGTTTAAATAGGTCCCAATTTTCGTCAATTTTGTTCAATTAGGTCATTTTTTGCTAACACCGTTTAAATCATTAACGGCCATGAACAATGACTAACAAACCACGAAGTGACACGTGGCAGTCATTGTTCATGGCCGTTAATGATTTAAACGGTGTTAGCAAAAAATGACCCAATTGAACAAAATTGACGAAAATTGAGACCTATTTGAACACAAAACCAAAATTAGGACTTATTTAAAAAAACTTGACGAAAATTGGGATCAAAAAGGTATTTTAACCTTACTTTAATAACAACATTTACAACAATATAACTTAATTTTCATAATATTTCATTACATAATACTTTCAATATTTTATTATTTTAATATGGGAATGGCAACAAGATGAGGCAGAGACAAGTTTCCCATACTGATCCCCATGGAAAAAATTCATCTATCCCCATACCCAACCCAACGAGTGTCAAACTTTTGTCTCATCTTCATGCTCACAAGGTAACGGGTATATACTTGTACTCATACCGATACCAACTTTCTTACTGTTTTAATATTAATTAATTAATTATTATAAAATAATAAAAAATTATGACAAAGGAAACATAATATTATCAAATATTCAATATTAAGAGGATGGTTGTTTCTCCAATATCAAATATTTATAAAGAAATTAGGTTATAATTGTATATATTTTAAATTAGAAAACAAAATAAAATTCATGAGAACCAAAACTTCTGTTAAATTTGCAAAGATTAAAATATTCAGATTAAAATATATGTTAAATGTATCTTTACTTCAATTTTATTTTTTAAATTCTAATGGATCTATTTTTTATATACTAATAATAGTTATAATAAATTACTTGACCGAAATAATGCAAAGAACAAATATTAAACTAATAATAATAAATTTTTAACATAAATATTTGATGGGGAAAACAATAACACAAACAATATACCAAAGAATGCAGCTGATATAATTTCCCCTAACTTGCAAGAATCTATGAGGAGCAACAATTAAAGAGCAGCAATAATAAATCACCAAAAGCACAAATAAAGGCACCAAGATTTTTAACGTGGAAAACCCCTCAAATCAAGGGTAAAAACCACGAGTCGTCCAGACCAAAGAAATAGCTTCACTATGATCAACAAGAGTACAAAAGAATCAATAGCACATATTAGTGCCAACACCCAACCAAATAACAAAGCAACAAAGCTTTCAAATAGAGAAGAACAAGAAAGGAAAACCTCTAAAAATCACTGCTGCAGTGCGAAACTAATATCTCCCAACTCAGATCTCGTATCAACGATCCAACCGGTCAGAATGAAGAGCAATGAGTCCCGAACCTTCTGTAAAACTTTCAGTGCGATCCAACGGTGAACGAACCCGCAGTGCCGAATTTACGGCGACAGCTCTATGAAAAACGTGAACAAAATTTTTCCTCTACCTCTCCCTCTATGTATTAGGGCTTTCAGTATTTTGGATCTTTTCTCCACATAGGAAGGGAGCCCAATACCCAACAATATTGTATCTTTTGAACTTCAATATATGTGGGGGTGGTAAAAGAAAATTCATGACAATTACATTAAAATTTTATATTATAGTAAATAAAATTTATTTATACAATTATAGTGACAAAATCAAAGTATGATAATGAGTTAAAATATAAAAGATAATTATATAAAAATATATAAAAATAATATTTTACATCATGAAAATAAAAATATTAAAAAATTATCAAATGTGTGTCTTAGAAACAATTTGAGAGACCATTGAATGAAATCACACTAAGGAAAACAACTATATAATCAAGGATATGATAAAATGAAAAATGCTTTAGAGATGTAAAAAAACTTTTTAAATATGAACATAACCAATGCTTTGAAAATAACGAAAATTGTTTTAGTGAAACAAAATAGTTCTTCAAATGAAATAATAATAATAATAATAATAGAGTAAAAAAGATAAATTTTTTATATTACGTAGTATTTTGACGGGTATGAGGACGAGGACAGGACAAAAAATGTACAATATCAATTTTATAATTATTTCGTAAAATTATTTAACTGCACTATATTTAATATCAATTTTATTTATTATACTTAAAACTGAAATTATTATTACATCATTTAGATTTACTACTTACTACTTCATTACTTTAATAACAACATTTACAACAATATAACATAATTTTCATGATATTTCATTACATAATATTTTACTACTTAATATATAAAATAAAAAAAAATACAACCCGTGCGTACGCACGGGTCAGTCTCCTAGTATAATAAATAAAATCAATATCATAATATGATGCAGTTAATTAATTTTATAAAATAATTATAGTAGTATATGACCTATGCGTGTACGCACATTTTTTTTATTTATTTCAAATATATTTAGAATAATAATATTGTTGTTATTATATTTATTTAACCATTAAAAATAATAATATTATTATTAATATAAATTATAAATTATAAAATTTTGAAAAGATTAAAAATCTATTTAGTAAAAGTATTAGGCATAATAACATTTTTTATAATTAAAAGAAGCACTTATACTAATAATATCACTATGAATCGTAATAATAATAAAAATAATAATAATGATACTAATAATAACAAACAAATGATAATAATAATTTTTATGCTATAAATATTAATGTCAATGCAAATACCAAAGCTAATGTTGACATACCAATAATCTATAATTATATAGGTTAAAATACTTATTTGGTCCTAATTTTCGTCAAATTTTTACAATTAAGTCCTAATTTTGGTTCTGTATTCAAATAGGTCCTAATTTTCGTCAATTTTGTTTAATTGAGTCATTTTTTGTTAACACTGTTTAAATCATTAACGACCATGAATAGTGACGGTCACGTGTCACTTTGTGATTTTTTTTATTTATTTTATTTTTTAAAAATGTACATGTGTCAATCCAGTAGCGTGTCACGTGTCACTTCGTGGTTTTTTTGAATTTTTTGATTTTTTTTTTAAATTTTTTTAAATGTCCACGTGTTAATCCAGTAGCGTGCCACGTGTCAAAGTCAATGTTCTATATTCAATTTGGTCCCTATATTTGTTATTTTTGTTCAATTTAGTCCCAATTTTTGTTAATATTAACCAATTTGGTCCCACTCCAAATTGAAACCAAATTTAGTTTTTATATTAAAATTTACATTTTTTATTAATTATTTTTATATAATATATTAAAATTCACATCATTATATCTTTGATATAAAAATTAAATTTGGTCACATCTTCGATAAGGACCAAATTGGTTAATGTTAACAAAATTTGGAACTAAATTGAACAAAAATAACAAATATAGAGACCAAATTGAATATAGAACATTGACTTTGACACGTGGCACGTTACTCGGTTGACACGTGGCACGTTACTTGGTTGACACGTGGACATTTTAAAAAATAATAATAATAAAATATTCAAAAAGTGCAAAAAAAATTCAAAAGAAATTCAAAAAAATCACGAAGTGACACGTGACAGTCACTATTCATGGCCGTTAATGTTTTAAACGGTGTTAGCAAAAATGGATCCAATTGAACAAAATTGACAAAAATTGGGACATATTTGAACACAAAACCAAAATTAGGACTTATTTGAAAAAACTTGACGAAAATTGGGACCAAAAAGGTATTTTAACCAATTATATATAAAGATATACATCAACAACAAAACAATTAAGAATGACAACTAATTGAAATATGATCTCGTAGTAAATAAAATTAAGATATGTGTCTAACTATAATAATAATAATAATAATAATAATAATAATAATCCACTAACTAAATATATAAAGAGATACACATTTTTTATGACCTTTTTTGTTTTTATAATTTTATTCTCTTAATTATTATTTATTAATTTTAAATAATTATTCATAATAAAAAATTATTTGTCAGTTTTATCATTCTACTAATTTTAGTAACTATTTGTTTTCAATTCAAAAAAATATGAAGATATAAAGATAAAATGAATAACAAAACAAATACAAAGAGCAAATAATTTAAATATGATCTCGTAGTAAATAAAAGTAAAATATGTGTCTAACTATAATAATAATAATAATAATAATAATACCACCATAATAATATCGCATAGTGATAAAAAAAATAATACTAATACTACTACTACTACTAAAATAATAATATTAATATTAATACAACTACATATATAAAGAGATAAACATCTTTGGTGTCTTTTTTATATTAGGTTAAATTATACTTTTAGTCCCCATTTTCGTAGCAAAATTTGAATTTGGTCCCTCAATTGTTTTTTATCTCAATTTGGTCCCTATTTTGGGAAATTTGATCCAATCAAGTCCTTTTCGTTAGTGGTGGAGTAACGGTGTTAAATGGGTGTCATGTGTCAGCTTCTGGATTTTTTGATTTTTTGAATTTTTTATTAATTTTTTTAAATTTTTTTAAAAAATTAAAATTTTGCCACGTGTCAAGCTGACATTGTGCCACGTGGCAGTGACAGTGCCACGTGTCACTATTTGGAAAATCCTACAATTTCATCTATGAATGGAGACATTTGCCACTCCGGTATTTGCAACTTCTTAAACGTTTCCCAGTAGAGTATGTTTACTGAGCTTCCCTGGTCGATTAATACCTTCTTCACTGCGAAATTTTCAATTTCGACAGTGATCACCATGGGATCGTCTTGGTTAAGATCGATGGCTTTGAAATCGTCGCTTGTAAAAGTGATAGGGGGCATGTTTCTCCTGGCGGGAGCTGATACCGCATTGATGGATTGTACGACTCTTAAATGTTTTTTGCGAGCTGTAGTGGTGTTTTCTCCGCCAGCGAATCCTCTGGAGATTGTATTAATAGTTCCTCGTAGGGGAGGTTTGTGTCCTTGCTGACGGTTTCCTCTTTCTTCTCCGGATTCACGCCGATCTGGTGCTCTATAGTTATCCCGCGAGTTGGGTTCTCTTTGGTTGGTGGTCTCCTTGCGACTAGCTTCATATCTCCTTGTTTCGCCTGCTCTGTTCTCATTTCCGCGTACTACAAAGCGCTGGAGGTGTCCAGCTTGGATGAGCTCTTCAATCTTGTCTCGCAGGGCCGTGCATTCTTCAGTTGAATGCCCGAAATTCCTGTGATATCTGCACTGTCGCGTGGTGTCAGCATTCGGAGGTGTATTTGCCCTCCTGGGAGTACTTAAGAGGTCAGTGTGCAGGGCTTCTTCAAGTACCCTTGACCTTAAGGCATTCAAAGGTGTGTACTTAGCAAATCGCTGGGTTCTTGGATGGGCAGGTGGCCTTGATGGGGCCTTACGAGCCCCTTCCTTATCAAGCCTTCTGTCGGTCGCGCTATCCTCGGTAGCGACTTTGTTTTTAAAATCTTTTAGCTCTTCCATGCGCATATACTTGGCTGCTCTTTGCCTCAACTCAGCTATACTAGTTGCTGGCCTCTTGCACAAGCTGTCAGCGAAGGGTCCGCTTCGCAACCCATTAATCATCTGATGGAGGACTACCTCCGGGCTCAAGTTATCAATGCTAAGGGTTGTTTTCCCGAAGCGTTCCACGAACGCTTTGAGGGGCTCTCCCTTTTCCTGGCGCATGTTTATGAGGGCGAAAGATGTGAGGTTATGTGGCCGCGATGTGGCAAATTGTGTTTCGAATTGAGCCGTTAAAGCATTGAAACAATCGATGGAAAAAGGAGCTAGGCGAGTGAACTAGCTGAGGGCTGCTCCCTTAAGTGAAGTGGGAAAGACCTTGCAAAGAATCGCGTCGTCTGTGGTGTACAGGCCAACTTGTGTGAGGTACACATGTATGTGCTCATCAGGGTCTGTTGTGCCATCATACCTATCGATGACTAAGGTTTCCCATCCAATAGGCAAGGGTGTCTCCATTATCCCATTGACAAAAGGGTGCCTGCGCGCATTTTTTAGCATTGCGGAGGTATTAGCTGTTCCCATAGTTGGGGGGTTCTGTGCACTTTCTTCGACAGTTTCGGTGCGTACTGGCTGGGATGTAGCTTGAGTTTTGCTGGGGCGCGGTTGCTCTCCTTCGCCTTCGTTTTTGCTTTCTAGCTTTCGTTTGATACTGGTATTTTCTGCTCGGAGCTCTGCGAGTTCTTGTTGTATGGCTCGCATGATTGCCATCTGACTGCTTTTTGCTGCTTGCCCCTCCTGTCCGTTGCTTGCCATGTTTCTAGTAGACACCATGTGCATCAATTTTCTTCGGCCCCACGGTGGGCGCCAAATGTTCCTACCGAATACAAATGTACCCGCGAACACAAGTTATACTGGGACCAATGACTTATTAGATGCACGCGTCCACCTACTTCGCTTCAGCTTCTAGATCCAGGAACCTAAGTGTCTTCTCCCAATGCCTGAGTGTCTTCTCCTAAGTGCCTGAGTGTCTTCTCCCAAGTACCTGAGTGTCTTCTTCCGATGAAGAATTCTACTGGCGGGGGCCTACAAAGTCACTCCGACGCTCAAGTCAGTGTCAGAGCAATAACTGACTACAATAGTAAAAAATAGCATGACCTCTTTACCTCGTGAACAGTGCCTTTTATACTACTTTAATGGGCCAAACCCTATGGGCCTAGGGTTTCCGCTGCCTGGTAGGTTTAGGTTTCACTAATTGCGTTTAATTATTCTTAATAACTTATAATTCCTAATTTCTTTAGTACTTACCGCAGTTCACTTGGTTGAGGTGTCTTCTACCCCAAATGCCGAGGTTATTACGGCTCCTTCATTATTCGTGTGCTATAGAGTCTCCTGGTCCAGAGTATACCCAAACCAACATATTGGTATACTTCGCATGCTGGGGCATATTCTTCACTTCAAGGTGCCTACTTCAATTAGAAGTATCCCTTCCCCCCAATATGTACAAAAACATAATATTATCAAATATTCAATATTAGGAGGATGATTGTTTCTTTCATATCAAATACTTTGAAATAAATTATAATTGTCTACATTTTAGATTAGAATACCAAATAAAATTTCATGAGAACCAAAACATTTATTAAATTTGCAAACTACAACATTGAT
>Ga0209589_1013357_pt1 | contig 10741 bp, 7 predicted proteins | sample CowpeawhiteBW_FD_187525 | JGI IMG/M metagenome (GOLD analysis project Ga0209589, IMG submission 187525) | Root nodule microbial communities of legume samples collected from California USA - Cow pea white BW (SPAdes) (version 2) | ecosystem: Host-associated > Plants > Roots > Nodule | place: USA...
CTATTTCTTGAACAAGCGCGGCGCTGACGGTATAGTCGGTGGCCGTGATGTATACCAGCAGGGGTTGACTGGTGTCCGGCTTGTGGAGGATAGGTGGGGAGGTTAGGGTTGTTTTGAGTTTTTGGAATATTTGTTCACAATCATCAGTCCACGTGAACCAGGTGGATTTCTTTAGGAGTTGGATTATGGGTTGGGTTTGTTCGGCTAGTTTGGGTAGGAAACGAGAGATGGCTGTGAGACGGCCAATGAGACGTTGGACCTCCTTAACAGTAGTGGGGTTGCGCATTTCGATGATAGCCCTGCATTTTTCAGGGTTGGCTTCTATGCCGCGTTGGGTTAGCATAAAACCAAGGAATTTACCCCGGTCAACGCCGAATACGCATTTGTCGGGATTAAGGCGAAGGTTATACTGGCGCGGCGCGGAGAACACTACTGACAGGTCTTTAGCGTGTTGGTGATGGCTTGGGGACTTGACAACCATGTCGTCGACGTATACTTCGACACAGTGCCCCGTTAGGTGGCTGAACACGTTGTCCATTAGCCGCTGGTAAGTTACCCCAGCGTTTTTGAGGCCAAAGGGCATGACTCTATAGAAGTAGTTGGCATCGTCCATGATGAAGGCAGTTTTGTGCATATCTGCTGCGGCCATGGGGATTTGGTTATACCCTGAATACGCATCCAAAAAATTAAGCACCTTGTTTCCTGCCGCGCCGTCCACAAGTCGATCAATGTTGGGTAAGGGGAAGGCGTCGCGAGGGCAAGCCTTGTTCAAGTCCATGTAGTCTACACACATCCGCCATTTGCCATTGGTTTTCTTCACCAAGACAACGTTAGAAAGCCAAGTGGTGTATTAAGCTTCTTCTATAAATCCTGCGCTCAGTAGCTTGTCGGCTTTGACCTAGGCTGCTTGCCGACGCTCTTCACCAAGCTTGCGTTTTTTCTGGGATACGTAGCGGGCTTCTTTATATATGAATAGTTTGTGGGATGCCACCTGGGGGTCCACTCCAAGGAGGTCGGCGGCCGACCAGGCGAAAAGATCCGTGTTGTTGATAAGGATGGGTGTGATGGTGGCACGCTCATCAGAGTTTAAACCGGTGCCTAGGTTAATAGAGTGACCATTGGGAAGCTTTAGAGGAGAGGTGTCCTCAACTGGTTTGAGGCGGACATCCCGACCTATTCTGGGGTCAAGGTCTTCGCCGGATAGGGCTATGCTGGAACCAGGGGGTCGTTCGATATGGTTGGTTTGTTGGATTGGGAGTTGTGGTCGCAAGCTGGCCATGTAGCATTTCCGTGCCAAGCGCTGGTCGTAGTGTATGGTCAGGATGTCTCCGGATGGGGCAGGAAATTTCATGGCCAAGTGAGGGGTGGAGACGACTGCGCCAAGGGTATTGAGGGAAGGACGGCCCAGGAGGATGTTGTAGGATGTTGGCGCGTCGACGATAAGGAAGCGGATTTGGATGGTTTTGGTCTGGGTTCCATCCCGAAAGACGGTGTGGAGGTCAATGTAGCCCCGTGTGGATACCTGTTCGCCAGAAAAGCCATATATTGGCTCGTCATATGGGATCATAGCGGTGTCAGGAAGTTGAAGTTTTTGGTAAGTGGCCCAGTAGAGGATATCAACAAAGCTGCCCTGATCAACTAGGACTTTCTTAACAGCGTAATTTTCGATTTCAACAGTGATGACCATGGGGTCATCTTCTTGGTGGTCGAGGCCGTGGAAGTCATCATCTGTGAATACGATAGGAGGCATACGGCATCTGTGGTGGGAATGGGTGATGTGGTTGATGGATTGTATATGGCGGAGGTGTCTTTTTCTGGCAGAAGAGGTGGAGCCTCCGCTTGCGAAGCCACTAGAGATGGTGTTAATGGTGTCTCGTAAGGGGGGTCGGCAGGGGTGATGTCGGTGCGGGCGGGCTCTGGTTCTTGATTGTTGGGTTGGGTGAGGTGTCTGTTGTGATGGGAGTCATGTGGTGGACGTCTGTGGTCGTCTCGAGGAGGGTGACGGGATCGAGAGGAGGAGGAATGGTCATCTCTACGGATGAAGCGGCGAAAGTGGCCAGCACGGACCCGTTCTTCTATTTTATCCTGGAGTGCTTTGCATTCTTCTGTAGTGTGGCCATGGTTACGGTGGTAACGACAATATTTGGTCATGTCGGCGTTGGGGGGTGTGGTTGTCTTGCGTGGTGAAGGGATTAGATCGGCTTGGAGGGCTTCGTCGAGTATGCGGGAACGGGTTACGGTAAGGGGGCGTATATGGTGAAGCGAGGTTGGCGGGGTTTGCGTGGGCGGGTATCAGGGCGTGGGTTAGGTTGTGGGGTGGGGTTGGCGGTGGTGGCTGCGTAGTCGTTGCAGAATTTAGTGTGAAGTGTTTGCATTTCCTCCATGCGGACATAGTCGGCTGCACGCAACTTAAGTTCGTGCATGGAGGCAGGTGGGTGGAGATAGACGTTGTTGGTGCGGAAGAGTTGTGAACCATTCTAGGGCAGGGCCTTTGAGGGTGGTGGGGAAAGCTTTGCAAAAGACTGCGTCTTGGGATATGTACAAGGCGACGTGGGTGATGTAGACTTTAAGGTGCTCGTCAGGGTCGGTGTCGCCAGTATAGCGATCCAGGGTGAAAGGTTCCCACTGGGCTGGGAGAGGGGTGTTGGCGATAAAATCCGTGAATGGGTGACGGCGTCTGGGCTAGTGAGGGGGGAGCAGGTGAGGTGGAACGGGGTGGTTGATCATAGCGGGAAAGGTGGAGGTGATGTTGTGAGGGGGAATGTGGGTTGTCGGAAGGTATTGTGGGTTATAGGGTGGGATATATGTGGTGTGTAGGGTGGTGGGTATGTTGTAGGGGATCTGGGTGGTAGGGAGGGTAACGACGGGGGTTGGGGGTGCGGTAAGCCCCGGTTGACTAGGTGGAAAGTGATGGGGATAGGTAACGGGTGTCTGTTGGGTGGTGGTGAAGGTGTGAGGGGTGGGATTGTATTCACTTTCTTCCTCTGTGGGCTGGAAGGCCGGAGACTTCACAGCTTCAGAAGTTTCTTTGGCTTTTCCCTTCAGATTGGGATCAGCCTCGATCCTTCGCCTCAGGCGAGAGTTCTCTTGCCTTAATGCCTCCATTTCATCAGTGTTGCGTTTCTTCAAATCTGCGAGTTCCTGTTGCATCTTTGCTTGGCCGTCTAGGATGGCGGCCAGATCAGGGGTGATGCTAGGAGGTCTAGAGGGACCAGCATCCGCTTGCTTGTTCACTCCAGCTTTGCTACGGGTGGAAACCATCTTCAGAGAAAAACGGGTACTAAAGGTGTTCGTCTCGTGCCCCACGGTGGGCGCCAATTGTTCCTGCAGAGAACAAATAAGATGAGTTAGGCACAAGTGTCACCTTACCATGTAGTCCGCTATCTCTTCATTTGGCCTCTCCCCGGTTGATACATGTCAGCTTGAACCCAGGAGGGGTTACCTGCAGAAGAGTCTCCGAAGCTCAAGTAAGTCAAAGCTCTTAGAGAGTCAAATCAGTGATTAATGAATGCGTACCTTTAATTTCGTGGGGTCCATGCGTATTTATAGAGTATTAATGATGTTCGTTTACCTAATGGGATGGGCCTTGGTTTGGGCCCTAGCCTGGGTTATAAATGGGCATGGGCCCTAACCCAGGCCCCTCAAGGTCTATCGAACGCGAGGACCTCCATCTTACTAAGTCTTCGAGGGAGGTTTGATCCGTTTATTTCTTGGCTTACCAGATGTCGTCCTTGGCCGTGTACTATCTGTGTTGGCCATTTTGTTGTTATTTTAACCTTTGTTCATTTAAATTCGAGACCATGACGGCCCAGGTCGTGTACTTGGGTTGTCTTTGGCATGCTCGTGAGGTTTATCATTTCTATGGTTGTCGACCAGATCCGGTATGAGTTAGATTTACTCGGCCTAGGCTGAATATTTGGCTGCCTTGATGTATTTCTTATTTATTTGATTGAGCTCGGTTGGGTGTGGTACAGAGATAATAAGAGGTGATGCAATCCGTAAGATTGATTGCTTATTATGTGAAAATCTCCTATTCATTGCTTCAAACTTAAATCATCAAGAAAACTAATAACTTGAGTCTTGATTGACAAAAATCGATATAACCAGGCATTTTGAGATTAAATTTGCTTAATTGAAAATATCTTGATTTGTCATTGGTTTCCAATTCATTGAAAACTATATCATGCATGAAGTGTAAATATCACTGTCATTTCTGCCAATTTTTCAATCAATTATTTTTCTATTTTAATTGATTAAATGAACAATGCAACAATGAAGGATACCTAAAACTTTTGGTCAATCATAAATAAATAAAAAATCATAGTTTTTTAAATTGATCACTATCTTAGAAGGTCAATTCAACCCATTTCCCTTTCTTGACCTCAATATGTTTTAGTGTTTATAAACTTTCAACCCAATTTCTCTTAGACACTATAAATTGTAGGTTTAAAAGATCTTTATAAGTTAAGAAGGGGGGCTGAATTAGTTGAGTATTAAAATTATGTCCAATTAAAACTTATGAAAACCCTTTTAAAACGAATTCAATTGACTAGTAAATCAAAGATGTATTGCTGCAGAATCATACTTTTCAGTCGATTAACAATAAAAATAACAGATTAATCTATTCATGCGATTCAACAGATTAAAAGATAAAATCAACCAATTGATATTCTGGAAAATTATCTAGAAACACAAAAAGCACCAAACTCTCTCAACCAACATTCTTTATCAAACAAGATTTGTTCCAATCAGTACATCCAACCTAATTGTATTACCAAATAATGTAAAAATACATGCGCACCTTACAAGCATTGATTTAGTGAGTTTTCTTAAGATTTAAATGAAGAACAAGATAAGGGAGAGATGATCACACACTGATTTTTATATTGGTTCACTCAATACCTGAGCTACTCCAGTTTATCAAGACAACCTGAGTCTGATCGTGCATTATATCAAAAGTTTTACAAAATCCATCAAAGATTACACTTTTGAATAAATCAAAACACCAAGATTCTTGAATCCCAAAAGAATCATATCCCCTACACTAAAACAATCTCACTTATAGACCTAGAATCACACTAGGAACCACATAGAAGCACAAAAACAACCAAACTTGATGGAAACTCTCGCTAGCCAATCGAACATGTGTTCTTCTTGCTTCAAGCAAGCAAAACTTCGCTCAAGGATATCAAGATCTTCAAACATAAGTTGCACACTGTGTAATCTAGAGAGATAGAGAGTTTTCCAAATTCGTATCATTATTTATCGCACTCAGAGATCTAAAGTGTTATTCCACTCTCTAAAAATTCAGCTTATATAGCTTGGTCATAAGTGAATTCAACATGTTGATTTGTCCATACATATGTTGATTTCACTTGACTTAAGTGAAATCAATCGATTGAATAACTATTCAACTGATTGAACATATTCATACCAGAACTATATGCAACAAGCCTTTTAACCTATTAAAATCCTTTTAACAGATTGAAAAGGACAAACACAAGACAAAAGACATCTATCATATGTCATATAGTCTACAAATACAATGCAATCTACAAGCTTTGAGATCTTCATGATAACTTGATGAAGGCATGACCAACGGAAGGGTGGCGCCTAGCGAAAGCAACACATTTTGAAAACTTCACATATGTTATTTTGTGTTTTCTTTAATTAAGGGTAGTATTTAGGAGTTAAGCCATGTTTAGTTTGACCTAATTTTAGGGCAACTTACTCTTAGATTATAAATAGAGATTTATCTTCATTGTAAAGATAAATTTGATGAATTGAGAGTTTCTCTACACCTTTAAGTGTGTGTTAAATCTCACAGTCTTTATCTTGGGTGTTCCACCCTAGTAGCGACAATGGTCTTATCTTGAGTTTCCCGCAAGTGGTGTGGCTTCCTTCGCTCACTCCATCCTCTAATCGATTCATGTTTCAATGTTATCCCCGTTCCATCCCATTTCGTTGATTTTCGTCCTAGGATTCATACCCATTTTGTGTGAGACCCAAATTCACCCAAAACCTGAGACGATCCTACGTCATTACTCCAGATATAAGAATCCATAAGCTTGATCAACAACGAATCTTCATCAGTTCTTTATCAACCACACATGATCTTATGCACTTGCTTCATCAAATCCATGCACCAAGGTCACTTGTGCTAACATAAATATGACAAATTTATAACACTTTATGCTTTCTCATTTTCTCTTGTTCTTTTTTTTCTTCTCAAATGGCTCAGTCTTCATTATATAGATGTTGCTTCAGGTGGCCGTTAAGAATTTGAATTGAAGCTCTTCATTACAATCTTCTTGATATGGAATGCCTTGATCAATTATTTTAATTTGATTATTCTTCAACATCATTCTTCAAAACTTCAATTTTGAATTAGTCAATGTTCTTTAGGATATCTTATTTCCTTTTGTGATTGAGCTCAAAGTTGATTTTGATTCTTCTTTCTTCAACGTTCACAAATTATCATGTTAAGGAAACTTTGTGCAACTTGATTCTTCATTTGAATTGTTAGAGCAATAATATCCTTCATTCACTCAAACAGTTCATTCATTATATATTTTTCAATATTAATTTTATTCGAACGTTTGATTCAAAAGCTTTCTTCTTCCATAATTCGTTGTAATTCATTTCATTGAATATCTGTTTCAAACACTTGTATCAATATATCAATTTGGATGGATAATCATGAGATCAAAAACCTGTTTCAGATCATCAAAGCACTCCATAAAAGCATTAAAGGTTGTCCGACACTTAGGTCGTCTAATAACTTAAGTTGTTATGGATCGTCTAACCCTTTGTTATCTAATGCCTTAGTCATCTAACACTTTAGTCGTCTAGCACAATGACTTAGGTTGTTTAGAGACTTGAGTCATTTAATGCATTCACCTAATGATTTCTACTATTAGACTCATCTAATACTTTGACTCATTTAACTCTTAGACTTAGGGATGTCAAAAACATTCGTATCCGCGGGTATTCATAGATAAAACCCGCAATGGGTAGGAAATGGATATTGTAAATGGATACCCGCGGGTAACGGGTATGAGTATTTTTAATACCCGCATGTTATCGGGGTGGGTACGAGTATCATAGTATTTGTACCAGTGGATACCAATACTCGCTATACTCTAATTTAAATTAAGAAAAAAAAACATGATTAAAATATTAACATATTGATTTTCAATGACTTATTTTTTTATCAAATAGTTTAAAAAAAATTCATTTCTTTGTAAACTATCATTCACATACTATTTAAATGAGTTATTTAGACTTTGTTTAAAATTTATGAATGTTATGTATTGTATTTTTATTTGAATTTACGATTAAAAAGTTGTTAAATATTTTTTTTAAATCATACGAGTACCCGTGAATATTTATGGATATTAAAAAAATATGCAGGTACCCGACGGATATGGGTACTACGGGACAGATATTTATTCAGTAGGTAGGATACGTGGAAGCTACTATCCGTACCCTACCTGTATCGTTGACATCCCTACTTAGACTCGTTTGATGCCTTAGATTTGGCCTTTACTTTTACCATACTTATTGCTTTCATTGACACATACAATGCATGAATATAAATCCATTTAGCATATGCAAGCAATACTACACATAATGTATTTTGATCTTCGAATACCATTGATCAATTTCTCATTCTCACTACTTCCATTAGATGCTTTCTCTTAGTCGTCTGATCATATTTTCACTTCTGACCAGATACTTACTCATTTGGTAAAGTGTTTTGATATCATCAAAACCTTATTCATATTTTACAATAAATTAATACTTAAAAAAGGATAACTGACAGAAATAAGGGTTGCTCAAAATTGACAAAAATCATATATTATAAAGTAAACGTGTGATTTCCGCAAACATCATTTGATTTCATAATTTTGTGTTTAATTTTCATCCAATAAAACGTGAGCGCATATTCCGTTGCAGAATGAAGTAATCTTATTCGTTATATTTGAAAGTTATATTAAAAGAAACAAATTTAGTATTTCATGTCTCAAACCCGTTTGTACAAAAATAAAAATAAAAATGAGAAGTCCTAATAAAAGGAAAACAAAAAGAAGAATTTAAAATAAATTGTTTTTATAGGCTAAAATTAACTTATACACACAAACTTTTGAAAAAAGTTAGAGTTTTATAAAAGTAGCATGCATAACTAAATGGAAAAAAATCAATTCACTTTATTTTTACCAACAAATATTTGGGTATAACATACCTTAAATTATAAAAACTAACTCGATATTCATTAAATTGCTTAAAACTAATTCAATGATGTTAAAAGATGAAATTTGATAATCCTAGTTTACAGAAAAAGAAATAAATGTAGGGTGAATAGATAGTTGACGTAAGTATGCAACACTATTCCGTTTATGCTTTGTGTTTTATTAGGACAAGGAAAGGAAGTGGATCAGATTCAGTGGGCACAAAGGATTTAAATGTTCCGATAGATGTGTGGCTTTAAATTTTGGAACCACACACTCGCCTTTTACTTTCTTTTTAGGGTTCCAAACATGTGGCAGTGCTTAGAGGGTGCCAGATATTTGATTCAATAAAACAATGAAATGTCCAAAAACTGGGATAATAGGACATGCCTGCCTTAATTGTTTCACCGTGTACTTTTGTCCACTTCTCATTATTTGCGTATCTCAAACTCAATTCAGATCTTCTTCCTTAAACAACTTCGTAAATCTACAACTTCCCACTAAGCATTTCTTTGGTTTTTAAATCTAATAGAATTCATTCTAATTATGTTAAAATATATGTACAGTACAAAGAATTTCTTCCAAACGTAAACTCAACAATTTTTTTGGTTTGTGAACTTATGATTGGACATTGATTTATATGTACCAGGTTCTCAAAGTATATTTTGGACATGTTAAGAAACAGAGGGTAACGTAAACTTCTTTTACTGCCGTTGAGCATGAACGAAAAACAAAAGAAAACAGATGGACTCTTTTTACATTTTGATCCTTTTTTTTAAAAGCTAAAACTGAATTTCAAATATTTTAAATAGACAAAAACCTATTTTATACTTTGAACCTTCACGTTTTTATCACTAATATTGTTAGAACAACATAAACAAAGGCTTAAAAAAAACCCTCATACATTTTTCCTAATTTTAAAGAACTCATACGAGTACAGTTCGCATTAAAACAATAATTTTTCTTTTAAAAAGATATTGAGATATTCCTAGTTATGAAGTCAAAATTATAAACAGAGCTTGAAAGTCAAAATTTGGCTTACAAATATTAGACACGTGTTACCCGTGTGAACGGTTGTTCATATTCACGTGTCATTTTGAAAGCTTTGTAAAGTTTTCAAAATTTAAAGTATTTAATAATTTTAAACTTTCAATATAGCACAGGCTTTCCATTTCCTAAATTATTTTGCACCTGTTTCGTTCATCTCTAGAGGATAGCAACATAATCAAAACTTTGGACGGTATTAAAATGGTAGTCCAATGCTTGCAATACGATATTGAAATACATAGAGACAAATAGACAAAAATAGCACAAGAAAAATCTTATAATCTAACATGATCCAAATAGAACAGAGAAGAAAGATTTAAAACCAAAGGAATCTTAGGCAATAATCGCAAATACAGCCACCTTGTTCGTATATCATCACTTTAAATTAAAAACCAGAAGACTGGCCAAGTGAATGAATGGCTGGTTTGTCTTGAAGTTTAAGGAATAACAACTTCGTATAACTTTTCGACAATGTTTTCATAAAAAATTAATCATACACTGATCGAACCACGTTTAAATTTTATAAAACCAAGAAAGTTAACTTAGAATCCCAAGTTTTAAATGTGCAAAAACATACGGAAAAAAAATATATAAAGCATGAATCAATACTGAAAAATGGAGGGCAGATGTCTACTATTATCAGAATCGATGAAGCCGAGTACAACAGCAAAGTACATAAAAAACCAAAAACTCCATCCCCTCCCCACACAGAAGAGGCAAAACAAAAAAGAGCTTAACGCTCCTAGCAGGGTAACAACAATGGTTCCTGAAACCGATTTATTCAGACTACTCATTTTTGCACGAGCAAGACACTAAAATCGCAGCTAGACACAAACATATGGTACTAACGTGTAGACATGCTACCGTGCAGTAACAGCTTAAAGGGAGTTCTTGGCAACGTGAACAAGCAGGTCAATCACACGTGAGCTGCAAGACAAGGAACACAGGTATTAGATCTAGCTGAATTAATAAAAGTAATAATGATAATGAAGCATATATAATTGGTACGATTAGATTTTTGGCTAAATTTAATTACCAATTAGGTTAATTAACCAACCAACAACCTGTTACATGACGCACTACCAAACTGTTCTACACAAGAAAGGTCTAAGGTCAATTACCTGTATCCCCACTCATTGTCGTACCACGAGACGAGCTTCACAAAATTTTTGTTCAAAGCAATTCCAGCCTTTGCATCAAAAATACTTGATCTGAAACAACGATTGGACAAAAGGGTTCAATAACAGATAAATGAATAATGTGAAAATGAAATGCAACAAAAACTTGGACCCTAAGCATCACTACAACGACCAGGTATGAATAATTTCCCAACTGTGGCATAATTTATACCTGCTGTCACCCACAAAGTCGGTGGAGACCACATCATCTTCGGTGTAACCAAGAATTCCCTTCAACTTGCCCTCGGATTCCTCCCTGAGAAAGACAACATTTATATAAGACAG
>Ga0209589_1013359_pt1 | contig 10741 bp, 9 predicted proteins | sample CowpeawhiteBW_FD_187525 | JGI IMG/M metagenome (GOLD analysis project Ga0209589, IMG submission 187525) | Root nodule microbial communities of legume samples collected from California USA - Cow pea white BW (SPAdes) (version 2) | ecosystem: Host-associated > Plants > Roots > Nodule | place: USA...
TATATATATATATATATATATCATCCATAGAAATTTCCGCTAAAAAGGTTGAAAATATTTATTCCTAAGAACTAATTTACTGATTATTAAAAACGGCAAATGGTGGTGCAGAAAGTGATTTATGGACTTTCTTAACCGAGCCCAACATTGCAAGCCCACTTGTAAAGCCTGCTTTGTTCACAGCTCCGCAATCCCTAATCCCGCACTTTTCATTCTTCCTTCCTTCCCCTATTTTCTCCTCGCTAGCACAGTACGCCAAAATTGCAAGTCCAACACCTTCTTCCTGAAGGTAACACATGCTTTCTTTCGGTCCTTTGTTCTTTTTAATTGAAGAAATGTTTCTGTTTTCATAGATAGATAGATATAACCATCAAATTCAATTCGCTGATCACCCTAAGTATTTTTATTAACTCCTCGGTACTTTTCCTCAGCGCTATGAAAATATTCCAAATAGTGTACTTTTAAACTCGGTTTGTTTTAATTAATCCCCTGAATTAGTGGCCTTGTTCCATCTATTTTTGTGCATCGTAGATTTCAGGGATATGAAATTTAATTATTTTAAGAAATGTAATTTCTTTTATGCTTTGTTGAATTTTGTTGTGTTTCATTCCAGTGGTCACTAATAAGTTCAGTTTGCTTACTGTTTTTTTTTTTTTTTTTTTTTTGTTGCGTGCTGGTTGTGATTCAACTATAGCTGCTGTCTTGTTCTGTATGAATTGTGAAACATGCATATTGTATCTGGGGGAGAAAAATATGTGATTGACATTTGGTGTTTGGATTTGGATTTTAACAAGAATGGTTATAGATTCTCATGAATTGTCTGTCTCGAGTTTAGAGCACTTCCAAATTCGTTTTTCTGATTTTGGGATGTTTTTGAAAAGGAAAATGATGAGTAGACACCCAAATGTTAATTGACACCTTGAGAGATAAATGCAGAGAAGTGTAGGTACATAGGTGATATGATTGATAGGAAGAGAAATGCAAAAGGTGTGTTAGGTTGTTTTGTTGGACGGATGGGCTGTTCACATATCATTGTTGTTTTTTGAAATTGGAAGTGTTTGAAGTTGATGTTTTACGTGTGTAGTATGTTCTGCCTTCTTTTATGGCGATCTCTTCTGTTTGAAGTGACTGGGTGAGAATGTGGATGAATATCTGAAGTTGTATCTGCAATCATATATGTTATATGTCGTGTGGTTCACAGCTCAACCTTAGTAAGTTTTAAAATTGTTACAGGGTTGGTGCTCCTAGTTTGTTGAAAGAGCATCTTCTCTCCAATATATCGGTTTCATGAGTCACTATTTTTATTGAACAAAGAGATGAGGTTTACCCCCCTTTCCAGATTAATCTACCGTCTCCCTCAGCGGGATATATGTGGTCTCTTGCAATCTCGAGCCTTACAGACCAATTCTGTTTCTAAAGATTCTCTGGCTAAGCCAAGAAAGTATAAAATTCCTCAATTTTATGATCCTTATGGCCCCAGACCTCCACCCTCAGAAAAGATCATTCAGCTTGCAGAACGAATTGGAGAACTATCGGAAGAAGAACGTGGTCAAATTATGCCTACTTTGTCAGAAAGATTAAATCTTCCAAAGTTGCAGCCAATTTCCACGGATGGCTTGGACATGGGTCCAGAAGGTGGTGCTTCTGGACCAAAGGTCGAGGAGAAAAAGGCAGAGAAAACAGCTTTTGATGTGAAATTGGAGAAATTTGATGCTGCGGCAAAGATCAAGGTAATTAAGGAGGTAAGAGCCTTTACTAGCCTGGGATTGAAAGAGGCCAAAGATCTTGTTGAAAAGGTTCCAGTGGTGCTAAAACAAGGAGTCACGAAAGAGGAGGCAAATAACATAATAGAAAAAATAAAAGCTGCTGGAGGAGTTGCAGTAATGGAGTAGAATTTTGATTGTTGGTTGGGATCATAATTTTCCTTAATTTATGTCTTTAAGTTGCCACCTCATGGTTATCCGTGAATGAATTTTAGAAGAAAGTTCTAAAGGCACGAAACAGATTTAACGATTAAGAACCAGCTATTGAATAATCTATTTGAATCATTTTTTGTTAGATGGGTTTTCTAGTCCATTACTGTATCACTTGTAACTGCAGTGTTGGTTTGACACTTGTAACACTCTGCCTATCCTCTGCTCACATATGTTCTTCCAAATGAAATGTTTCTAGGTTCATAGGCAAAATTATTTTATGGAATTTTCTTGTAGTTCTTTGAGATTCCTGTAGTTGATACACTATACTTGTTGTATTCTGTTTGGACTGGGACATCTTATGAAGCATTATGCCTCTTTTCATAGTCAATTAATTTAGTTGTTCCTTGTTCTGAAAACCTTCTTTAAGAATACGGAAAAGAATCATGAGTTGTATGGTTATGGCTTTGGCCATTTGGTTTAGATATTGTGATTAGTCAGAGTAGGTAATATATGTTTTGTTTTCTTATTTAGTATATCGAATGACGATGAAATTTGTGTATAACACGGTACACAAGTCTATTTTTTTGGTCATTGTTCTTTCGTATTAATTATCTCCATTCTCCTAAAGGAACTTTTCATGAAAAAGGGCATTGTTTTATCATTGCTTGATCTGGTGACAATGACAAAGATGTTATGGAGAATATTATATATGTTATTAATTTGTATTCAGTTTTTTGTTTTTACTACCAATACAGCGCTGTTTTTTTTATTTACATATATATATATATATAAGATAGTTGCTTATCATATATATAATTTTTTTATTTAGTATGAATTAATTTAAGATAATCTATAACAGTATTTTCAACAGTTTAAAAATGTCAAACAAAAATGTAAAAAATAAATTATTACTTACTTTTATAATAAAACAATTTAAAAACATTGATAATGTTTGATAAAATTTGTTGAAAAAGCAGTTGGGAATTAAATTCTTAGTTTAAAGTTGAAAAAACTAAATTAAAAATGTTTGATAAGATTAACTGACCAACTAAAAGTTGTAATTACATATTTTAATAATTATAAATTTATATTTTTAAATCTTTTATAATAAAACGTTTTATATAAACTAAATTTTATGCAATATTTATTTAAAAAATATTTTTTTATTATAATTTAAAATAGTTATTACTTTTTAATGAAAACAGTAACTTGATAATTAGAACAAAATAAAGTAATTTAAAATTAAACAAGTAATAAATATATGGCTTAAGATTATATAAATTTCGTCTATGTAGATTATTTAGAAACATAAATATAAATAAATCAAATAAGCTAAAAATTATTAAAACTTCTACTTTATCAAATGCGAATAACATAAATTTATCAAAATTTAATTTATCAATTTATGTATGATCTAGATCAATTGTTTTAACAACTACACATATTATACTAATTTAATAATTATGATAGTGACATCTACACTCTCCTCTAACTTTCCGTTTTAGTGCGACATTTTGGATATCGCTGTTTGTTTTATTACCACATAAATTATGATTTATTCCTTATAAAAAAAAGTCATATGATTTTCTAACAACGTTCACAAAAATGTTAATTTCTACGTAAAAAATTGTTAGAACTTAGGATTGCCACGTTCACAAATATGGTGCCATGCCGTTTTTTTCGTGTCTACGAATAACCAAAAATGAAAAAAAAAAAAATTTGACCGATATCAGATCTACTGACAGGAGTATTCTGGAGAACGGACTGTGAAAGAATTATTAGTTGAAAAAGAAAACTTAGGAAAATTAAATACACATGTAAATATTAAATTACTAAAAAGAGAAGTTAAAGATGCAAGAAACAGAAAGGTGGGAGCAGGTGTCACTTGTTTAGAAAACGTTATTTTAAATGACAGTAACATATGTCAGTTTATGAATGAATGTGTCCCCACTCAGTGGTCTTCCTGCATAATAACATAACATCACCTGAATGCATTTCCTTAAAAAGCTCAAACCTCTTTGCAACAACAATTCCTTAGATAAAATTAAATCTCTATTTGGTCTTAAACACTTCTCCCTCTCTCCCTCGCTCCCTCTCTCTCTCTTGATAGCTCTTTTCCTTAAGGGTTACGAAAGTGAAAGAAAAATGGTAACTTCGGACGGTGGCGGTGGTGGGAAATTGAAGAAGGTTCTGGGTTTGGGATACTGGGTGCAAGGATTCAGATGTTTTCCATGGTTGGTTGTGAGTTTCTACCTCAAAGATGGTCTTAAAGTTGACCCTTCCACTCTTCAAATTCTTCAGAATTCTGCTAATCTTCCCATGGTTGGAAAGCCCCTCTATGGCCTCGTTTCAGACTCTGTCTACATCTCTGGCCAGCACCGAGTTCCCTACATCGCCTTTGGAGGTAAAGTTGTTGTCTTCACTCTTGTCATTTCTATCTACCCTTTTGCCTTCTCTCTCTGATTTGTTCATGTTAAAGCCAAGTTGCATACTATTACTGCTGTCAATAGTTGTTGGTTCCTTGCTGTTGGATGTTGGGAATTGAGAATTGGTTCTGTTGTGTTGTGTTGTGTTCCTTTTTATGCTGCTTTGGAATAGATAAAAGAAAAGATGAATGGATGAATTGATCCTTTGTGTGTATAACTATGAATAAAAGAATCTGTTAATTCCGTGTGAAGTTGCTTTAATGGGAAAAAGCATAAAGAGAGAGTAGGATCGAGATTCTGGACTTGAAAGAAAAAACCAGATTGAGTTTGGTATCTTACTTTTTTGCTTTTGTTGGGACTTCTTGATATATTATCTTAAGTCTGAATCTAGATTCTTTGAATTCATTTTATATTGATGAGTAGTTAAATGGTAAAACACGATCATCGATTTTTCCTTGAATCAAGCCAAAGGCTGGAAAGGGGCCTCAGACTTAAATTCGTTAAAACTTAATTGTGACAATGCACAAGACTTCTGAAACTAGCACACAATCAGTTTATGCAGCTTTCTTAAAACTAATTCCTAAATGTTTCTCTGAATCTGTTTATGCAGCTCTCTTGCAGGCACTGTCATGGATAATCATAGCAATCTGTCCATCAAACATGTCTATTTTCACTATCTCCATATACCTTCTCCTTAGTAACCTAGGTGCTTCCATAGCTGAGGTTGCAAACGATGCCATTGTTGCAGAAATGGCTAAACAGAGTCCTTCCTCAACCAAGCACCCGCAACCATCTTCCTCAGGCAACCTCCAATCCTTTGTTTGGATAGCTTGCTCCGCAGGAGGAGTTCTTGGTAATCTTCTAGCCGGCATTTTCATTGGCCGGTTCCACCCACAAACCATGTTTTTATACTTTGGCCTCCTCCTTGCTCTCCAATTTTTCATAACCATTTCAGTTCCCGAGACTTCTCTTGGGCTCCCAAAGACTCCATCTGTTGGGATAAGAAATCAGCTTTCACAGCTATTGGTTGCTCTAAGAAAGCCAGAAATTGCATACTCAATATCATGGTTTACAGCATCTTATGCCATTATTCCTGCCCTTACAGGCACCATGTTCTTTTACCAGACACAGCATTTGAACATAAACTCATCAGTATTGGGTATCTCCAAGGTGTTTGGCCAGGCAACAATGCTCCTATGGGGCATCATATACAACAAATACTTCAAATCTATCCCACCAAGAAAACTGATATCATCCATTCAAGTAACGATGGCATTCTTCATGGTTTCAGATTTCTTGTTTGTGCGAGGCTTTTATCGGCAAATGGGTGTGCCAGACTCACTCTACGTGGTGATTTTCTCAGGATTCTTGGAGGTTCTGTTTCTCTTCAAGATTCTGCCATTCAGTGTTCTAATAGCACAGATGTGTCCACCAGGATGTGAAGGGTCTATAATGGCCTTTCTCATGTCTTCCGTAGCACTTGCATTCATTGTGAGTGGATACCTCGGTGTTGCACTTGCATCGTATGTTAAGATAACAGGAAGTGACTTTTCAGGCTTTCCACTTGCACTTCTGATACAAGCTGCATGCACTCTGGTGCCAACTTTTTGGTCATCGTGCATACCTGATAAGGTAGAATCAAAAGCCAAGCGAAAAGACTCGTAAAGTTTATATCTTTCAAGGAAATAGTGGAAGGTGCTGAAGTGATTGATTCTTTTCTTTTCATTGCTTCATGCATCAGCTGGCACATAGAAGCTATATCAGTTGGTATTCTAGATTTTTTATACAGTGTGTTTAAAAGTGATAGCGTGTAAAGGTGTAGTGTGACCACATGGTGATCGTGTTCTTCCAAGTACTTTTGTCTTTCCTCTTCTTTTGTTAAATTAAAAAAATAAAAATAAAACTTTTTTTAATATGTCAAAATTAATGCATTTTTGAGGTACAAAATCACACGCACACAAACAAAAACTTGCTGAGAATATGGACTCTTATAGTTTTCTGTTTTGTTGACACAGAAGTTGTAACCATTTAACCTTGCAATCCAATGAAAACTGAATAAACCGAAGACTTTAACAATTCACAAATTTTAAAAATCAAATTTTTATTGTACATGTTTTTATTCATATTTTTGTAAAATTATCATTCAAAAATATCAGCGAAATGAAAAACATATTTAAATTAAAGAAAATTGTTACTAACTATCTGAGGAAGATGTCGAAGTGTAACGACCAGGTTGTATAAATTAATTTTTTATATGGTATATACGTATAATGACATATAAATGAGATAATTATATTTTTAGCTATTATTTTCAAAATATATAAAATATTGCAAATTTACATTTAATAACTTTCAATCTTTTCCTTGATTTAGAAAATTTGTTACTCCTGCCTTCCGTATCTTTAAAAATTTTATTTGATTCTAAAATTAAAGTACAAATTCAAAATAACATTTATTTATTAAAACATTAAATTTTACAAAGCTACTAAATTAATGGATAGATAGATATTTATCCGACTAAAACAAATGTTTTTGTAAGGAAAGTGCTGTGAACTAAAACAACTATGATTATTAACATTCACGTCGCGGTAATTATAAAGTGACATGATATTTTTCAAATGTTGATAAAATAAACTTTATTTTAATTATATTTTATGATATGCAACATCTTTAACACACTTTTTTACACAAATTTAACAAGTCTAGTAAAAGTAAAGCAATTAATACAACTTCAAATTGCAGCTATTAATATTATAATCTGAATATATTCCTAATTAATAACAAGCTAAACGAATAGACTATTACACATTTAAGATTGAGCAACCACTTATATTTGTATGTTAAGTGTAATTCTCAAAAGACATTCTTCTATATAGCTTTTAAGCATATGTAATCAGCAATCTATGACCCATACTTTTAGGTATTTGAATTAACAATTTTTTTTTCAATCTTATTGTTGTCTATAAACAAAAAGAAAATGAGAATTTATGAAGAGGAAACAAACATGAGTTGGTTAGAATGGAAAGAAGGATGAATGAGTGAAATGTAGGTGCAAGAGTAAGTGATAAAAAAGTAAAACGTGATAAGTGAAAACATGTAGATTAAAAGAATCTTTTTTGGAAAATAAAAGGTGGCTATTTAAAAAAAAAATTCACTAATAATTGATATTCATTAAAAACAAATATATTTATTTTAATTTATTTATTGCTTTAAAATATATTGAAGATAAATGAAATTGCAATTTTATTTAATAGTTTTTACACTTTGTTCAGCCAAACAAAAAAATTATTGGAAAATGTTTTTTTTTAATTTAATATTTTTAGTATATTTTAAAACTTTTATCGTACTTTGATGTTATTAATTCTATTTTATTAGTTTGATATTTTCTTTATCAACCGGACCAAAGTGACTACATAGGATAAGAGACGTAATGATACAATTAACTCTTATTTTAAGTTATATTGTTTTTTTTTTTTATCACGGACGAGTGTACGCATTTTTTTAATATGTATGATATTATATTAGTAATAAATGATATTGTAATGTTATTAAGTTAATAAATAAAATAAAATTATATTTATAAAAAATAAAGTAAAATGTATAGAGAAAATAATTGTTGATGAATAGGAGAAAAAAGAAGAATGAGATAAGTAAATAGTTTTATAAAAATTTATAAAAGTAACCCTTAATTTTAAAAAATTTAACAAATAATTATATTGTAAAGGGTAAAGTTGAAATTATGAAATGTGGACACAAAAAAAGGAATCTCTTTATATATAGTTATAGATACTTATACATACAAATTTTATCGGCCATACACACACACACACACACACACACACACATATATATATATATATATATATATATATATATATATATATATATATAAAGAGAGTTGTCAAAACAGGTAATCCGGCTCGACCCGGCTTGACCCACCATGGGTTGATGATTTAGTGAGCCAACCCGACCCGGTTCACTTTTTAGCGAGGCAAAAAAATTCAAACCCAACCTGGTCCACCACGGGTTGGTGGGTTAAACTGGTTGATTCACGGGTTTCACTTAATTAAAAAAAATACAATTTTTTTATTTTTTTCAGTGAAAACTAGATTTTAATTCTAATTAAAATCTAAATAAACTTTAATACAATCCAAATACAAACAAAAATATAAAAAAATACAAATTATTTATGTGTTGGATAAAAAGACAACCTAACATGACCCAATGTAAAACCCAATTTAATAAAAAAAAAAACACTTGTGTCACCCTTTTAACACGAGTTCAACCCGAGTGAGTCGGATTCTAAATGAGTCAGGTCAAAAATCAACCCATATTGAAATTTGAAAAAAAAAATTCAACCAACCCGACCTGTGGTGAGCCAGGTTAGCTCGCGGGTTCCAATCCATTTTGATAGCGCTATATATAAATATATTATAACTAAATAAAATTGTGTATTCATCATATTAAATTAAAGTTTCATAATCTATAAATGAAATTGTGTATTTATCTTATAAATTTAAAGTTTGATAATTTTACAAACTCAAACATTTATATTATGTAAATAATTGTCAAGGTAACACTATTTTAGAAGGATGACATTACAAAAGAGTACACAAGAAATATGTAACTTTTGTCTTATTTTTTGTTTGTTGTTTACCGGTATAGAATACATCTGTTGAATGCACAAGTTGGGTTTCTGTTCCTGTTAGGGCATTTGGCGAGGGATGCAATCGAAATTGGGGACTTTAGATCACCAATTTCTCATCTTTCCAATCTCCATCAAATCGTTTCCTCCCTATTCCAATTAAGGTTTCTCCTTTCCGTTTTCCCTGTCGATATCTGTCAAATTCTGCTCTTAGGGTTTCGTATAACAGACCAGAATTCAATTGTTTTAGGTCCGATTGTGAAATCCGTTTTTTCTTTTTTTATGTATAATTCTGATTGGATTTTCTGATGGTGTCGAATTCCGACGTTTGCTATTTGATTGGACAGTGGTTTTCATCTTTCTGTAGCTTATGTTCCCTCACTTCAAATCAAGAATGAATTTGTTGGATTTCTTTGCATGCTCACTGACAACTTCCTACGTGGAATTTATTGTTTTTGTGCCATGTATGGCCTTATAGCACATCCTTGAACTATTTGGTGTCCGAAATCAATGGAATGGAAGTGGTAAATTTAACCATTTTTATGACACAAGTGGTGTGATTTGTACAATTATTGGACTGTAGGTGATCTTTAAGAATCAAAACAAGCCCTAGACTGAACTTTTCACATATAACTCATTATTAATCCCGAGTTAAGAATTTGTAAAATTAAATATTTAGTTGGGCACAAGTTAAACTAATCAGAAGAGCTTCCAAAGTGTTGTGATTACAAAACTTGTGATTATGTATTTAGAGCTAAACTCGATGCTTATGCAGTTTACATCTGCTTGCCAGCTAAGAGTGCTTCTGATAAACTCGTGATGGGTGCTCCGAAGCAGAAATGGACTGCAGAAGAGGAAGCAGCACTCAAAGCTGGAGTTATCAAGCATGGTGTTGGTAAATGGCGCACCATACTGAAGGATCCAGAGTTTAATAATGTCTTGTACCTGCGGTCAAATGTGGATCTCAAGGTCTGGTTATCTTGGTAGTTGTCTTTGTTGATACGATGTTTGGTTGAGGTTCATTACTTCATTATCTTTACACTGTAATGAACTAATGTTGGGCCATTTATATTACGTGCATAACATGCTTGTGCTGTTCTGATATGGGGTGTTGGATAGGATAAATGGCGAAATCTGAGCGTGATGGCAAATGGATGGAGCTCCAGGGAAAAGTCTAGGCTAGCAGTCAGAAGGGTGCATCATACCCCAAAACAGGATGAGCACTCTATGTCTATCACTCCTGTTGCTCCAAGTGATGAAGACATTGTTGATGTTAAGCCTCTTCAAATTTCTAGAGATACGGTGCAGATTCTGGGTCCGAAAAGGTCCAATTTAAGGTTGGAATTTTTATTTTTTATTTCATTTGGTATTTTGTTCTATTATATTTTCTACCTGGTTTTCTTGAAAGTTGATGCTTTAGTTGGGCTATTTGTAATTGTTTTTTAGCAAGGAATTGTTAATGTTTACCAAGTACTATGGCCATTGTTTAATTGGTTTGTCTAGCATGACAGTATATGTTTTACCCTGTTTACATTATACAGTTTGGATAAACTTATAATGGAAGCAATCACTAGCTTGAAGGAGAATGGTGGTTCTAATAAGACAGCTATTGCTGCTTTCATAGAGGTATAGTTCTGAGTGCTAAGCCTAACTTTTGTTTGTTGTTTTCCCTAGATAATTGTAAAATTAATAAAACAAAAGTATTCATTATATGTGTGGGCGTAGAAGGCCTTTTAGTTTAGATCAGTTGGGGG
>Ga0209589_1013361_pt1 | contig 10740 bp, 9 predicted proteins | sample CowpeawhiteBW_FD_187525 | JGI IMG/M metagenome (GOLD analysis project Ga0209589, IMG submission 187525) | Root nodule microbial communities of legume samples collected from California USA - Cow pea white BW (SPAdes) (version 2) | ecosystem: Host-associated > Plants > Roots > Nodule | place: USA...
ATTGAGATTAATCTCCCTTGTGTATAAACCACACATAGGGTAATCTATTTATAATAGAGAGAGGTACAAGTAAAAAGAGTAACTGAAAATAAAAAGATTAAATAGAAGATATTGTTTGATATTGTGGTTATCAATATCTAACAATATCTTAATAATATCAAACTATATCTAACAAAAATAATCAAAGATAACATTACAACACTTTAGGTCCCTGACATTTTTTTTTGTATAATATTTTTGGAATCTAAAGGTATCAGCTTATAAGTTGTATTTAAGACAAAATATAAAAATAAATGTGTCAAATATTACATTCTAAAAATTACAAAATTTAAAATATGTACATTTTAAGAGATATGGTTTAAAATACCAATATTTGATAAAATGTGGCCTATAACTATAATAGTTAAAAAAAATGTTGATTTTAATACAATAGGCAACGATTTTATTGTATTTGTTGTTTTAAAGAGAACAAAACACATTACAAAGTTTACAATTAAAAATTGTTGCTTATATATACATATAAGTAAAAATAAGTGTGGCCTATTGTGGAAATATCTTAATATAATTTGGATATTTTGAGACAATTTAAAATAAACAATGTACAAAAAATATATAAGACTACTTAAAATAAATGTGGTTTAAAATATCCACAATTTAAAAAGTGTGGGCTAAAGTGTCCACGCCTTAATATTCATGGTCTTTTGCTATCCACATTTTATTATATGTTGCTTAAAAGAAATAAGCAACGTTTTTCATATATCATTAGTATATGAGGCAAATAAAACTCACAATATAGACAACAATAAAAAATTGTGCCTTATTCTTACATAAGGCAATGGTTTTTAATCATTGTCATCATAGCGTTGCCTAAGTCATAAAATGGTGTAGTGCTCACTATAATCATTATCATTATCACAAATCCTCACTCTCTTACTAACTTAAGCATTGAAAAGTCTTATGTAGGTAGATCTCCCCTCCAATCACACTTAGATCTCGATCCAAACTATTAAACATTAGCAACCCAACATCCAAGAAGTGTCAACTCTACCTCTAATACTCATCAATGATTTCAATAAAAACACCAATAATGAACATTTTAATTGTTAACAATAAAGGAATTTGCTTTTTCTTATTTCGAAGACATGAAATGGATTTTGCTCTCAGAACTTGGAATTTACCTCTTGGTATTCTTTATATTTTTCTTGGACAAAAGATTTTGTGTCAACTTCCATGAAACTCACAAAAATTCAATGTTGGATTTGCATTCATCTACCTCCTTTGGAGTATTGGTAGTTGAAAGTGATATTCTAAATAGTACGTGGAATGGACACACATTTATCTTTAGATGATTATACCAAGAATAAGTCTTGAGGTTTATTTGCACGTGTCTTAGTTGATTTTTGTTTGTTATCTGATTTGCGTAATCAATTTTTGGTGGAAAGGCAAAGATTTGTGTTTACTACTAATTAGGAGTATGAGAAATTGCCTCTATTTTTTTCAAATTGTAAAATGGTTGGTCATGATCTATCTCATTTAGACAGCTACAATACAAAAATACAACCACATTATTATCCTAAGGTGATTGATGCACAAGATGGGACTAAAATCTCTTTAGCTTAAGTGGTGGAGCCTATGGTTCAGTCTTTTATGGTGTAACATGTTTTGGTGCAACTTGTTGCTTAGTCACAACTTGAGCTAGTAGTGGTTAATCATGATAATATTTGTATTGTGAATGTATCTTCTCTTTTTAAGAATATAGATGGTGGTGTGCCAATGGAATCTGATTCCTTGGCTGGTATGCCTTCTTTGGAGAATCTTGTTCCCATTGTCAATAGTTTGTATGGTTTACAACAATTAGATTCAACTCAAAGTAGCTCTAAGGAAATTCCTAATTCTTTGACATGTAAGGAACCTCATTTTGTGGTGGAAGTGAAAATAAATTCTTAATGGGCTACTATGCTTGATAAGGAACAATATCTAATACTGAAGAAGATGATGAGCCAATTCAAACTATAGGAAAAATCGGTAGGGGTAGACCGAAGAAAATTAATACTAAATCCTCTAAATCAAGAACTTCTAAAAATTAAAGGCTTTTTTTAGAATGAGAGGATGTTGACTAATGATAAAATTTGGTAATATGATAAGGAATATACCTTTTTCTTGATATATGGAGTTCAAAGTATGAAATAATTTTGTGAAAGAAAACATGGGTTTACTATTATCCATATATGTTTTTATTTAGTTTTTTTTTTATAATAGGTGCTTATAGTACGATATAATTTTATCATGATTTTGGTATGATACTCTCATGTTTTATTTTTATTTATTTTTTAATAAAATCTTACAATGATATCTAACTTGAGCTTATTTGGAAACAACAAGATCTAAAATTGAATTTCACATTGTCGTCTAAAATTAAAGGCTACATTCTCACATTATTAAACCAAAATTAAAAATAATGCATAAATAGGCAATTAAGTTCAACTTTATATAATAATTAGGGATGACCAAATAGGGCTGACCTAGTGCCCCATCTGCCAGCCCACCAAAATTTGATGGATCAAGTTGGAATTTTCAACCCGTCAATCCATTCTGACCCATCCTGTTAGTGGGCCAAAGATGGGATGCGACAGGCTAGCCTACCACCCATTTGTTCTTTTTAAATAGAAATTAAAATAAAAAGATAATTTAAAAGGTTATTTTTTGTGTGTTATATTATTTGAAGGATGCAAATATACAATAATATTATAATTAAAATTATTAACACTTAGAAATTAAATTTTATTTTTTAATTATAATGTAATATTTTAACATGTAAAGATAGTAATTACTTTAATATATTTTATTAGGGACATTAATTAATCAATTAAAACTTAAAAGTATTCGAATTGTACTTTTAATATAATAATAATAATAATAATAATAATAATAAGAAAAATAAATACAAAAACGAATAAAAACAAATTACCAAAATTAAAAAAACAAAGAGTAAAATTGGTGAGCCGGTCTATCTGCCTGTCCTTTGTGGTGGGCCAACATGGTCCTATCCATTTTGATGAATCAATGACGGACTGAATCAAAACAGAACAAGTTGACTCATTTGGTTACCTATAACAATAATTTTGTCATAATTATAAACTTTAACCATTAAAGTAAAAAATATATGCAAATAATGAGTTCAATGTGCAAAATTTTATAATTAATTTTTTTCGGTTAAATACATGTAAATTAAAAAAATAAAAATATGTTCATCTTTTTAGGAAGACAAAACCAATATACAATTTTTTAATAGCTTATTTAATATTGATTAAATAATTAACTTAAATAATAAATATTGACATATTTTGTATTTAGTACAATTTAATAATTCAATGTATATTTGGTTTTTAATAATTTAATATATGTTTATTAGAAAAATTTAAAATCTTTAATAATTTTTTAAATATATATTTAACTATTTTATTATCATTAAAAGAGTTAATATAAAATTAGTAAAATTTATATTAAAATTATAATTTTTTATTACATTAAAAATAAAATATATTATTATTTGTATTGAACTGTTTTAATATTTTACAAAATTCACAAGAATGCAAAAATATATTTTAGTTTCCATTTTAGATCATGTGTTTTTTGAATGACAAGCGTAACATAAGAACAAAAGTATATTTTTTTTATAGTCCAAACTATTGTCACGTGTTGCCGCCTTACAAATCTAACCTACTGTTTGGCCCAAATCCGGAGTGAGGATCTTCCATTACGTTCACACTTTTGACTAAAATACCAAACAATAGAAACCCCCACAAAAAGAAGAAAACCCCGACAAAAGAAAAGAAGATAAACCACCATAAATACCAACCTCAATATACAACTTTCTTCCCCTCTTACTACTCTCTTACCAAACCTTAAAAAGCAAAAACCACTGCGATACAGTTTTGTTCTCCTCCTTCTTGCTTCCATCATATTCTATGCTGATTGGCCATGACCCAAACCATGTCTGGCCCAAATGATTGGCTTCAATTCTACAATCAAAATCCCGCACCATCAATCCCTGACTTCACTGTTACCACCACCAGCACTGCAGCCACCGTCCCTACAACTTCTGACTTCCCAAATACCAGTCCCTCGACTTCAACCCACTTAGGTCCAGAAGGGCGCGTGGGGAAACCTACGCGCCGCCGTTCTCGGGCCTCACGGCGAACTCCGACCACCTTGCTCAATACTGACACCACAAATTTCCGAGCCATGGTTCAACAGTTCACCGGAGGCCCGAATGCACCCTTTGCGCCAAGCCCATCAGCAGCACCTCAGGTCTTGCCGAACCTCTTGGGCTTTGGGTTCCCCTCACGCCCTATCCCTTCTCTAAGCCCAACACCCCTTGTCATGTCATCATCACCACCTCTAAGCTACCACCATCTTCAACAAGGTCAACATCATCAACAACAACAAAACATGTTTCAGCAGCAAAACCAACACTACAATCTGTACAGTGATGGTGGCTCTCAAGGTGAAGACCACAACAGCAACAGCAACATGTTTTTCCAGAGACTAAGTAACAACCCAGTGAGTCCTCCAGCAAGCAATGTTATTGTTAGCAATAACAATCGTGACGGGGTGGTGAATTTGGATCAGGGGCGCTTCTTCCCAAACACTTCTTCTTGATTTAAGTGCGTATTTGATTCACTCGTTAGATGCAGATCCTTGGTTTGGAGTGAAATTGAAATCACGCATTCAAAATTTCCACACATGCACCAGAGAAGAACACAGAAGAAAAAGAAGGAAATTGAGCACACCCTTCTGAGTTTTGAGGTCAAGTTCTTGTCCCGTGTGAACGCGGGTACCAGTTTTTCTCTTTCATCCGCATGCTAAGGCTGGAAAGAGACATAAAGCAGACAGTTAGGTGCTAACTTGGCCAGAATTGTTGACCCACCCATGTAAAATATTATCATATAGTACACTCTTCTTTAGTTTTTTTTTTCTTATTTCTTTTATTGTTATGATAATATTAGTATTATCTTATTAGTGTTTTTTATTTATATCTTTTTTACTTTCATACTTTTTGGTGGAATTGGACTCTCTTCTAGATAACCCTTGGATGGGGCTACTACTTTCTTTTCTTTATGTTTATATTTGATTAATTTATGGCATTATTCTTTTTATTTCTTTACTTGGTAATGATGTATCTAGAAATTATCAAGCGAAAAAAAAAATAAACATATTGAATAAAAAATAAAAAGTTTAAAGATTAAACTACATTATAACAGCATACGAAAAACCTCAAATAAAATAATTAATAGTGTTAAATTAGAAGATATGTCATGAGCAGTAATTATAGAGAGTATTATTAGAAGATGAAAAAAATAATTAAAAAAGGTTTAAAGGTTAGAACTTGAATAGGGGTAAGTGGGTCGCCGTAGTTGGCATGGCAAGCAGTGCTAAACTTTTGACAATATTGTGTTTACATGAGTTGACTTGGTTATTTATGTTTGTGATACGAGCGTACTTGGTGGTGAGTGTGTTTTACGTGGGTTGTACGTCTGCCATTTGGAGTTATCGTGTGCTTTACATTTTCACATTTTCACATAGGAAAATTATATGATGAAAGGGAGAAAAAAATTACAATAGATTGATTTCACTTAAAATAATTTAATTGATTAAATATATTTATACCAAAAATTATATACAAATCTTTTAACATGTTAAAACCCATTTTAACATATTAAAAATGACACACTAAGACTAACAAGACATCTAACATATGTCATATAGCTTACGAATATGTTACAACATGTAAACATCATATTCAACACATTATTTCCAACACTATAGAAACATGATCTTCAAGCAAATCTTTATTAATCTTCATCAATCACATGTGATTTTCATGCACTTTGCTTTATCAAATCTTTGCACCAAGGTTGCTTGTGCTAATAATCTCCCCCTGATTTGATGAAACCAACATCCTCGAGTTGAATTGATGAGTTAAGATCCATAGAGAAACCTAAAAAAGCTTTTGGGTACAAGATACCAATATACAAATACACTTACAAGCAAAAGCACACAAGCATACATATCACACGTGCACATGCTCCCCCTATCACTGATAATGTGATTTAATTTCAGATTTGTAGATCAGTTAGCTATATTACATAGTTCCAATAGTTGATTAATATAGGTATCTCATTCTTTACACATTTAACTCAATTTTACTCATTTTTTCTCCCCCTTTGGATTCATCAAATTAAAATAATGCACATATTATTTTGGAAAGAGTAAAATATTCATTAATGCAATAACATAGGGACTCAGAGCATCTGATAGGTGATACAAACATCGAAACAAAAAAATAGAAATGAAAATAGCAAATTGAAGCTGAGACTGATATAATCAGTCGATTGAAATTGAAAAACAACATATTAAAACACTGGAAGTAGACACACAAACACACAAGTGCAGCACTAACATGCAATGTATGACCTATGAGCCATCCCCTTCACTCATTCCTTGGGTTGTCTCTGTTGTAGACATTGGAGAGGAAGTCATGAACATTGTGCAACTGATAATCCAGATCTTGAAACTGTGTAGTGCATTATGCAAGTGTGCATTTTGTGACATCTTCAAATCTTGAAGTTGGTTGAGAACCATCCACTCTATAAGACCTGAGAAATTTATATAAATAATAATTAATAAATTACTAATAATGGTGGGTTGGAAGTACCCATAAGAGAAATTATTGACAAGTCCTAGACAAGGAATAATACTAGCTCAAGTGGTTTAGAGTATTTGGCTGTGTTGAGAGGACTTGAGTTTGAATATGCAAATTGTGTGATATTTTAATTGTATTTATTTTACATATATATATATATATATATATATATATATATTGTGAATGCAAAAGCATGATTTAATATTATATGTGTGCGTGAATTGGTATAAAACATGTGTTGGTGTGATGGATGTGCATATGCATGATGGCTTGGAAGGATGTGAGTTCAAACCTTGGCTAGTACTAGTGTGAGTAGGTTCTCTTCATGTTTTAATATTTTTGCCAAGTAGTGGAAAAATCTAGGAAATATAGAAATCCCAGGAGAAATCAGAAAGGTAGTAGTTGAGGTGTAGTAATCATAATTAATAGTCATTAAACCTTAATTTTAATTAATTTCATTTTTTATTATTTTATTTATTTTGGGTTGAATTTGTGAGAGAGAAGAGATTGAGAGTGGACATAGAGAGTCATAGAGAGCTATCAGAAAAGAGAGTCGGCGAGAGATTGAGAAATTGTGATTTTGGGAGAATAGTTGAATGTTGGAAGGAAGTGAAGTGGAGGCAAGGGTTGAAGTTTTGGAGACAAGGAATAATTATTAGGAGAGTTATCCATATGTGTTTTATTTTCAATTAATCTGTTTTGGATGATAATGTGGCCTGTGTGTGGAATTCCCTTTTCATTTGCGCTATTTTTTGTGAATTCTGGGTTTCTGCCTAGAAACTGCCTAGCAGCTATGAAGGCCCACCAGGCGATGCAACCATTTTGTTCATGTTTTACTAGGGTCTAGGATGAACCACCTGACAACAATGAAAAACCACTAGGTGACGCGAACTTGAATCACGTGTTTTTGTATGTTTTTTGTGCTTTTGGGATGTGTTGAGTGTTCTTTAGTTTAGGGGACTTTGCTGTTATGTTTCTTGCCATAATCGATTGATAATTGTTGGTGTATGGCCGGGTACATCCCGGCCCAATAAGACAGAAATGGTCGGGATCACCCCGGTCCAAGTATGAGGCACATTCGTTGTGGCCCAGTCATTGGGGTACCTGCTTTTCACCTTTTCTCCAACACAACACAAAGGACCCAATAAGTGCGATGGCCGGATATATCCCGGCCCCTTTTGGCCGAGTACATCCCGGCCCAAGGGAGTGGCAGATGGAACATGTGATTATGGCGCAGAGGTACAGAGGAGCAGCACACAATCTCAGTCAAAAAGGAAGAAGTTGATATTTGGCGAAGTACAAACGGGCATACCCCAAAAAAGGAAGGAATTGATATTTGAGAAGTACAGACGGCCAAACCCCAAAAAGGAAGGAGTCGATCTTTGACAAAAGTACAGACGGACAAATCTTTGAATGGAAAGAGTTGATCTTTAACAAAGACACAGAAGAACAATCTTAGCCAATAAGGAAAGAACCGATACGTGCAACCTCAATCAGAAAGGGAAAGAATCGATCCTCGAATACGAACGACCCGCAAATAATAATAACAGGTCCATTAAGAAATTAGTATAAATTAAGGCCTAGTGAACAAGTAAAGGTACACTTTTCTCACTAACCAATTACATCTCATATCAATCACTCTCTGACTTGAGCGTCGGAGTGTCTGCAGGTACCCCCACCCCCGGAGTGCAGACGGGAGGGAGATCTAGGAGGAGTCCAGGGAGGAACAGGAGGAGGTTCGACACAGAGGGTTCTTGAGATCATTTGGTTCCGCACTGAAATAATATCGATCAGGTACAATTGGCGCCCACCGTGGGGCCAGACAATTCTCAAGAAGGATGGTGTCGACAAGAGCAACAATCGATCAAAATACAATAGCAGCGGAGATGCAACAAGAGATGAACCGCCAGTTGGAGGAATTGAGACGCAAGAATGAAGAAGAGATAAATGCCCTGAGAGAGGAGAACCAGCGGTTGCGAAGGCAACTTGAGCAAAATTCCCAACAAAGGGAAGAATCTCACAGTAATGGAGAAGGAGAGGGCGACACAGGACAAGATGAATTCAGGGTACAAACCACCACCAACCAAATAGGCGCGAGACCCAGAACAGCCAGACGCCACCCCTTCATGGACGGGATCATGGAGGTAGAACTTCCTGCACGCTGGAAGGGATTGACTATGAGCCAGTACGATGGCACTACTGATCCAGAGGAGCACATGGAAGTATTCACCACCCAAGCAGGATTGTACACTTCAGATGACGCAATTCTTTGTCGTGGTTCACACGATTACCACCTAACTCTATTGATTGTTTCGATATGTTGGTCACCCGTTTCGGCATTCAGTTCGCCACCAGTAAGCCACACCATCTCACTTCTCTGGCGTTAGTAAATATACGACAGGAGAAGGGAGAATCTCTACGAGAGTTTAGGGAGCGCTTCGGGAAGATATCGTTGAATATCTCTAATCTAAATCCTGAGGTCGCCATGCACCACCTTGTAACAGCGTTAAAGCCTGGCCCGTTTGTTGACAGTCTGTGCAAGAAGCCCGTGAGCAATTTGGACGAGCTTCGAACCAGGACAACTAAATTTATGCAGATGGAAGAATTAAAGGAGTTTCGCAGTACGACCCAATCAGACACTCGGGAAAAGAAGTACATTGACAGAGAAAGGGTGTTAGTGTTGCGACCTGACAATAGGTTCAAGGACTCTAGACAACCAAAGTACAATAGGTACACACCCCTCGTGTCTAACAGAGCCAGAATTTTGGAGGAGGCCTTGAATGCCGACCTAATAGCAACCCCTCAAAGGGTCCCAACTCCCCCAAACGCAGATACCACTAAGGATTGTCTGTATCATCAGAATTATGGGCACACGACGAAAGATTGTTTTACCCTGAAAGATAAAATCGAAGAGCTTATACAAGCAGGACAATTGAGAAGATTTGTCAAACAGGAGGAAGGGGGATCTCTTCCAAAGAAGAGCGAGAAGGTAGATATGAGGAGCGACCACGAAGAACGTCAGGGTACTAGGAGAGGCGAGAAGAAGGCACCAGAAGGAGGGTTGAGCCCAAGAAAGATGATGAACAGGATGTGAGGGAGAAGCCATTGAGAGGGGTGATCAACTATATATCAGGAGGCTTTGCAAGAGGCAGAGCCACTATGTCCGCGAGGAAAGAGTACGTCTGAGCAATCCAAAATGTCAATGTCGTATCTACATGTCCCTGGCAGCACATGCCACCCATCACATTCTGTGATGATGATTTTCAAGCCATTGACCCCCAACACGATGACCCAATGGTGATCTCAGTGGAGATTGATGACTTTGCAATAAGTAAAACCTTGGTAGACAAGGGTAGTTCAGTGGATATCCTGTATTGGGGCACTTTCATAAAGTTAAAAATTTCAGAAGTAGAAATCCAACAATACTCGGAGCCGATCATGGGTTTCTTAGGGGAACAAGTGAATACAAAGGGCTACATTGATTTGTTCACCAAATTCGGAGCAGGGAAAACGACGCGAACAGTAAAAATTCGATACCTTATTGTTGACGTCACACCTCTTATAATATTTTGTTAGGGAGAACTTCGTTGAACATGCTTGGTGCGGTGATATCAACATATCACTTAGCTATAAAATTTCCGTCAACTTCGGGAGACATAGTCACTGTACATGTAGACCAGCCAACTACGCGCAGATGCTACGTAGACAGCTTGAGAGAAAGACCCATACACCAAGTTGAGAGCCCAACACCGCTACAATACCAAAATCAAACCCAAGTCTTTTCACCAGGGAAATCTAGTGTGGCGAATGGAAAGTGCTGCTCGGAAACCCAAGGGGAAGTTCTCGCCCAACTAGGAATAGGGCCACTCCGTGTCAAGGAAGTTGTGGGTAAATGCGCATACAGATGGGAACACCTATCAGGTGTCTCTATTCCAACAACTTGGAACGCCTCACATCTGAAGTATTACAGTTAGTTTGTTAAATGCTTATTTTTTATTTTCAGACTTCTTACGAACGATTTGTGGATTGATTGC
>Ga0209589_1013362_pt1 | contig 10738 bp, 4 predicted proteins | sample CowpeawhiteBW_FD_187525 | JGI IMG/M metagenome (GOLD analysis project Ga0209589, IMG submission 187525) | Root nodule microbial communities of legume samples collected from California USA - Cow pea white BW (SPAdes) (version 2) | ecosystem: Host-associated > Plants > Roots > Nodule | place: USA...
AAGGAAATCACGCCACTTGGAGGAGATTCCAAGATAAGTGAGGAAGATCCGCCACTTTGAATCGGAGATTCAAAGATAAGGATCGGTGGTTCTGAGGAGAACCTCGAGACTTGAGAGAAAACTCACTATTTCATAAAACTCAAATCTAATACAAATGTGTCTCACAAGGGCTTATATACTATAGGCCGAAACACAAAAAGGCCTAACATAACTTAAGGTCCGAAAAAGCCCAAACAAAACATTACAAAAAAATATAAAAGAGTTCCTATTCTACGATCTGAAGCTAATCCGAGATCTCTTTAAAGGTCTTGGGCATGATCCCATCAACTGCTCTGAAAACCATGTGACGATCCCGAACCACGCCTCCATCAGTGGTGAAGGAGTCGATGGTGTAGGGGGGGAGGCTCATGAACCACTCTAGAGCCGACCCCCTGAGGGCTACCGAGAATGATTTGCATAGCACTGCGTCATCAGTGGAGTACAAGCTTACTTGGTTGGTATAAATGGACACAAATTCGTCTGGGTCCGTGGTTCCGTCGTAGGTAACTGTTGGTGCCTTCCATTTATGGGGTAGAGGTGTCTCTGTTATCCCGTCCACGAAGGGATGGCGGCGATTTCTTCTGGGGGCGAGGGAGCTGTAGTTGCCGCCCAGGGTTGGAGCGGTGGGCCTGTATTCGCTCTCGTCCTCAATAGGATGGACGTCGAGTTTTGAATCGGGGGGGATCATTTCTCGACTGAGGAGGGGTCTCCATCCTCGAATGGGGTGGTTTGGCTCCCCAGCCACTTTGTCTGTCTCAATTCTCCGCCTGAGGCGGGAGTTTTCTTCCCTTAGTGCTTGCATCTCTTCCGCATTTCTCTTCTTGTACTCCGCGAACTCTTGCTGCATCCTGGCTTGAGCTTCCAGGATGCGTGACACCTCCGAGGCGGGGCCGGGGTTGCCAACCTCCACAATCGGCACCAAGGGGGGGACATCTGCTGTTCTGCTTCGCGTGGACACCATCTTGCTTCTGGGGTTTACCTTGGATCTGTGAAATACTCTTCGGCCCCACGGTGGGCGCCAATTGTTCTTAAGGGACCGAGGTCTGTAATCCACAAATCAACCAAGGGTCTTGTACGTCTTCTCGGGGCTGGTCTTCTCCTGTCGAAAAGGGGCTTGAGGGCGGCGTAGGAGACCTGCAAAAGACACTCCGATGCCTAAGTCAGCACTGGTAATGTCAGGGTTTCAGAGAATAATCAATGTGTCATGAATGCATGGAATAGTGTGCTATTTATACCTTTTTACCTGTGGGTCCTACCTGGGATGGGCTTTCTGGCCCAATACTCCTTCTTTAGCCATTCTTGGATCTAGTGTAAAAGGGGAGAATTTACCAAGGGGTCCTTCAGGTGTTGGCGGTGTCCGGTGCTCGGCCATGAGATGCGTCGAGGGGGGCTTTCTTTTGGGAAGGTGCCTTTCGCGTGGTAATCGGCCATCAGGCTTTGGTTTGCTGGCCACGTGGTTTAACAGAGGGGTGTGGAGCTAGGTGGGGGCCGTGTTATCCATACGGAGGGGTTCTTGCGTGGTAGGCGGCTCTGCGTGGTAGGCGGCCATTGCGCTCTCTGATGGCTGCCTGGTTCTGTGCGAAGGCGTCTCTGTGTGGTAGGCGGCCATTGTGCTCTCTGATGGCCGTCTACTTGGGTATGGTTGGGACAAAAGCGTTACCAAAAGATGAAATTTTTCAATTTTAAAAACATCAATCCCCTTTGAGTATTGCCCAACGTGTTTCTCTTGAAATGTTGAACAATTTTTATGTATAACATATAAGTCATTTAATTATAAACGGTAAAAAGGGAAAAAACTAAAAAAGTGTTACTAAAAGATGAACATTTTCAAATTGTAATACACCAATTCCCTTTGAGTATTGGCAAAAGTGATTTATTTGTAATGTTGAACAATTTTTATATTTAAAATATGAATTATAAAATTGTTAACGGTGAAAACGGTAAAAAAAAAATGAAAAAAGCGTTATCAAAAGATGAAAATTTTCAATGTTAAAAACACCAATCTACTTTGAGTATTGCCCAACGTGTTTCGTTTGAAATGTTGAACAATTTTTATATATAACATATGAGTTATTTAAATTGTAAACGGTGAAAAAGGTAAAAAAAAACTAAAAGAGTGTTACCAAAAGATATATATTTTCAAATTATAATACACCAATTTTCTTTGAGTATTGGCCAAGGTATTTTATTTGTAATGATGTAGAACAATTTTTATATAAACACTACAAAAAATATTAATTTTAAGGGGATTTTATTATCAGAGGTTAGAATAACCTCCGTAACAAATATACTATTTCAGGTTTTCTAAACCCCAGAAAGTAAAGGAGGTTTTTTTACAAACCCTAGGTAAATTTTGGTATTTTTTAGTGCCTTACCGTAAATATCATCTCCTCCATCTCTTTTCACAGTTTTTTTTTTCTTTTCTGAATCTCACCCTTTCTTCATTCACTTCTTTCACAACCCTTTTTATTTTTTCATTTTTTTCGAATTCTTTCTTCTTCATTCACAAAAACGCAGTTTGCTCGTCGTGACCTAGTTTTCTCTCGACAAATCTTCGCTTTCTCTGCAAATCTTCTATTAGTGTGACCTAGGTTCTCTTTACAAATCTTCATCCTTTATCACCATCACCACTCCGAGCGTGTCACGAAGTGTTCCATGCTGTCACGGGAATCCCCTTCTACTAGAAACGGGCACCATCGCGCTGAGTTGGTCAATTGCGATGGCTAACTACCTCAAATCGACGCCATTTCACTTTCTCCGATGAAAACTGCATCAGGAATGCTGGGTTCTTAATCAAATGTGAGCGCCCAAATATTAGGTTCTTAATTGAAATATTTCCTTCTTTTGTTTTCTATAGGAATCATAGCTACAATTCTTTATTCGTTCTGTGGTTGTCATTTAATTTTAATTTTATCTGTTTTCTTTTTCTACAGCCAAGTGCTCGATAAATCACTATTTGAGGCAAACGACTTTGTCCTATGGGTTGGAGATGTATGAGAGAATGTTCGGGGTTGAGGAGAAGTTGAAGAGGTTAAGATGGAGAAGGTTCTTAGAGGATTTTTGTCAAGGAAGAAAATACCATTGTTAAGTTGCATACTTCGTTAGGCAAGAAGTTAGTTTCCAGATCATTCTCCTGCTCATTTCTCAAATTAATTCAATTTGTTCAGTTGGCCCATGTACAATGTTGCATCCTTTAAATTTTTCAAGAATTAAATAAATAAAGACAAAATGAAACATAAATCAAGTATCAGCTTCCATAAAATTTAAATTTCATAAAACTCTTACTTTAAAATGTTATAAATGTTTCATTATTATCCATTGTTATCTTTTGTCGGCAAATGTTTTCAAATTCACCATCCTCATGAAGAAATGATTTATTTCCTTACTTCTAATTTCCAATTTATGTTTCTTTTTTTTTTTCTGGTAATCAAGTCAGCCCTGATTTGTATGGAGACAAGAACACTAGACTCTTGACTTATTGGACAGTGAGTTATCAATTCAAGCACCCAAATCTTTTCCTTTCCTCTTAGTAGTTTTGTATTTTTTATTCACTTGATTCAATTGTTTCACAACCATGACAGAGTGATACATATCAAGCTACTGGTTGTTATAATCTCCTTTGCTCTACCTTTATTCGAATTAACAATGATATAGCTCTGGTTGTTATATCCTATTTTATGTATTATCTCTTGATATTGGACATTTTAGCATGAAAATATGTCCAACACTCAACAAACACTACCATTAGTATATTGCAACCATTATTTTTTGCAGACCACTACAGTCTTGCATGTTTAATTATTTCCTTGCTCATAACTCATACATGTTTAATTATTTCCCTTAGTTGTTGAATTTGGTGCTCACATTGATTCATGACTTGGATCTGATTTCTTGGTCTGGTGTATGAATTATGAAAAGCGTTATTCTCTGTTCTAATTTGTTTTTCATGCTATGAAATGCATTCCAATCATCTCAATCACATTTCAATGCTGAATTCTGGTTTAAAGAACAACCTTTGTTGTAGTTGAAGTGCCTAGAGATATTGCTTGTAGTGCTTCTTCTACAAATCTATGTTCTGTTGCTGATCAGATTTCTTGGTTCAGTGATAGAAAAAATATTTTGTATTTTAACATTTTAAACATCATCGTTCCCATTTTAAACAAGGAATAATGTTGGTGTCAGACCAAGAGACCCTACGAAGCAGATGCATGAATGCTTTTCATATTTAACCTGGATATGTATAAACGTGTAAGTTGTTATATATATATATATATATATATATATATATATATATATATATAACAACTTACATACATGTTTAATTATTTCCCTTAGTTGTTGAATTTGGTGCTCATTGATTCATAACTTGGATTTGATTTCTTAGTCTGGTGTATGAATTATGAAAAGCATTATTCTTTGTTCTAATTTGTTTTTATGCTATGAAATGCATTCCAATCATCTCAATCACATTTCAATGCTTAACTCTAGTTTAAAGAACAACCTTTGTTGTAGTTGAAGAGCCTAGAGATATTGCTTGTAATGCTTCTTCTACAAATCTATGTTCTGTTGCTGATCAGATTTCTTGGTTCAGTGATACAAATAATATATTTGTATTTTTGCATTTTAAACATCATCGTTCCCATTTTAAACAAGGAATATATTGGTGTTAAACCAAGAGACCCCACGAAGCAGATGCATGAATGCTTTTCATATTTAACCTTGATATGTATAAACGTGTAAGTTGTAATATATATATATATATATATATATATATATATATATATATATATTTATATTTATTTATTTTGTATCTTGTGAGGCTAAACCTTTTAGATAGATGTTAGTTAGTGTTATGATGAAGAATTTGATATTTTTTGTTTTTAGATTTTGGATCTAATTTATACCTTTGACTATAGAATAAGACAATAGAAGATATATGATAGATAAAGGAATGATAAATCATAAGATTCTGCATAATTGTTTACTTTGTTTATCCCATATACATTATTCTCTATCCAATTTTGTGACATCAGAATTCCCTTGCTGCCAAAACCTTAGAACTTTAATTCCAAATATATTTTGACTTGAATAGAATTATGGTAGCCGGTGACAATTAAGACAAAACCACATCTATGATGTCCACATTTTAAAATAGTACATATGATTTGATTTAATATAACTACTCTTAAAATAGTCTGAGTGTGGGCATCTTTTCTTTCCTTCCCAAACTATTCTCGAGCCTCTATTCTGGCTATCTAGCTTTGCATTGATTTCGCTGCCTATACAATGCACCACTTCAAATCTTTACACTCAAATTAGTACTATGTCAACTGGGCTTTTCTTAACTTGTTCCTTTAGTCTAATTTGCAAAATCAAATGGTGATAAAAAAAACTAAAATGAGCTTCAATCAATGTGTTATGAGCTTTAACTTGTTTGGTACCTTTAACTTGATAGTTGAAGAATCTTATTAGACGTTGATTTTATTTGACTTTATAACAATTAGAGCAATGATATTGTAATATTTAACTAGTTTGAACGTTTAAACTTTATTATTTACTTTGAACTTATAGACAATGTTCCTTGTTTTTATGAATGTTATATCTATTTATAAACAAATATCTAAATGTTAGAATTTTTTCTTATCATATGTTTTATGAATTAAATCCATTCAAAAAGTATAAAAAACAAAATTAAAGGAATTTGAAAAGTTAAAATATTAATAAATAATGAATTGCATTACATGGGTAAAAAAAAGACTTCCAGTACTATTATACAGTATAAAGGATTTAAAATTGCATATAAGGAGTAGACACTAGGGGTTTTAAAATCGCAAGTAATTGCCAAGGTTTTCAAAACCGTCGGTAATTACCAAGGGTTTTAAAACCTCCAGTAAATACTAGGGGTTTAAAATCGTCAGTAAATACCATGAGTTCTGAAATCGTCAATAAATACCCGAGGTTTTGAAATCGTTGGTAAATACCAGGGGTTTTTAAATCGCCGGTAAGTGCTGCCTTACTAGGGGTTAATTAAAACCGCATGTAATCCTAACGATGCTAGTTTTTCTAGGGAAAAAACAAATCGTTGGTAACTCCTTTAATGGGGTTAAAAGCCCTAAAAATGCCATAAATAACATCTTTTAAAATTTTTTTTGTGGTAATAAAATATGAATTATTAAAATTGTAAACGATGAAAACGGTAAAAAAATGAAAAAAACGTTATCAAAAGATGAAATTTTTCAATTTTAAAAACACCAATCCCCTTTGAGTATTGCCCAACGTGTTTCTTTTGAAATGTTGAACAATTCTTATATATAAGATGAGTCATTTAAATAGTAAACGGTGAAAAGGGTAAAAAAAACTTAAAAAGTGTTACCAAAACATGAAAATTCTCAAATTTAAAAATACCAATTTCCTTTGAGTAACAACAAAAGTGGTTCTGTTGCAGCTTTGAACGAATTTCATAAATAAAATATAAATTATTCAAATTGTAAATGGTGAAAAAGGTAAAATAAATGAAAAAAGTGTTTCCAAAAGATGAAAGTTTTCAAATTTGAAAACATCAATCCCCTATGAGTATTACCCAACGTGTTTCTTTGAAATGTTGAACAATTTTTATATATAAGATAACAATTATTAAAATTGTTAATGGTGAAAATGGTAAAAAAGAATTAAAAAAGAGTTACCAAAAGATGAAAATTTTCAAATTTAAAAAAACCAATCCCCTCCAGGTATTGCCCAACGTGTTTCTTTTTAATTGTTAAACAATTTTTATAATAACATATGAGTCATTTAAATTGTAAACGGTGAAAAGGGTAAACAAAGATTAAAAAGTGTTACCAAATGATGAAAATTTTCAAATTGTAATTCACAAATTATCATTGAATTTGGCCAAGGTGTTTTATTTGAAATGTTGAACAACTTTTATATATAAAATATGAATTATTAAAATTTTAAACGGTGAAAATAGTAAAAAAAAGAAGAAAAAAACGTTACCAAAAAATGAAAATTTTCAAATTGAAAAACTCCAATCCCCTTTGAGTATATCCCAACGAGTTTCTTTTGAAATGTTGATATTTTATAAGTTTCAACGTTTACAATTTTTCAAGTTTCAACGTTTACAATTTAAATAATTGATATTTTATAAGTAAAAATTGTTCAACATTTCAAATAAAACCATTTGGCCAATACTCAATGTGATTTAATGTATTACAAATTGAAAATTTAAGTTTTTGGTAACACTTTTTTTAATTTTTTTTACCCTTTCCTCGTTTACATTTTAAATGACTCATATGTTACAAAAAAGTGTTCAACATTTCAAAAGAAACTAGTTGGCAATACTCAAAGGGGATTCATGTTTTTAAATTTGAAATTTTTTAACTTTTGGTAACGCTTTTTTCATTTTTTTTACCGTTTTCAACGTTTACAATTTAAATAATTCATATTTTATAAATATAAATTCTTCAATATTTCAAATAAAACACTTTGGCTAATACTCAATCGTAATTGGTGTATTACAATTTGAAAATTTTCATCTTTTTATAGCACTTTTTTTTTATTTTTTTTACCATTTTCACTATTTACAATTTAAATGACTCATATGTTATATATAAAAATTGTTCAACATTTCAAAAGAAACATGTTGGGCAATACTTAGCGGGGATTGGTGTTTTTAAATTTGAAAAATTTTATCTTTTGGTAACGCTTTTTTCATTTTTTTTACCGTTTTCACCCTTTACAATTTACATAATTAATATTTTATATATAAAAACTGTTCATGAATTCAAATAAAACACTTTAGCCAATACTTAAAGGGAATTGGTGTATTACAATTTGAAAATTTTCATATTTTGGTAACACTTTTTTACTTTTTTTAACTCTTTTCATCGTTTACAATTTAAATGACTCATATGTTATATATAAAAATTGATCAACATTTCAAAAGAAACACATTAGGCAATACTCAAAGTGGATTGGTGTTTTTAAATTTGAAATTTTGATCTTTTGGTAATGCTTTTTTCATTTTTTTTGGACCATTTTCATCGTTTACAATTTAAATAATTCATATTTTATAAATAAGAATTGTTCAACTTTTCTAATAAAACACTTTGGCCATTTTCATTGTGTATTACATTTTTTAAATTTTCATCTTTTGGTAACAGTTTTTTATTTTTTTTCCCTTTTCACTATTTGCAATTTAAATGACTCGTCTACTATGTATAAAAAATTTTCAAAATTTTAAAAGAAACTCGTTGGGATATACTCAAAGGGGATTGATGTTTTTAAATTTGAAAAATTTCATCTTTTGGTAACGCTTTATCCATTTTTTTTTACCGTTTTCAACCTTTAGAATTTAAATAATTCATATTTTATAAATATAAATTGTTCAACATTTCAAATAAAACACTTTGGCCAATACTCGATGGGAATTGGTGTATTACAATTTGAAAATTTTCATCTTTTGGTAACATTTTCTTAATTTTTTTTTACCCTTTTCACTCTTTACAATTTAAATGACTCATGTTTTATATGAAAAATTGTTCAACATTTCAAAAGAAACTTGTTGGGATATACTCAGAAAAGATTGGTGTTTTTAAATTTTTAAATTTTCATCTTTTAGTAACGTTTTTTTCATTTTTTTTACCGTTTTCACCATTTATAAATTAAATAATTCATATTTTATAAATTAAATTTGTTCAACATTTCAAATAAAACACTTTGGCCAATACTCAAAGGTAATTGGTGTATTACAATTTGAAAATTTTAATCTTTTGGTAACACTTTTTAAATTTCTCTTACCCTTTTCACCGTTTACAATTTAAATGACTCATGTTATGGATAAAAATTGTTCAACATTTCAAAAGAAACACGTTGGGCAATACTCAGAGGAGATTGGTATTTTTGAATTTCAAAAATTTCATCTTTTGGTAACATTTTTTTCACTTTTTGCCATTTTCACCGTTTACATTTTAAATAATTCATTTTTTATATATAAAAAATTTTCAACATTTCAAATAAAACACTTTGGCCAATACTCAAATGGAATTGGTTTTTTACAATTTGAAAATTTATATCTTTTGATAACACTTTTTTAATTTTTTTCCATTTTCATTGTATACAATTTAAATGACTCATCTATTATATATAAAAAATTGTTCAACATTTCAATAGAAACTTGTTGAGATATAATCAGAGGGGATGGGTGTTTTCAAATTTGAAACATTTCATATTTTCGTAAGGTTGTTTTCACCGTATACAATTTAAATGACTCATCTATTATATATAAAAAATTGTTCAACATTTCAATAGAAACTCTTTGGGATATAATCAAAGGGGATTGGTGTTTTTAAATTTGAAAAATTTCATCTTTTGGTAACATTGTTTTCACCGTATACAATTTAAATTACTCATCTATTATATATAAAAAATTGTTCAACATTTCAATAGAAACTCTTTGGGATATAATCAGAGGAAATTGGTGTTTTTAAATTTGAAAATTTTCATCTTTTGGTAATGTTGTTTTAAATTTTTTTTACGGTTTTCACCGTTTACAATTTAAATAATTCATATTTTATATTTAAGAATTGTTCAATATTTCAAATAAAACACTTTAGCCATTACTTAAAGGGAATTGGTGTATTACAATTTTTAAAATTTTCATCTTTTGGTCTCATATTTTTAATTTTTTTTACCTTTTTCAACATGTGCAATTTAAATGACTCATGGTAGGATTGTTTCTTATATTCCAAAATAGATGATCTAGGATATAGATCATTCAGTTGATGTATAGTTAACCTACAATCAAGTGCAGAAGTAGGTGTAACAATTTGTTGCTCATAATCATATGGATCATGTGGTTGCTGTGGATAATAATTATAGTTCACTTGAAAATCACGCTGTTGATTATTTTCACATGAAAAATTATTTTTCATTTTTGAAAGAGGTTTTCTGAAAAGAAATAAGTTTAAAGCTTGTTGAGTAGACTTCCAGGAAAGAGAGGTGTGTCTCAATGGACAACTTAAGTACCTTGTCTTTCCTTAGCCAAAGTGTTCCCTAACTAGTTTCACAAACTTCCCACCAAAATTCCTCAAACAAAAATTATGCTTGAAAAAATAAAATAAAGTAACTAAAAAAAACTAAAGAAAATAAAATAAATGTTAGAAAAAAAATTGAGATAAAAAACAATGTTAGTGATAAAAAAAAATAAAATAAAATAATAAAAAAAAGAACTAAAATGATAAAAATTCTAACCGTATTCCCCAGCAACGGCCCAAATTTGATAACGATGTCGTTGACGCGATCAAATTAATACTACTAAATTATAGCAACTTCAGAGTTGCTAAGATTAGTCAAGAAAATAGAAAGGGTAAAGTAACCCTAAGTCGTCTCCCAAGGAGCACGGAATTGATTTTTAACAAGTTAGTTCTTATAAAATCTATACAAAATGGTTAGTCAAATAAAATAATAAAAATATGAGAGATAAAGATAAAATGATAAAATAAGATAAAAACAATAGTAAAGAAAAATAGGTCGATTCCACTACTTTTTCAAAATAGGATTCATCATTGGTTTCTTGAAGATTATTGTTATTGATTTCTTGTTTAAGACTTCAAATTAATCAATGTAACTTCTCAATTAATTTGTTGGCGTCCTTACTTTCAACCAAAGTAACTTCTCAATCAAAAGCAAGAACTTTGTAGAT
>Ga0209589_1013366_pt1 | contig 10735 bp, 4 predicted proteins | sample CowpeawhiteBW_FD_187525 | JGI IMG/M metagenome (GOLD analysis project Ga0209589, IMG submission 187525) | Root nodule microbial communities of legume samples collected from California USA - Cow pea white BW (SPAdes) (version 2) | ecosystem: Host-associated > Plants > Roots > Nodule | place: USA...
ACTTATGCATACATATGTGGGGAGTAAAGGCAAACTTTTTTAACAAAACTGCAGAAAAAGCGAACACAATTAATATAATGTGTAAACACATCATTTGTGTTTGATTTAGCCCAACAAATATTCCTTTCCATTATCCAATCCCAATTCAAGTAATTTGGTGGGAGTGTAGACTTACTAGAGGCCAAATTCAAACCTGTAATGGTAAGTGGGGAGTTAAGTGCAACTACTTGGGGAGTGGAGTTCAACTTAATCAGTATTGTTTGCATATTGTACACAACTTTATTTAAATCTCCTTATTGGAGCATAAACAATTATGCAAATTATTGACGAAGTCCAGACCTCCAATTAACACTGCTTTCACTGAATTTTGTGCTTTTTAAACTCCACAATCATGTGTAAAACATGTCATGCAGATGTGGGGAGTTATGCATATATGTTTGGGGAGTTTGGGCAAACTTTACTAAGAAAGCTGAAAAAAAAACCCAATACAATGATTTTAAATTTAGTAAATACATCAATAATATTCGATTCAGTCAGACATATATTGCTTACAATTATCCAAATCCAACCCAATTAATTTTTCAGTAATGTAGGCAAACAAGAACCAAAATAAAAACCTCAAACCAATATGTGGGGAGTTAGGACAAAATATGTGGGGAGTAGAGTTAATGATTATGATTACTACATATGGATAGTCGAGACTTTCTATAGATTTCCTTTTACGATCAATGATGATTCATTCAATAAGTGACAGAGGCATTTCCCTCATCAAACCTGCACCAATTTTCGGGGAGTTAGGACAAAATATGTGGGGAGTAGAGTTAATGATTATGATTACTGCATATGGATAGTCGAGACTTTCTATAGATTTCCTTTTACGATCAATGATGATTCATTCAATAAGTGACAGAGGCATTTCCCTCATCAAACATGCATTCATTTAACTGCTTCGTTTGTTCATAGCTTCGATTGTACGCTCGGGATGACGAATTCCTTGTCGTCGACGACTTCTTCTACGACCTGCCTCTGGTAATCCACCCAAACGGCGTCAATGACTGCAATTATCCACCACTAATCTGCAATGCTTAACTCCGATCACTCTCTCGTTCTCGTTCTCGCTTTATCCCTCTTGCTCTCTATCTTTCTCGCTTTCACGAATAACTATCCTCCACCCCCGGCGAAATGGTTGCCGGAATCTCACTTTCACTGAACCACAAACTTCGGCGGGCTCACTTTCCCCCTTTTCTCTCTTCACTTTCTCACTTCGCAACCTCCCGACCTCACTTTCCCCCTTTTCTCTCTTCACTTTCTCTCTCTAACTGATATTTAATTTCATTTTGGTTTCTCTTTCCGTTGCACGTGTGAAGTAACCATTTCGTAATTAAAATTTTAAAAAAATCGCTGCCACGTCACCTTTGTCAAATACTTGTCAAAAACTTTTGTTGAAATATCATTATCCTTATAGTTATTATCATAAAATTTATATTTATTATTCATCACCTATGATAGAGAGACTTTAGAAGAGTTTGGCTATCTCAGTGCAATTTAATGGGTATTACATTTCAGATATATGCTGGTAAAGATATCTGTTTAGGCCATGAGTAGAGAGGACAGGTCCATGATGAAGCCATCAAAATATTTCGTAGGTAAGGAAGAAATCAGTAATGTTGTCATTCTGTGAATCACTGTAGCTAATATAACTGGTAAGGAAGGTGAGCAGACAAAGCAATGAAGTTTTCTAGTTTACTTAGTGTGAGAAAATTAGCAGCTTAAGCAAAGCCTCTTAAGATTTATAGTTGCCAATTACCACTCATTCCCTGCGAAATCTGAATATATGGAACCATTCTGCAAAGACAAAACTATTCACAGCAGCAATCCTGAGGTTCGGTGAAAATTTTGCATACTGTCAGCAAGGAAAATCGTTTTGGTAAAAATATACATATATGATTCATAAGCCATGAAACTTTGTAATATTTGATATGAAACTGTAGAATATTTATTGATACAATTCTGTGCTTACCATAGTTTTACGAACTTTTACCTGTATTATTTCCTTGCAGCTTGGGTTGACCTGAATATCACTTTATCTGAAAAACAAATTTAATTGTGCTTGAATTGAAGATTATTTTAACTCATGAGCATGCTGATGCTGTCCTTGGATTGGATGATATACGTGCTGTGCAGATCATTTTTTTTTTTTGAATTATTAAATTAATATTTAAGACAATAAAAAGACGGATATAAAATTTACATATCAATTCAATAAAAAAGATAAATATAATCTTTTACTAATATATGATAATCAAAAACACGTATCTACCTGATTGTCATCCAATCTGTTTTTGAAATCCTTCTCTTAGCAATACTCTCTCTCATTGCTTAATATATAAATTTAAAAAGATACAAGAATTAATAAAATTCTTCTTTCTGAACATGCATTTCTTTGTTTTTAATATTTAGTTAGCTAATAATTACTAAATATATATGATTTGGTTTTAATTTAATACAAATTTTGAACCAAAATAATGTTTTGTGATTCAATTTGGATTAATCATTTTATTATAAAATTGCTTGATGATTTTTAGAAAAAAATTTGTAAAGTCCACTTCTACTTTAGCAAACTCAAAACTCAAAAAACATATAAACTGCATGCATATACAATTTAAGTAAATTAAAACTTAAATGTAATTTAAATTTTATTATGAGATATGAATTATTTAAATTTTATTATGAGATATGAGATATGAATTATAAGGTATGAATTATTTAAATTTAAATTTAAATTTTAAATAAACACACCAATTTTATTTATTTTTTAAATACTCAATTGTGTTAATTCTTCCATATCAATGATATTTAATTTTTCCAAATCAATTTAGGAATTTCATTTTTAATTCTTTTCTATCTACTTAAGGGCATTTTCTAAAAAACAAAATCCTAGAGGAAGTCTTAAAAAAAGATAAGCTAAAAAAATAGAAAAAATAAAAAAATATATAAAAACTAGAAACTTTATGAAAAATAAATAGCCAAAATAAATTTATAAAAATATAATTATTAAAAAAATTAAAATGAGAAAATAATTTGTTTGCAATAAATATATTATATTCTTAATAAAACAATTTTAATTTTATTAATTTTATTTAAAATCAATTAATAGCTAATATAACTGAGTGTTTCTAGTTTTTAATAAATATTATGTGTATTTAGTAGAAGAAAATTAGTTATATATTAATTTAATTTATTATTATTAAATATATGTTATATAGATATTTAATTATATTAATAATTAAGGATAAAGCCAATGTAATTAAATTATTATATTAAAATAATATTATATTTATTGTATTAAAAATAAGATATATTAATTCTTATTATATTAAACTAAAATATTTAGTATTTAGAATTGTAATTTTTTGTTTTACAAAAAATGTATTTGAAGCATATTGTACTCTTCTAGCCTGTTGCATTCCTCTAAAATGAGAATCATTAGGATTATGATGGGCTCCATAAATGTCCAAAGATAAGCAAATGAAATGTCCCAGCCAGCCACAGTGACACATGCTTGAACCAGACCCTGTCGCTTGTTTGTGGGTCCAAGTTGAGATCAACCCTATCCACCTTTCCAATGCCATGAGAATATGATAGGATAGGACTGGGATTAGTGTAATGTAACAGGAAAATACTAATTAATAATAATTAAAAATAATGGTGTCATCCAGGACTGACAAACTCCATTTAAGAACCATGGAAATGCCCCTAGACAAAAGGTAAACACCATTTTAAAAATGGCTAACTTTAGTGCAAGTTACACTACTTCTGGTTTCATTTGTTACGGCCTTATACTTCCCCTTCTTCTATTATCGCTCTTCTTCTTTCAAATTGCATGGTCTGGCTCCACGGTTAAGTTCCTTCCTGGATTCGAAGGACCACTTCCTTTTGTCCTTGAAACCGGGTAAGTTAAACTCACCCCACAACAAAACATTACAGTACTTCTAATCATGGGATTAGAATCAGTTGCTTGAACGAAAGCCATAGACATATAATGTTACATTATATTTGTTGAATAGATATGTGGGAGTGGGTGAATCAGAGGATGTTCAGGCATTCTACTACTTCATTGAGTCGGAGAACAATCCAAAGGAGGATCCTCTCATTCTTTGGCTCCCTGGTGGTCCTGGTTGCTCAGGCTTCTCTGCCCTTGTCTTAGAGATAGGTAATATCCATATAGATATATGGCGATTTCATAATTGCAAATCTCACTTTGGTTTTATGAATTAGGTTTAAGTTTAAATTTCACTTTTTAACCATATTTACTTTCTTTCCCGATTTGTACTTTACTTTATTTTAACGTTGCAGGTCCTCTTGGTTTTAAGCACGAGGAATACGATGGAACCATCCCCAATTTGTTCTACAGGAAACATTCGTGGACTAAGGTGTCCATTATGTTTCTTCCTTTTTCTTGGTTCAAACTGATGTTTGAGCTTTTATTGTATTTATTTTATCACATCCGTTTCTCATTATGTTATGCTTATTTATTGGTCTCTTATATTTGTCATAACTATTTTTGGTAGGTTAGTAGCATAATATTTGTAGACTTGCCAGTTTTCTCTGGATTCACTTATTCCACAACAGAGTCTACTGCTCAAAGAAGTGACTGGATAATTGTTCACCTGGCCCATCAATTTCTAAGGAAGGTGTTCATCCTTTTCTTTCGTTTCTTTATTTCACAATCATCAAATTGTTTTTTTGTTTTTCTATTTTTTTTTGCTTTGTTTGTAGACAAAAGTATTAGTTGTTACAGTGATTATTAACTGTTTGCAGTGGCTGATTGATCATCCAACTTTTTTGTCAAACGAAGTTTACATCGGTGGCGATTCGTACTCTGGCTTTCTTGTTCCAGTGATTGTTCAAGAAATTTCACAAGGTAAAAAAAAAGCTATTTGCGCTACAAATTTGATCCACAAACCATAGGTAGACGCTGATTAATTTGTATATCATAGCGCCATTGGGTTAATAGTTTGGTTGAAAGTTTAGTGATTGCCAAATTCTCTTGTTTTCAGCAAATGAAAAAGGGGTTCAACCATGGATAAATCTCCAGGTTAGCATCTTAAAATCTCTTTGATGTTGGGTATACATTTTTCCACAATTATTACTACAATGTTTGCGTGAGAGGAATCAAAGTATTACCAAAAATAGAAGTTTAGAGGAGTGAATTTCTTATATGCATTAATTTGTTTTGTAACAATGATTGATTGCATTAAAAAGCTTTGAAAATTCGGATGTAACATCTCCTGCAAATACTAAAACTGCTCACTGCTTGATCATATATTCCAAGTAGTTAGTTAATATTAAACACAACTTTTTCAAATTTAAGTGAGATTTGAGTAGTTGGGTATGATACCTTGTAGCATATATCAATTGTCAAAGGTGTGCATTGATACAAAATAAAATGTTCGTCATTGTTTTTTCTTTTTCTGAAAAACTAGAAAAAGAAAAAGAGGCTTTATTTTAAGTGGCATGACTCCGTAAAAATGATTTCAGAAAAGTGGAATTGTTTGCCAACTTTGATTATATTATCATCTTTGTTTAACTTATATATCCTTTTAGAAAAATAATATTCTTACTATACGTTAATATATTTGATAATTTTAATATAGTAATACAGATATCCGAGTCAACAAAAACCAACAAAAAATATTATACATGTGCCATAAAGAGCTTTCAAATTGGAAATCTCAATCTCAGTATTCTTTATCAAAAAACCAAGGAAAACGTTGCTAGGTTTAATGGACAATTTTGTCCCTCTAATTAAAAAACCTTCCTGCTTGAGAATGAAAGAGTAAATTAGAATAGTCCTAGGTCTTTTACAGATTGCACGCATTATCTTTAAACAAACAATCTCACAGGGTACATATTAAAATATTTTTCAAACAATTAAAGAGGTGTTGTCAAAATAATTAAAAATATATTTCTGTATGACTCTAGAAGCATAGAATGTGTGTCGAAATTTGAAAAAAAAAAAGATAGACACTTGTAATGTACTCATCATAAAATGTTTTTTTTTCTTTAGGGATACCTGTTAGGGAATGCTGCTACTACTGCAAGAGAAAATAATTATCAAATTCCTTTTTCTCATGGAATGGGACTTATTTCCGATGAATTATATGAGGTAATTTCATTGTAATTCATCAACAACTATGTTGAAGAAAATCAAATGCTAACTAAACTCTCTTGTTACAATGAAAAGTCACTACAAAAAAATTGCAGAGGAGAGTACATAAAAGTAGACGTCAAAAATGTATTATGCTCTAGAGATATCGAGTCATTCAACGAGGTACGCTTATTTGATCTTTGCTTGCAAGATTTTCATTTGCAGAATCTCTAATAATAAACAATCACAAAGTCAATAATTGGTTCATTGTTATAGGCTTTATCAGGAGTTAGTACTGTCAATATTTTGGACCCATTATGTGAGTGGATGGATACCGAAACATCTTGGAGGAGATCACTAATTAAGAAATATTCCAGCACGAATTTCCTAAACACTCGTCTCAAATTGCCATCCTTAAACTGTCGAGTAATCTTCATGCCTTATTCAATCACAATTTTTTTTTCATATTTGTGCAATGATATATTTGCTATAACATGCATTGGTTGTTTAACATACCTTTTGTGAACTACCATCCAGAGTTATGTATACTTCCTCTGCGGTTTTTGGGCCAATGATGATAATGTTCGCACTGCATTACATGTTCGTCAGGTGTAGTAATTGATATAAATGACAGTAAATTTCTTACATACAATTGCATATACAAGTTCATATATAACATAAATCTTGGTATCTTGGTTGCATGTGCAGGGAAGTATAGGAAAATGGCGTCGTTGTACGTACGATATACCTTACAAGAAAGATATCCCAAGCAGTTTTGAGTATCACGTAAATCTGAGTCGAATGGGCTATCGTTCGCTCATATACAGGTCAATATTCTTTCTCCATATATTGAATAAGGTTTGAACTATAGTTTGAATTTCACATACCAGATAACTTTTCTATATTGCTGACAGTGGCGATCATGACTTTTTGGTTCCTTTCTTGGCAACTCAAGCATGGGTCAAATCTTTAAACTACTCCATTGTAGATGATTGGAGGCAATGGCGTACAAATGGTCAAGTTGCAGGGTATTCCACTAACTGTAGTTGTATAATCAACAGGCTTAATTCATCCAAAATACTAATTAATTTATGTATTTGATTTTTGTTTTCCTGCAAATAGATACACCAGGACTTACTCCAATGGAATGACATTTGCAACTGTGAAGGCAAGTTTTTTTGTTCTCCTTGTTGCTCTTGTGGCTCAAATATAGATTCCATTTAATAAGTATATTCTAGATTCCATCTAAAAAGTGTAATGATAATAAAGTATATGTAGCATATTTGGTAATTCTTGATTCCATTGGTTGTACTGTTATATTTTCAGGGTGGAGGTCACACAGCTCCAGAATACAAACCTGAAGAATGTCTTGACATGTTCAGTAGATGGCTATCTAAGAGGCCTTTGTAGGAACAGATAATAAGATCATTTGCTCTAGCAAGGACTAAACTTAGGATCTTGTTCATAACAAAATCCGATGGTAGATTTTGTTCACCAATAAAGTTTAAGTTCATTCTTGCAATATGTATCTTACCATTAATACTATATTGAAGCCAATAAATATAACAGTTTTGTTTTGTTTCAAAATAAATCAATGAGGAAGAAGGTTTTAGGACCTTATGACTGGCATTGTTTAGAAAGTACTTTTCAACTAATGAGATTAAATATTGCTAAAAGAAAAAACCGATCATATATCTGTTAGCTTTAAATATTGAATCTCATTCATAGTTGTTAACAACATTTAAGATTGTATTCTATGGAGATGTGAGAAAGACAGGTTCATGCAGAACTCAAATCAGAGACGTAAATTGGAAAAACTTTGTATTACTGTCTCTAAGAATACATTATTATATGAAAGTTCATTAATTATTTGTTATTATATGAAAAATTATTAAAATAAAAAATAAAATAAAAGAATATAAAATTGGAAATATACCAAATTTATGATAAAAATATATGATTTCTTTAGACTCTGATATCAATTGTTAGGATCGAGCGTCTATCACTAGGTCAAAAACAATAATCATTAGTGAGAGTGTAACTCTTTTTACTTAAAGAGTGTAATGATTCGATTGTGACTCGACTGACGTGGTCTCTGCCACAAAACAATTGATGCCACCCACAACAATTTCTCCCTCAGCAATTGTCCTACTAAGAATCTCACCTTTGGATTGTGACTTGGTCCACCCGGTCTTTGTTACGGGGCAATTGTGTAACCCGCAACAACCCCCCCTTAACAATTGTCCACCGGGAACCGAACTTGTGATCTTGGTTCTGATACCAACTGTTAGGATTGAGCGCTTACCACTAGGCCAAAAACATCCCGATTCGATTGTGACTCGGTCCACTTGACTTTCATCACGGGACAATTGATGCCAACTCGTGACCTTGGCTCTAATACCAATTGTTAGGATCAAACGCTTACCACTAAGCCCAAAGCTATAAACATTATTCAGGGTGCAACTTTTTTTACTTAAGAATGTAACAGTTCAAGCGCCACGATTTGATTGTGACCCAATCCACTTGACCTTGCTGTAGGACAATTGACACCATTTGCAATAAAGAGAAACATGAGAAACATTAAATCACATATCTTTATAACAATGCAAACAGGACCACGTCTCCAACAAAATCGATGGTTGATCGGATACTATAAAAGATTCACTCTCCAACAAAAGCTTATGAAACCTCCCTCCAAACATGCTCTATATAGAAGACTCTCATAAATTCACTATAACTAGAATACTATATCCCTAAAAAAAACTGAAAAACTACCTATAAATATATATTCATTCATCGTATATTTGAGTATTAAATTATATAATCACATATATTAATTTTATATACATCTCAGTAAATTGATTCATATATATATATCACTATGAAAACATGTGTTAGTAATTAAAAAAGGGGAAATGGTACTTTAACAAATTTTTTTTTTAACAAACTTTAACAAACTACCAATTTGAGTAAAAAAAGTACAACTTTATTACATCATTTTTTATTAAAAAGTAAAAGGTTTATTTATTTTAATTTTATTTATGGAAACTTTGCTTAAGAAAGTGTTGTTTGAGTAAGATAGTACGGTTAGAAACTAGGAGAAGATTTTAGTTAGGTTGTGGACTTACTTGTTGTTTGAGTAATGTCTTATATAGCTTAAAAGTTTATGTCGTTTAAATGATAACAAATTCAAAGAAAATAAACTTAATTTAATTTTTTATTAGTTGAGAAATTAAACCTTTCAATGGAAAAATAATTAACATTAACTATCGTATTAATATTGATTCTCACACTAAAATGTGAACAATTGCTTTAAGCGATGTGATTTGTTTCATTAACCCATCAAGTAAGAATTAGTTCAACCTTTATTTTGTTTAAACCTCAAGCCATTGAAAGAGAAATATTGTTGTTTGAGATGGTGAGAAACTTTAGTGAAGGTATTTAGGACAAATAATAATAATTACCGCTTAAGTGACCAACTCAATACTAAAACAACATGCAAAATCTAAAAAACTTCATATAAGTTGCACAATTAGAAAATCCTAATTATAATATTTTTAATAAATTTTAGTAATAAAAAACCATTTGTATTCAAAATTATAAAAATGTTAATCAACCCGATTATTATCAATTTACACTAAAAATATGTCCAAATTAGTATAAATCAATTAATTCCCACCATCGATACATTTAGTATTTCAATCTTGTAGACACGCTAATTCAAGTCTATAATGCTTGCAAGAAAAACAACTCAAGTACTAAGAAAATTCCAAGTGTTAGATAATAGATTTTCAAAATTCAACCTAAATCAATCTACACCTATAGTTGTTCAAATTATTAAAAAACATTTATATTCCTCTACATCTGAATATAGCGGATAAACCTTTTTAAGCATGGTAAAACTAATCGTACTAATTAAGATTAATATAATTACAACATCTGAATACATTTTCCCACAAATAAATACGACATCTCAATTTTAATACTCATTCAAATCATCCGCTCGTAATTAGTTGTATCAAACTAAATAAAATCAACCCATTACTATCATATTCTTCAATTATAATAATAATTAAAAAAAACTTGGGTTTGAGTGTCGAAGTCTCACACTAAATATCACCTAAGAAAATTGAGAATTAAAAATAATATTAAAATTAAAAAGTGTAAAGATGCTTTTGGCGGGTCTGGATCTCGCTATAAATTTGACACTCGTGTTGGAATATCCGTTCACCAGAACGCAAAACATACATCACGAACGGAGTCTCTGTTTTTGATTTGCAATCTCCGAATCCGTCGTGACTGAAGGCATGGCTGCTTCCAATGGCTTCGTCGACGGCGCAGCCACTCCCACTCCTTCGGAATCGGCGTTGATCTTTCTCGGCACCGGTTGTTCCAGCATGGTTCCCAATCTCATGTGCCTCCTTCAACCTTCCAACCCTCCCTGCTCCGTTTGCTTCCAGTCATTGTCCATCCCTCCCGAGCGAAACCCTAATTACAGGTCCTTCACTTTCTCCTCCTCTTCCCTTTTTCCATTTCAAGAAACGGCTTCAAGATCTCGATTTGCAGGTGCAACACGTCTCTCCT
>Ga0209589_1013371_pt1 | contig 10733 bp, 14 predicted proteins | sample CowpeawhiteBW_FD_187525 | JGI IMG/M metagenome (GOLD analysis project Ga0209589, IMG submission 187525) | Root nodule microbial communities of legume samples collected from California USA - Cow pea white BW (SPAdes) (version 2) | ecosystem: Host-associated > Plants > Roots > Nodule | place: USA...
TGATGGAGGCGTGGTCCGGGATCGTCACATGGTTTTCAGAGCAGTTGATGGGATCATGCCCAAGACCTTTAAAGAGATCTCAGATTAGCTTTAGATCATAGAATAGGAACTCTTATAATTCTTGCAATGTTTTTGTTTGGGCTTTACCAGACCTTTAGTTATATTGGGCCTTTTTGGTGTTTCGGCCCATAGTATATAAGCCATTGTGAGACACATTTGTATTTAGATTTGAGTTTTATGAAACAGTGAGTTTTCTCTCAAGTCTCGAGGTTCTCCCCAGAACCACCGATCCTTATCTTTGAATCTCCGATTCAAAGTGGCGGATCTTCCTCACTTATCTTGGAATCTCCTCCAAGTGGCGTGAATTCCTCCCATTCCGAAAACCCCCAAATCGACATCCTCCATTTTCCCCATTCGTTCTAGGGTTCATACCCATTTTTTCGTATTAGACGAATTTCCACCCCCAAATCCGAGACGATCCTTCATCATTTTGTATAGGTAAGATCTTTTCCAAGACTAGTTCGCCTTCATGGAACTCTCTAGGGCGCACCCTCTTGTCGAATGCTTTTTTCATCCTTCTTTGGTATAATTGTCCATGACACATCATTGCTAGTCTTTTTTCCTCAATAAGATTCAGCTGGTCAAATCGGTCCTGAAACCATTCTGCCTCTTCCAATTGGATCTTCATTAACACTCGTAAGGATAGGATTTCTAGTTCGAAGGGTAGTACTGCCTCCACTCCGTACACTAGAGAAAAAGATGTTGCCCCAGTTGATGTACGTACTGAGGTGCGATACCCATGCAAAACAAAGGGAAGCATCTTGTGTCAGTCTTTATACGACCACCATTTTCTGTACAATTTTCTTGATATTCTTATTAGCAGCCTCGACTGCCCCATTCATCTTTGGACGATATGGAGAAGAATTATGATGTTGAATTTTAAATCCTTCACACAACTCAGTCATCATTTGATTGTTTAGATTGGTGACATCATCAGTGATTATCTTACTAGGCAATTCGTACCTACAAATCAACTCTCTTTTTATGAATTTAGTCACAACTTTCCTAGTCACACTGGTGTACGAAGCAGCTTCTACCCATTTAGTGAAATAATCAATTACAACTAGTATGAAGCGATGTCCGTTTGAGGCTTTTGGCTCTATAGCTCCGATGACATCTATCACCCACATTGAAAACGACCATGGGGTAGACATTACATTTAAAGTAGTGGGCGCCATATTAATATTATTTGCATACTTCTAACATTTCTCGCACTTTCTCATGTGTGTGCAACAGTAATTCTCCATAGTTAACCAAAAGTAACCAGCTCTCAAGATCTTTCTAGCCATCGAGTGTCCATTCATGTGTGTGCCAAAAGTTCCGTCATGAACTTCCTCTAATTTTGACTCGGCCTCTTTTGCATCCATGCATCGAAGGAGAACCATATCATGATTTCTCTTGTACAACACATCCCCGCTTAGGATAAAATTTGCAGCCAACCTTCTTAGTGTCCTTTTATCATACTCAGATGTTTCTTCGGGGTATTCTCTGTTAGTTTTGAAATGGTGAGTTTAGCCAAGAAGGGGGGTTGAAGTGGCTTTATAAAACTTTTTCGAAAGCTTAAATCTTTTTTCAATTGAATCTAACGGACTGGAAAGTTTGGATGTAAATGCAGTAGACCAGTACACTTTCAGTCGATTAAAATATAAAACAACAGACTAAATTGTTCTTGATGCTTTGAAATAGTTGATTAAAAAGACAAATCAGTCGACTAAAATACTAGAGAATTATGCAAAATACAAAATTCGCGAATTCAACTCAAACAACAATCTTTTACATGCAAGACACGTTCCAATCAATATTTATAACAAGTACAAAGCTTCAGATTACACAAGAACGCATTAAATCACACCAAAGATCAAATTGCTTGGTTTTCTTGAGTTTTTAAAGAGTTTCAAAGAGAGTGAGATGAGGGAAAGAAGAATGCACAACTGTTTTTATACTGGTTCACTCAATCACAGAGCTACATCCAGTTTTCCAGGACAACCTGAACCTGATTTCCACTATATTCAAAAGTTTTACAAATCAAACACCAAGGTTACACTTTTGAACACAAAGCACACAAGATTTTTGACTCACACAAAAATCTAGAACTACAACCTACAAGAATCACACTTGCAGACCTGAAATCACATCAGGCAAACCATCCAGAGGCACAAGAACATCCAAACCTGATGGTGGTTGTCCCTAGCACACTATACATGTGTTCTTCAAGCTACTCACAAGCCAAAATGCCTCCAAGATCAACCAAGATCTTCAAACACGAGTTGCAGTTGTGTATTGCAGAGAGAGAACGCTTCCCGGAGATGAATGACACGATTTCGTTCAGAAAAACTCATATTCGCACCTCTGCTCGCGAAAACACACCTTATATAGTTTTGGTTTAAGTAAAAACAGTCGATTGAATTTTTCGTAGAGTCAGCTGATTTCACCTGACTTAAGTGAAATCAATCGATTGAAAAATAATTCAACTGACTGAATGCATTCATACCAGAAACTATATACAACAAGCCTTTTAACCTGTTAAAACCTATTTTAACAGATTAAAAGAGACACACTAAGGCACACAAGACATCTAACCTATGTCATATAGCCTATCAATAATGTATAACACTAACACATTACATTTAACATGTTATATACAGATTTAACACATCAAAAACATAATCTTCAAATGGATCTTCATCAATCTTCATCAAACACTTAAGATCTTCATGCACATGGCTTTATCAATTCTTTGCTTCAAGCTTGCTTGTGCCAACAATCTCCCCCTGAATTGATGAAGCCAACATCCTCTAGCTGAATTGATGAGCTAAGATCCATAGAGAAACCTGAAAAAGCTTTTGCATACAAGATACAAATATTCCAAATATACAACCAAGCAAAAGCACACAAGCATACATACATATCACATATGCATATGCTCCCCCTATCATTAATAATATGATTTAACTTCAGATTTTTGATTAAGTTTGCAGTATTATATGATTACAACAGATTTATTTCAGGTTTTCCAATTTTAACACAATTTTACTTAATTTTCACTCATTTTTCTCCCCCTTTGGATTCATCAAATGAAAGTAAATGCATAGATCAATTTGGAAAGATAAAAATTTTCATTAAAGCATTAACATAGGGGTGTACCAGGGCAACTGGTGCGAATACAAACACACCAAAACAGAAATAGATATTACAGAACATCATGAAGCTAAAAACTGATATAATCAGCCGACTAAAATGAGAAAATAGCCAATTAAAATACTGGAACAGATAACAAACACACAAAATGCAACATGAAAATGCAATGCATGACCTATGAGCCATCCCCTTCACTCATTCCTAGGGTTGTCTTTGTTGTAGACATTGGATAAGAGGTCATGAACATTATGGAGTTGGTCATCCAAGTCTTGAAACCTTGTTGTGCAGTACATGTGATGTGCATTTTGTACCATGTTGAGGTCTTGAAGTTGATTGAGAACCATTCTCTCAAATTGGGAGTATGTAGGTCCAGTATTCTCAAAAGGGTTGTATAGCTCAATTGCCATTGGCTGAGGTTCATCTTCCTCTTGATTTCCTCCACTAGTGTCCGCTTCATGGTCATTTGCTCCAACTTCAATGTTTGCACCTTGATATCCTTCAACTATCCAAGTGTTGGCTTCCTTGGTGAATCCCATCTTGTGTATATTCAGTGTTGAAACATGATTGAGAAGGCTAGTAGACTCCTCAAGCTCTCCTTCCACATCCACACCAAAATGCTCAATGAACTTGGAGATGAGCACCACATATGGAAGCTTGAAATCCGTGAGCCTTTTTGCCTTCATCATATGGTCACGGATTGTGTATGTCCAATCCACCATCACACCATTTTGAATGCACTACATCACCACTAGATCACCTTCATTCAAGGTAGCATGGTTGCTCCCCCTAGGCATGATGATTTTGGTCACCACCATGGCTAGCAACCTTTCCTCCACACGAAGCCTTCCCACACGGAAATTTCTAACTTGCTCACCTTGATTTCTCACACATTGGTTGAAGTAGTGCACCTTGTTGAACTCATCCACTGCACTAGTTTCACCTTTGCGGACTTGCACACCTCTTTGCCTTAGGCCAGCCACATCCTTCCATGTTTGCCTAGTGATTTCCATTTCCACACCTTTGACATTTGATTTGAGAACACCATTGCTGAACTTGAGGTTGGCATAGAACACCTTCACCAAATTCGGATACACCTTACCCGAAAGCTCAAGGAAAGTCTTCAATTTTTGAGCTTTGAGATGTTGCTCAAGGTTGCCAAAGTTTTCTACCCTTAGCCATGACATACGAATCACCTTAGGAAGGATGATTTTCTTCCTATTGATCTTAATCAAGAAGGTTTGAATTCTGTCTTCATGGCCTTCAAATCATATCTCAAGCCTTCCTTGATTCATTGCATTTGGAGAGGATGTAGTAGGTGGGGTGGAGCTTTCATCATCTGAGAGGGCAGCTCGTGATCTTCTAGGCATGGCGAAATGTAGGTTTGGCTCTTACTAGCAAATGATAATGCCAATGCATGATGCTTATGTAAGTATTTATAGAATCAGCATGTTGATTTTCAAAATCAGTCAATTGAATTGTGCAGATTTTCAGTTTTTCAATGCAGTAAAGGAAATCACAACAATTAAATGTGAGGGAATCTGAATCAGAAATGCAGTGATATGTTTCCCATGCGTTTTATGATCAATCCACTCACAAATAGTTCACATCTAATGCATGCACATTGGAAATCATGTAATTAAAGCACTTTATGGTCAATGCAATCTGAAAAGTTAATTTTAGCTGATGTAATAGCTGTTACAACTGCTCCTACAGTCCAAAAATGGTCATGTGATGCATACTTTGACTGGGTCAATCAATTAAAATCAATTCAAGCAATTCCATATCAGCATAAGTGATTTTAACACATAAAAATACAGAGTTAGTCGACTAAAAATGTACCAGTAAACTGATTTTTGGTGCAGTGGCAGTTTTAAGTGAAATCTATGTGTTAAATTTGCAGTTTTAGCTAACTAAAAATTTCAGATTTCACGAAATACACACCAGACCAATTTGAATCAAATATATGTGCTATTTTGTGAGATTTAGCAGATTGAAACAGTTCCAGAACACAAATTATGCAGATTTTGACATTTTAAATGAAATCTATGTGTTGAAATTGCAGATTTAGCTGACTGAAATTCTGGCAGTTTTCAAATTATGCAGATTTTTGTCATTTTAAATGCAGCACACACATAATCTAATAAGATTAACAATCCAAACAGATATCAACATATATTCTTCATGTCAAGAACACCTAATTCAGTTATAAGCTTATTGAATCTATCACGTGCAAGTGGTTTAGTGAATAAATTCGCCAATTGATTTTCAATTTTCATAAACATGATTTCAATATCACCTTTTTAAATATAATCTCTTATGAATTGATGCCTGATTTCAATGTGTTTAGTTTTAGAATGCTGGATTGGATTCTTAGTTAGATTGATTGCACTTGTATTATCACAATAAAGAGGTACCTTCTCTAGCTTTACACCATAATCCATAAGTTGATGCTTCAACCATATGCTTTGAGCACATGCATGTCCAGCTGCTATGTACTCAGCCTCAGCTGTAGAGAGTGCTACACAAGCTTGCTTCTTGCTATTCCATGAGATTAGGCTTGATCCAAGTAGATGGCATGTGCCACTTCTGCTTTTCCTATCCAATTTGCACCTTGCATAGTCAGAATCTGAAAAACCACTAAGAACAATGTTAGATTCATTAGGATACCATAATCCAACATTAGTTGTCCCTTTCAGATACTTGGGAATCCGTTTTACAGCTTTGAAGTGTGATTCCTTTGGATTGGATTGAAACCTAGCTCACAAGCAAACACCAAATTGTATATTCAGCCTACTAGCAGTTAGATATAGCAAGGAACCAATTAGCCCTCTATATTTGGTTGAATCAACTTGGTTTCTAGCCTCATCTGCATCCATAAGGCAGTTTGTAGCAATTGGAGTGGCAGTCTCTTTGCAATCCTCCATTTTGAACTTTTTCAGTAGATCAAAACAATATGTTGACTGGCTTAAAAATGTCCCATGCTTGAGTTGCTTCACTTGCAGCCCTAGGAAGTAGGTTAGCTCACCCATCATAGACATCTCAAATTCTCCCTGCATAGCTGCAACAAACTCTTCACACATGGAATTATTATTTGATCCAAAGATTATATCATCTACATATACTTGAACAAGTATTACATCACTTGCATGCTTTCTAATGAAAAGTGTTTTATCAACAGAACCTCTAGCATATCCTTTAGATAAAAGAAAGTTTCTTAACCTCTCATATCATTGTCATCGTGCTTGTTTCAAACCATATAAAGCCTTTTTCAATTTGAAAACATGATTAGGATAGAGGTGATCTTCAAAGCCAGGAGGTTGTGATACATACACTTCCTCATTTAAGAAACCATTCAAGAATGCACTTTTCACATCCATTTAAGAAAGTTTGAAATTACACATGCATGCATATGCTAACAATAACCTCACAGCTTCTAGCCTAGCCACAAGTGCATATGTTTCATCAAAATCAATGCCTTCCTCTTGATTATAACCTTTAGCAACTAGCCTAGCCTTATTCCTAACTATATTACCACTTTCATCCATTTTATTCTTGAACACCCATTTTGTACCAATCACATTCATTGCATCCATTTTAGGAACAAGAGACCACACATCATTCCTAGTGAATTGATTAAGTTCATCTTGCATAATAATAACCCAATTACTATTACACAATGCATCATTCACATTCTTAGGTTCAATTTGAGAAACAAATGCAACATGTTGAAAGAATGCAAGCTTGCGTCTAGTGGATACTCCTTGTTCTATGTCACTAATTATGTTGTCCTTTGATAATCCTTTGGGTTCAATCCACTCCTTGGGTAAATTGTTGTCTGCAGCTTTTTCAGTCGACTGAATTTCCTTTTCAGCTGACTGATTTCCTGCAACAGATTCCAATTCTTCAGCAGATTTCTTTTTCAGTGTTGTTTCTTCTTCATCTGCAATCTTAGGCACATGATCTTGCAATTTTGGGTTAGTTTCATCAAATACAACATGCATAGACTCTTCAACAGTCATCAATCTCTTATTATAGACTCTATATGCATGACTTTGTGTAGCATAGCCTAGAAAAACACCTTCATCCGCTTTTGCATCAAACTTGCCAAGACTTTCTTTGCCATTGTTTAAAATGAAACACTTACATCCAAATACTTTTAGGTGACTTAAAACAGGCCTCCTCCCTTTGAAAAGTTCATAGGGTGTTTTCTTCAAAATTGGCCTAATCAACACTCTATTTAAAACATAGCAAGCAGTGTTGACTGCATTATCCCAAAAGTACTTAGGTAGTGAATTCTCATTTAACATAGTTCTAGCTAGTTCCTCAAGTGATCTGTTTTTCCTTTCAACAACACCATTTTGTTGTGGGGTTCTTGGTGCAGAGAAATTATGTTTAATGCCATGCTTTTCACAAAAGTGTTCAAACTTTTCATTTTGAAATTCTCCACCATGATCACTTCGAATAGACACTATCTTGGAACTCTTTTCATTTTCAAGCAACTTAGCAAGTCTTTTAAAAGCATGAAAAATGTCATTTTTGGCAGCTAAGAGCAAAGTCCATGTGTACCTAGAGAAATCATCTACTATGACTAATGCATAAAGATTGCCACCAAGGCTCATGGTTCGAGATAGACCAAATAGATCCATGTGAACCATCTCTAAAAGTCTTTTAGTTGAAACAACATTTTTGGGTTTGAAAGAGACCTTAGTCTGTTTTCCTTTTTGACAAGCTTCACATAATCTATCCTTCTCAAATTTGAGTTTTGGTAGACCTTCAACCAGCTATTTTTTGTTTAGCCGATTAAAATGCTGTATATGTATGTGACAAAGTCTCCTACGCCATAACCAAGTGTCATCCTCTTTTGTAAGCAAACAGTGGATGCTAAATGATGCATGATGCAGATCAAGTAGATATATATTGTTGACTCTCTTTCCTATCAAAACAATACTACCATGTGCATCATATATCAAGCAATTATTTGGTTCAAACATCACTTTAAAGCCTTTGTCACATAATTGACTTATACTTATCAAATTATGTTAGAGCCCTTCTACCAGCAGCACATTCTTGATGTTGAAGGAGGATCCATTGCCTATGACTCCATTTCCAAGGATTCTTCCTTTGTTGTTGTCTCCATAGGTTACAAATCCTTCTTCTTTCAATTCTAACTTTGCAAATTTGGTCTTATCTCCTGTCATATGCCTTGAGCAGCCACTATCTAGGTACCATAGATCTTTCTTTTCTTGTTTTATGACCTGCAAAACAACATAGTATTACATGGTACCCTTTGATAGTTTGGGTCCAACATGGTTATGCCTTTCTAGACCCTTTTGGGATCCATTTCATAAATCCTTTAGGTACATCATACTTTCTAACATGACAATTCTTAAGAATATGACCTTTCTTCATACAGTAGTTGCAAGAAATGAAGGGCATAGCATTTGGCTCACTCTTGGAAAAGAAACTAGAGAACTTCTTGGCTTTCTTTTCATGGATAGGTGTATAACCAAGTCCACCCTTTCCAAAAACACAATTTTGAGAGCCAAGAACAGCTTCGAAGTTTGCTTTTCCTCTTGTGAACTTTGCACATGTTTTCAAAAGATATTTCACTTGATTTTTCAAAGTAGTGCAGTTTTCACAAGGTTTTATAGCCAGCTATTTTTCAGAGCAATCGACTGAATTACTGTAAATCATTTCCAAATGTTCGAAATCAGTTTTTAAGTCAATTGTTTCTGATTCTAGTTGGCTAACTCTGTTTTTTAGCCAGATATTTAATCCTTTTAGCCGATTGTTCATGACAACAATTTTGTTTGCCTCACTATTCAACTCTTCAAAGTCATGCAACAATTGGTAATAGTCATTCTTATCTTTGGATGACAAGGAACTTACTTGGCTTGATGAGGATGATTCATATCCGGCCATGAGGCATAGATTTGCTTCCTCACTTTCTTCTTGAGATGAAGTACTTGTTGAATCATCATTGTCCTCCCAAGCTATGTAAGCACGTCTTTCCTTGCCCTTTTTCTCCTTTTTCCTATCATCAACCTTCTCCTTCTCTTTATTAACATTAGGACATTCAATCTTGATATGTCCTTGTTTTCCACAATTATAACATGAGAATTTAGAAGAATTACTTTAATCATTTTGTTTAGAATTGTACCTCCTTTGATTACCTTTGTTGCCTTTCCTCTTGAGATACTTTCCAAACTTCTTTACTAGTAGATTTAAGTTCTCATTGTCACTAGATTCAGCAACCTCTTCCTCGGTTTCATCACTCTTCTTAGAACTAGCCTTCGAGGCTATGAGTTTTACCTTTTTCTCACTTGTTTCAAGCTCACTTAGCCTTTGCATTTCAATCGCATGCTCTCTAAGCTTACCAAACAGTGCAGCTGTTGTGATGATAGATAAATCCTTAGATTCAGATATGGCAGTCACTCTTGGTTGCTAATTTCTATCAAGACACTTAAGCACTTTGATGTTTAGCTCCTCTTTGTCAAATTCTTTGCCTAGAACCATGACATGGTTGACTATGTGAGTGAACCTCTTTTGCACTTCATCTATGGACTCTCCATTTTGCATCTTGAAAAGCTCATACTCTTGAATCAAGGCATGCTTCCTTGTTCTCTCCACTTCACTTGTTCCTTCATGTGTAACCTCTAGGACATCCCACATTTCCTTTGCATTCTTACATTGGGATACCCTAAAAAACTCATCCATGCTCAAAGATGAAGTGATGATATTTTTGGCATTGCAATCATATTGAGCTCTCCTCATTTCTTCATCAGTCCATTCACTCCAAGGCTTGTCCACCTGCTTATTTTCAAAAACACATTTAGGAGTATATGGTCCATTAACTATTGCATCCCAAATTCCTTTGTCTATAGATTCAATGAAAATTTGCATCGTTATTTTCCAAAACTGATAGTTTAGGCCATAAAACATAGGTGGTCTATGAATAGAGGCACCTTCAGCAAAAGGGAGTTTACTTTCAGCCATTTCAAAAGATTTTTTATCAAACTTCAATACCTTTCAAGAACCTTGCTCTGATACCAATTGTTAGTTTTGAAATGGTGAGTTTAGCCAAGAAGAGGGGTTGAATTGGCTTTATAAAACTTTTCTGAAAGCTTAAATCTCTTTTCAATTGAATCTAACGGACTGGAAAGTTTAGATGTAAATGCAGCAGACCAATACACTTTCAATCGATTAAAATATAAAACAGCAGACTAAATTGTTCTTGATGCTATGAAACAGTCGATTAAAAAGACAAATCAGTCGACTAAAATACTGGAGAATTATGCAAAATACAGAATTCGTGAATTCAACTCAAACAACAATCTTTTACAGGCAAGACACGTTCAAATCAATATTTATAACAAGTACAAAGCTTCAGATTACATAAGAACGCATTAAATCACACCAAAGATCAAATTGCTTGGTTTTCTTGAGTTTTTAAAGAGTTTCAAAGAGAGTGAGATGAGGGAAAGAAGAATGCACAACTGTTTTTATACTGGTTCACTCAATCACAGAGCTACATC
>Ga0209589_1013372_pt1 | contig 10731 bp, 10 predicted proteins | sample CowpeawhiteBW_FD_187525 | JGI IMG/M metagenome (GOLD analysis project Ga0209589, IMG submission 187525) | Root nodule microbial communities of legume samples collected from California USA - Cow pea white BW (SPAdes) (version 2) | ecosystem: Host-associated > Plants > Roots > Nodule | place: USA...
AGAAAAACCTTAATCTGTTTCATAGCCAGTCAAAGAAATGGCGAGTGCAACGCTTTTTGCTCTCTTCCTTTTTTCTGCCCTAACCTTCTACCCTCCTTCAACCACTGCTCAACCTGTCACGGACGGGGATGGCAACATCGTTAAAAATGGTGGCATATTCTATATATTGCCGTCAGGTTTAGGAGCCCCCGGCGGTGGAATTCGAGCACTCCAAACGGATAACGAATCTATCCCTCTCTCTGTTGTGCAATCTCCCTTCAAGGGCGATAATGGGCTTCCAATTATCATTTCATCCCCAATCCGTACCGAATTTCTCCCTGAAGGTCAGGTGACCCTTAGCTTCGAACATACTAATCGTGAGTGGACCGTTGTTGAGGGTCTGCCTGAAGGAACCCTCGTTAAAGTTCAAGGCTACCCACATACAGTCTCAGGTTCCTTCTTTATTAAAAAAGCTAAAGCTGAAACCAACACGTACAAGCTTTTGTTCTGTGAAGAAGGCGTCTTCTGCGGTAATGTTCGCGTTGTTAGGAATGGGAACTGGGTTTTGGCTGTCACTCAGGACGAGCCATACGAGTTTTATCTTAAGCGTGTTCCACCAACATCTGCTGATGCATGAACAATCGAGTACTTTCTTGTGAAAACTATATGCTTTGGGTGTAATAAACTAATGCATGGTAAATAAAATAACCAGTGTTTGGTTGTTCTAACTTTCATATTTGCGGACCACCATAGTCAATTTTATCCTTTCGCTCTAAAGCTATTGGTTTGGATTACCTCCTTATTTCTTTTCATCAAAACAAAACCAGTGTCTAAAATGAGAAAGGTTACGTTTTCCAAACTTTCCTTCATATACATTAAAACTTGAAAAACTATATCTCCAGACAACTATTTTTTAGCAAAATATATATCTGTTATATAACTATATTTTTTTTATTAAAATGTTAATTAATAAAGTTGTAGAGTAAATTGAATAGTATACTCTTAAAACTCTCGTATAATAATATATTGATAAAATTTACAAACTATCTTACTTAATGTATACTTATTACATTATTAAATTAAAGTTATAAAGTAATTTTATTTAAAATAGAAATTGTTGAAATATTATTATTTGTTTAAAGTATTCAAGAACAACTATAAAAAAAATAATTTTTAACATCTATTAAATTGGTTGCTTAGTGACGATTAAAATCGTCACTATTCTATTTTTCGTCAGTAAATAGACATAGAATTTGATGCTACAAAAGTATCATAATGTAGGTTTAATATAATCACTAGAATAATTGCCACTAAAACTATTCGAGTCGATTTTAATAGCCTTTAAATTAATTACAACTACTCATAAAATCATAACTTTTATTTTTAAAATATATTCAATATTTAGTGGTGGTTTTAACCGCCTCTAAATTAATTTTTTATTTTTGTGATGTTTAGTGGCTATTATAACCATCAGGAAAATTCTTACTTTTTTCAAAAAAAAGTATATATTTAATATTTAGTCGGGGTTGTACTGGTCAACAAAATAATATTTTTTCTAAAGTAGAAATAATTAAAGAACTTAACCAAAATACAACTAGAACCATGAATGAGATATTAGTAGAGTCGGGGATTCTTTCTGTAAAGATACGAGCTTGTGCTCTATCATATTTTTCCCTTCTCTCTTCACTACTAGAAAAATACAATTTAGCCACCAATATTAGTCATTAAAATAATTTCGTCGCAAATTGTGACTAAAATAGCTACCGAATCATTGTAGTCGCAAATAGTCACAGATTTAGGGACTGAATAAATGTACAATAATATGTATTACTATAACAACTGAAATAGTGATCGAACATTTCTAGTCTCTAAATATAATTTTTTAGCCACCGATTTACCGACCAAAATAAATTTTATTTTGTAAAATATATTTAATATGGTCATTAGTCACCGAATATTTTCGGTCGCTAAACATTATTTAATATATAATGTTTTAGCCACTTATTTAGCGACCGAAATAAATTTTATTTTGTAAAATATATTTAATATGGTAATTAGCCACCAATTTAGCGACCAAAATAATTTTTATTTTGTAAAATATATTTAATATGTAATTAGCCACTGAATATTTTCGATCGCTAAACATTATTTAATATTCAATGTTTTAGTCACCGATTTAGCGACCGGAATAAATTTTATTTTGTAAAATACATTTAATATGATAATTAGCTACCAAATATTTTCAGTCGCTAAAGTATTATTTCATGTGAAATGTTTTAGCCATGGATTATCAACCAATAAAATTATTATTTTATAAAATATATTTAATATGATATTTAGTCACCGGATATTTTTGGTCGCTAAACCATACACGTAATTTTTTCATAAAATTATTTAATTAGATTAAACTAAGATGATAAAATTTTTAAATTAACATTGAATATAAATTATAAAATAACTGAATTTTTACTTTTACAATTTGTGGCAACTCATAAGTTTGTTTCCTCTCACCTCCACCACCACCATCAACAACAACATTACTGTCACTACAACCACAACCACTACCACCACCACCATCAGCACCACATCCACCACCACCACCACAACCTCCACTACCACCATAACCACCACCACAAACACCACCATCAGCACCACATCTATCACCACCACCACAACCTTTACCATCAACAAGAGCAGCATCGCCACCACCACCAATACCACCATCAACACCACATCCACCACCATCACCAGAACCTCCACCACCACCATAACCAACATCACCACCACCATCATCACCACTACCACCCCCACCACAAACCACCACCACCTTCATAAGAATTAAATTTTATATTAATATATCGTAGTTAATTAAATTATTTAGTTTCATAATTTTAAATTCCAACTAAAAATTTTAAAATATTGTCTTACATTCTTCACGCGGTTTATTGTTTGCTCCAAATTTTAGATTTTATTGTTTGCTCGAAACTCATTCTTCTCTCTTTCACTACAAGAAAAATTGATATTATCGATGGTCATAATTCGTCAATAATGCTTAAAATCTGTCGATAAATTAAAATGACCGACGGATTTCTGACGACCAAAAATCCTTCGATAATACCTTCATCTATAAATTTTACCAACAAATAATAATTTCGTCAGTAATTACCAACAAAAATATTTGTCGATAAAGTCCATGATAGTTGTATATTACTAATTTCTTTTCTCAGTACTATTTTTTTTTCGAAAATAAATTTTTTCTTTTGGGTAGAATTTAGAATAGTTTTAGTTAAAATTTAGAAATTATATTTTTTGTTCGAAATTATATTTTTTTTCTTTTGGCTAGAATTTATAATTTTTTTTTTAGAGTGATATTTATTGGAACTTTATTGTTCTGAATGCTTTAATTTAATCCAAAACACCAAAACCATCATGAGATGGCAAATCCTTCCACTTCCATGTGATTAAACCAATGATAGTTAACTTCATCGGAAACAATTCTAGATTGCTTCAACAAAAAAAATCATTTCCATAAACCACTATCTTTCCAGAAAAATACATACCACATGCACAAACAATAAAAAATGAAAAATAGAATCCACCACAATAACAACACCATAGATCCCAAAAACAAATTTAAAATTAAAAAATACAAACAAAAGTAGAATCATCCACAATAACAATGACCTATAAATCACATATATAGAAAAATTAAAAAAATACAAACAAAAAATGAATCCTCCACAATAGCATTCATCTACACATCACATATCCAGAAAAATTAAAACAATATATATAAACAGTTAGAGTTCATGTTCCTCACGTGAAGTTTCAAACCGACGGAGAAGAAGCAGTAGAAAGCAAAGTAGTGATGTGACGTGGTGGATGTTCACGGAGATGAAATTGATGAACAAACCGTCGCTCAAGGCTGAGGCGAAACGGTGTCGGCTAGCGACGAAGGCGTGAAACATCATTGGAGAAGACGAGATCCATAAAGACGAAGAAACCCTTGAAAGAAAAAAGAAATTTGCAGTGGCGATAGCGTTGGAGAGCTTCTTGTAGTGGTGGCGACGACTACGTTGGAAGGGCTTCGCGTAGTGGTGACGACGACTACGTTTGAGAAGGAAAGAAGTGCAAGGATGAAGTGGCAGTAGAAAATTATGGTTGTTTTAAGAAGGTAAGAAGTGGCAGAGTAGAAGACGACACCTTTAGAGAGTGAAAGAGTGAATTAGGATTTATGAAAAAAGAGAGGCAATTAAGGTTGTTTTAAGACATTCACTAACATTATAATGCACTACAAAAAAAGTAGACATTTGTGACGGTTAAAATTATTAGTTTTAGCGGTTAAAAACCGTCAAAATTACGCATGTCAAAAACAGTTTGTGACAAAAAAAAATTAACTGCTGGTATTGCTGTCAAAAAAGAAAAAAGAAATTACCAGCGGTTAAAAACTGCTACAAAATTAACTTTTATTTTATAATATTTAATTATATTTTAACGGTTAAAAACCGCCATAAAATATATCATATTTTGACGGTCAAAAACCGCTACAAAATATATTATATTTTGATAGCTAAAAACTGCCACAAAATATATCGTATTTAGACGGTTAAAAACCGTGAAAAAAATATCATATTTTGACAGTTAAAAACTACTACAAAATATATCATATTTTGACAATGAAAATCATAAAAAAATGCTTAAAATATTTTTAATTCTTTTAAATATTCTAAAAGTATTTAGTAATTGTTTTTCATTCATATGTTAACCAATATTTCCATGATCTATTTTATTAAAAATTATTTTTTATTTACTTATTTATTACAAAAAAACATTCTACTTTGCAAGTCCTATTATTCTTTATTTACTCATTTATTGAATTATTAAATATATGTGAAAGTCTTTCCACATTGGTATGGTTAATGAAGAAGCTTGGACAACATGCTCTTTACAAATATTTACCTGCCTAATCAAAATCATTGTATTCTTTTTTCTCCATAAAAGAGTGATCTAGATTTTTCATTAACTCTACCAATAACTACACCAAACAACACTACAAAATCCCAAATACTTTTAGCCAGTAAGCAAGGAAATAATATGTTACAATGCAAATTACAAATTATAAAGTGCAAAATGAAGGATTGAAAAGATCCTAACATATGTAATAGGATATATGTCAAATTAATATAACTAAGTCTTGGAATATCATAACATATATGTCAAACTCCATGAAAATTACTATCAAGTGATGATCCTCCTCGTGATGTTGGTAGTTCTTGACCACTCTATTCATCTTGTGAAATTAAAATTTAAAATCATATCATGTTAGCATATTTAGAAATAATACTTAAGATATTAAATTATACACACAAAATATAAAGCACTTACAATTACATTACTCTCATTACCAAACATGACACCCAACTCATGAGGAATATGCCCTTCCTTCATTTGGATGTATGCAACCGTGACACTTTTTAATGTCTTTAAATTTTCTTCAGAAGTTAGTAACTTTTCCTTTAGACAAATAACTTCCTCTTTCAATTGTGAACTTTCAACTGAACCAGAATTTGAGAAATTGTGCCCTGCATTACTAAATCTAGTCTTGGATTGAAATGCAACACTATGAAGACCTCCTAATCCTAAGCAACATACACGTCCAGAATGATCCTTTCCCAACACTTTACTAACACAATCATCAACTGAGATCTCATTAGAATTAACACTTTGACTCATTTCTTGTGTCATTTTCTCCTGTAAATATAAAAGTACACGATGAAATATTGAAACTAAAACTAAAAGATGAATATAGAAATCAAGTTGAATATTGTTCTTATAAAAAATGTTACTAAATTTACAGTGAAAACATGGGCATTTTAAACATATTGAGCACCCCTAGGAAGGTACATGAAGAAACCACACAGCTGCAAAAAGTAATAGCCTACCTAGAGCAGACTAAGTAAGTCCAAAAGCTTATGAATAGTCTGATATTTGCAAATTAAAACAGAAAAGGAGTAGGATAAGAAAAGGTAGGCTATAGACATGGAATAATATCATTTCTTTTGCATTTCATTCATACACTATAATAAAAGACAACTACTTAGATCAGCTACTTAACCTACATTTTTATTTAATTTGAAAAATATCATTTCTTCTACATTTCAGTCATAAACTATAATAAAAGACAACTGCCATTGTACTACTAATATTAATGATGGAAAGAACAAATAAAAATAGTTCCAATTAATACCGAAAAAATAGAATTAGAGTTTCGGGAAGGGAGTGAAAGCAAAAGCTCCTTGATATTAACTAGGGCACTTCTGCAATATAACCCAACATACTCAAAGACAAAGAATGCATGAATATTACAACAGTAATTTTAGTTGGATCTTGAAATAACTGTTTTAAAATGAATACCTTTCGTGCATTAAGTTCTTCTAACATCAATCATTTTAGAACTTTTTTAAAGATTCAGTAAATAACTATATACACCAGTCTGTGATCTAACAATTGAATATTTTATCAAACAAACAAATTTGTTGCATTCAACTTTATCTAAATCCCAATCACAGAATACAAATGAAAAATTAGTATATTGTAACAGTATATAAAAATCAGAGTGAAAACATATTGCAAAATTATAAGAACTTATAAATACTTTAACTAAACTTACCGCAATAGACCTTGCCTCTTCATTGACATAAGACTCATTTCTTTTCTTATGAGTCTCAATATACAACTCTCCTCTACCCACAGCACGTCCAAGGTTTACTTCTTAATAAATATGAGCATATAAGAACAATAAAACACTCCATGAATTTTAATTAAACTCAACAATGAACAAATAATTACCATCTCATGTTGTTTTGTAGACAAAAGCTTTGCACCACCAGTATGAGGAATCTTTTGCGCTTTTCTAACTTCAATATTTCTCTTGCTTAATTTCTGAGACAAGAAAGTTATTAATTAAAAGAAAAGACAAAAAAATAGTTATTCATAACAATCATTTATGAAAACTACCTTATACTCTTCACTGAGATGATAATCAACAAATGAAGACCACTGATCTTTTTGAATACCATCAGGGACATTAGCAATTAATTGTTCTCTTGATAATGAAGTATCATAAACACGGTTCCACAAATTCATCTTTTCATTTCTATACTTATTTGACATGCAAAGGGAACAATAACGTTCAGCAGACCTTTTTTATGCCTAGAAATGAAATAAATTCTAAAAAAGAAAAAAAAAGTTAGTATATAAAATTGTAGAAAAAAAGAAGAAATGATGAATCTACAAACATGATAAGAAATAACAACCGAAATGAAAAAGGAACAAATGTCAATCTACATTCTAATCCGTGCAAATTGTTTCAAGGAAAATTGTAATTGGTAAAAATCATAGAAGAACTAAAATCAATCATAGAAATGCATTAGAGCTAAAAACATTCAAGAATAGCAAAGTTAACCACATTATACTCAACATGTACCTTTAAAATGTTAAAACAATCATCCTTGTATGACTTTGGAACCTTTGGCCAACTATCAAGGTTAATGAGAACATTGTTTGAATTTGTAGTAATACGACCACATGTTGAAGAAAGAAGTGAAGTCGCTTCTCCATAGGCTCGTAATTGTCTATCAAATGGCACAATTATACGTTCACCATGACGCATCTCAAATACACCTGGCTTCGTCAACTGAATTTTTTTTTTTGTATTTCCTTGTTCATCTATCAAATGGTGACATAATTAGGAAGAAATTTTAAAAAAATTTATAAATTCTTATTTATAAGTAGAATAAAACTTAAAATTACCTATAACATGTACAGTCCATACTCTACTCGACTCACGTCCTGCATGTGGTTGTTGAGTAGTATCCACTAGAGGTGGAACATGTGGATGTGAGGTAGGAGCCATAGGAGGAGGAATATGTGGATGTGGAGTAGGAGCCATAAGTGGAGGAACATGTGGATGGGTCGACATAGAAGGAATATATTCAACTTCTTTATACAATGAGTAAAAAGTGAGAGTCTCTTCAGCTAAATAACTTTCACTTATAGATGCTTCAGGTTGTGCTCTATTTCGTACAAAGGACTTCAAATGTCCTAACATTCTACAAAAAAACATAATTTAACCAATATTTTAATCAAAATAAATAGGTTAAACATAACTACATGTATTTACTTTTCAATTGGATACATCCAACGATAATAGACTTCTCCTCCTAATTTCACTTCTTCTACAAGATGACAAGTTAAATGGACCATCATAATGAAGAATGATGGAGGTAAAAGAATTTCCAAATGGCAAAGAGTAAGCACAATTCGATGTTGTAACTTGTCAAGATCTGAGATATTTAATCTTTTACAACATAACTCCTTGAAAAATGAGGAAAAATCTACCAACACTGCAGTCACATGGTCAGGCAAAACATTTTGAATAGCTATTGGAAGTAAATTTTGCATGAGGATGTGAGAATCGTGACTCTTAAAGCAAAATATCTTATAGTTTTCATCATCAACACAACGAGATATGTTACTTGAATAACCATCTGGCATCTTCACATTCTTGAATGTATTGAGAAATATCTTTCTTTGTTCTCTTGTCATTGTAAATAACAAAGGAATGTATTTTTAATTTTCATCCGGCCAAAGGTCTTCTTTTATCCCTATATCTTTTAGATCTTGACGAGCTTGAAGATAATCTTTTGATTTTTCATCTTTGAGCATTGTATACAACAGATTATCACACACATTCTTCTCAATATGCATAACATCAAGGTTATGACGTAAAAGATTGTCCTTCCAATAAGGAAGATTAAACAATATGCTTTTTCTTCTCCATTGGTTTCCTTTACTACTTGACTCAAGATTGCTATCAAATGTTATGACATCAAGTTGTTTCAAAATTTCTAACCCAAATAATAATTTTGTAGCACCTCTTTCTTCAATTGTGCCATCAAATTGTTTTTTCATCAATCTAAATTTGTGACTTCTCTTTAAAAAGCGTCGATGACCCATGAAACACCACTTGTTACTACGTCTTAATCGACAAGGAAAAACGTCAAAATTACAAGTTGGATCAGCATAACCAGTATAAGTATTCCACCAAGATAGAGTACAAAGTCTAGGAAAATCACTAGTTGTCCACATGAGAGACGCTCGCATTACAAACATAGAGATGTCAATGTGAGCCAGAACCCGTGAGCCAACCCGACTCACCACGGGTTTGAGCCGGGTCGGGTTGGGATTTTTTTTTTGTGATAATGGGTCAAAACGGGTTGAGCTCACTTAACCGACGGGCTATGCGGGTTCGAGCCGGGTTATGGTGAGCTGACCCACCAACCCACCTATATTTAAAAAAACCTAATTTAATAAAATTAATTATTTAAAATTAATATTTTTCAGAATCTGAAAAAAATTTACGCAATCCCTAACTCATTTTTCACGCAGCGCACAGTTCCCTTTCTCTTTTCCTTTCCCTTTCCCTGTCACGACGATGGTGCCATAGGTGGTGGTCGTCGGTGGTTCTTTGGCGGCGGTGGTCGACGTTGGGTGGCGGCCGTTCGGTGGTGGTCGAGCTGAGGAAAAACGCAATCCGCAACCAACCTAGTCCTCTTCTCATTTTCAATTTCGACCCACACAGCGCAGTTCCCTTCCCTCTCAGTCGTGTTCGTCGCGGTGGTGCCCACAGGTGGTGGTCGTCGGTCGTTCTTTGGCAGCGGTGGTCGACGTTGGTGGCGGCCGTTCGGTGGTGGTCGCGTTGAGAGAAAACCCAATCCCTAACCTAATTTTGTTCTCATTTTCATTTTCGACCCACTCGCACTTCCCTTCCCTCTCACTCGTGTTCGTGGCGGTGGTGCCCAGAGGTGGTGGTTGCCGGTCGTTCTTTGGCGGCGGTGGTCGACGTTGGTACCGGCCGTTCGGTGGTGGTCGAGCCGACGCTTCTTTTGCTCGTGCTGCTCCTGTGCCTAGCCACTTTCAGGTTTCTTTCTTTCCCTTTCTTTGTTTTCTTCAATCCTGATAATATGTTCTGCAACATCAGTGACCACTGTAATTACGTTCACATACAGTTTCATCACCTACAGTTATTACGTTCACATAAACATCAGTTACTACTGGCAATGCTACTAAATGTGTTCAAGTTTTTAAATTGTAGAAAGATCTAAATTGGCCACTGTAATATTCATTCTAAACTTGTATTTATATGTGTAATTATGTATGATTATGTTTCTGCTAAGGGAGTTTTGCAGACTATTAGTCTCATATCTATGATTCTGTTTCTGCGATATTGGTATGATGTTGTGAGAGTGTTGCATATCTATGGCAGAAGCTTTTACTAATAATGTACTTACTGTTGCAGGAGAGTGTTGTAGGAAAGCGCTGGAAAGGATCTCAACTTGAACAAAGCTCAACTCTAGTTAGCTTAGCTTTTACTAATAATGTACTTATTCGTGTCATGTTTTTGGTCAGTTTTGTTTATGTGTTGATTGTTCTTGTTAGTAATGTGCAACATGGAATCTGAAACTATTCATCAGAGTGTTAATGAGCAAGAGCCACCTTCTGTTAATAATGAAGATAATGAGGTTCAAAAAGAAACTAAGAAAGCTAAGACGTCTACCTCTGAAGTTTGGAAATATTTTACAAAAGTTGGAGTGAAAGATGGTAAAGAGAAGGCCAAATGTAATGCATGTGGGCAAGAATATGTAATTGGTGGCACTAAAATAGGTACTTCTACACTCTTGCGTCATTTGA
>Ga0209589_1013373_pt1 | contig 10731 bp, 9 predicted proteins | sample CowpeawhiteBW_FD_187525 | JGI IMG/M metagenome (GOLD analysis project Ga0209589, IMG submission 187525) | Root nodule microbial communities of legume samples collected from California USA - Cow pea white BW (SPAdes) (version 2) | ecosystem: Host-associated > Plants > Roots > Nodule | place: USA...
TAGACAAAGTGTGAAATTAAGTTTGAAGAACACAAGTGAACCTCCAGGTAGGCGAGGTGAGTCTAAAAAGACCACTTAATAACCAAGGCCAATCCTAGCCAAGGCACACTTGGGCAAGTTTGAAAGAAATTCACACAATGGCTAAGTTCTAAATGATGAGAATCACTAGACACTAGTTGTCAATAAAGAACACAGAACAAAGAAATCTATAAAACACTAAAGAAGAACCCCTAATTGTCCAAAATATGTAGAGACTTTGGTCTCAAAATTTTTAAGCCACTAAACAACGTGAAAACTTGAATATAAGTTATGCGGCCTAATGTAAGGTGAGAAAGCACTTAGAACTTTCAACACACTTACAACTAAAAGCGAATTACTAATGGAGGAGAAAGGTTCTATTTAGGAGATAAGATTGAACACCTTGTGGTTCCCCAAGACACCTAAGTAGGCCAAAATTACAAGTTCAAAGAGAGTTAAAATTGGTACACAAAATTTTAGGCAAAGAGGAGCAACCCAAGAGCACCAAACTTTTAGAGAACTTTGAGTAGAAAATAAGGCACAAAGGATGCTCCAAATTGACCAAAAGAAATGACCAAATTGTAGAAAAACTAGTAAACTAAAAGATGCAACAATTACAAGCCACAATGGCCAACAAAAATGCTTGAAATTGGTGTTGGAAGCTACTCCCGAGGCCAACTTGAACACCACAATTTTGGACAGCAAAGTGATGCACTCCCAAGAGCACTTTGGTGCCAAATGAAGCCTTAGTTGATGGCTTTGAAGTATACACCAATTGGAGGAATATTTTGACCCCTTGTGGATGCAAAATGCAACACCAAACAACAACAAAACCTGGCCAAAATAATGAACAAAAACAGCAAACAAACTATGCCAAAGGCATTAGTTAGCTCTCACTCAAAGAAGAAATTGGTGGCTCAAAACTTTCCAAAATATGGTGAAGGTGAGAGGAAGAATTCAAGCACACTCTCTAGAGATTTACTTCTCAACCACCACCTAAAATGCTACCTTAGACTAGCAACCAGTTTGGAAAACAAAGTCACTTAATTCACAATCAAGAGCATTGAAGTCAACATTACTTGCCAAATGAAATGTATAACACAAGAAAAGTTAATTAAGAAAGCTAAACCACATTGAAATGATTTGACAAGACTGAATTGAATAGCTAAAAACAAGGACAAGCAAGAAATTAAGGCTTGAAATAAAGGAAAGCACAACAAAAGGAATCCTAGAATGGAACTAGAATGGAGTAAAAACCAAAAACAGAACCTGCAGTGCTCACAAAATGCTTATGGTATTCATTGCATGTGTGCCAATGTGAGGGAAGTAATCCACTCCAAATGAAAGCAATTGATGGCAATATGGAACACACACATAAACAAGCAAATGTATAGAGCAAGAGCACTGAAATTCTGAAGCAAAACACACCAAAAACGCACTAAACAGTGATTTTCCCGAAAACAAAGCACTAGAAAACGCTGATAGATGCCTTAACATTGTCGATTTATCATATTTTTTGTACTGGACATATTTGAATGATTCTTTTTGCTACTTTTTCATCCAGAGGTTAAGCAAATTAGGCAAAAATCAGAAGGTGATTCGGTGCTATGAATCGTTACAGTTAAATCACACAAGAAAAGTGTACGTCAGGACACAAGTGAAAACAACAGCAAATTGACACTGAAAAACGCAGAAAGTAGCCTCTACTTCAAAAATTTGTATAGAATTCAATTCTCAACATAATTGAATGATTCTTGTTGGAGAATTTTCGTTTATGACAGCGTTTCGAAGCAACAATCAGCTTAAATTTTGGTGCACTGAGTCACTCGTGACACTTCTCAAACAGAAGGTGTGCAGTGGAAAAAAAGTTGAAAATAAAAGGAAAAGCAGAGTGAAAGGGGAAGATGTTCAATAGACAAATCAATTCGATTTGGAGCTTGATTATGATCTAGAATCAAGCATAGATAAAGATGAACATCTTAGGACACTCTAAGGCACAAACCAATCGATGAAATGACATTAAAATAGTGAGGAAAGTTGACTCAAACAACCACACGCATAACATGAAGCCTCGTTGCGTTTTGTAGTGGAGTTTGGCACGGTTTCACTTAAGCAAGTGTAGAAAATGATTGTAAATGGTGGAAAATTGAAAAGAAAAAAGAATCATCAAATAAAAATGACAAGAAACATAATGGAAGCAATAAAATGGTGCTGAAATGTAAAGGAAAGCTAGTAAATGATGTGAACCATCGCAAGCAAGGAAATCTACAAATAGAGTGTAGAACACTCTTGTAGTCTCATAGTTGCATGGAATCAATGGAGAAACATAATATAATAGACATTGAACGGTAAATGTGAAAGAAAAACAAAAAAGAAGAAGAAGATGATGAGAACAAGACGAAAATGATGGAAACACAAGACTAGGAAAGAACCTTACCAAACCTTGAGAGACCATGATTTGATGGCTCTTGATACCATTATGGTGGAGCTCCAAAGATGCATGAAGAGCTCCATGGGCAACAGAAATGGATGAAGGAATGGAGGCAGTTTGGAAGGCACTTGCAAGCAATGAAAGGTTAAAGAGGTGATAGGATTTCCTAATCTATGCTAGCCTAAGGAAGGTGGCTAGAGGTAGAGAGAGGGAATCTCTAGAAAATGGTGACTCTCAAAGGCAATAGAGGGAGGAGTGCTCTCAACTCAAGTTGCATCTATTGCTTAAAATTTCAAGAGTGTCTACAAATGAGTGAAATTTTGGCTTTTATATGAAGCCATTTACACATGAGAAAGGATAGCCATTGGATGGAGTGGGCCTTGATCTTGGTCCTTAGATCAAGCTTGGAGAAGGAGGCTTGATCTTGGCCATTAGATGATGCCTTGGAAAAGGAGGAAGCATTCCTAACCCTTGAGGTGTAAGAAGAAGTATTGACTTCCACTTAGTCCACCTTGGCGCTTTTGATAGTTCATGGCCAAATCTCCTATTGGGCTTAGTCAAGCCCAATTTTATCAATTGAACTACTCATTGTTTGACTTATTATTCTAGAAAGCAAGGCCTAAACAATGAGCCAATCTTATTGCTATTCTATTGCTTTTTGATACACCTCTTCAAATCTTCATATCTTCTTTGGCCAATTTGAAAAGTGTGAGAAGCCCATATGGGTTTAAGCCATCTTGAATGAAGCCCAATTGGATATTTTTTAGCATGCTCCTTGTTATTGGCCTCTTGATGGGCTTGGGCTTGAAGCTGCATGTGGGCCATGTATTGGGCCTTGAGCATGATTTGGGCCTAGGCGTTGACCCAAGCTATAAGCCTTGTTGGGATCACATTATCCGGTCACAAGTCCTCCAAGTCCTTTAAGTAAGTCCTTTCCCTTGTTCATGGTCATGTCCTCATCACTATACTTTGGTTAAATTTATTGTGATTAATGTAATAACTTCTTATTTTTAATTGAGATTTTGTGCTTTGGTTAATAGTAAGAACACTAAGAAATTCATTGAGAATTTATATTAATTAATTTGAAATCTAAAAAAATAATTGATTGAATTTATATTAATCTTTCTTTTCTCTATTATTTTGATATTTAATCTCTCGTAAATATTTTACATTTCTTCTTTTGTTATTTTATTCTACTAACTCGTTTTGTATAGTTTTTATAAGAACTAATTTGTATGAAATAAATTTTATGTTCGTTGGGATTTGACTTTCGGTTATCTTGACCCATACTAATATGTTTTGTTGCTTTCTTAACAATATTGAAGCTGATTTAAGTAGTATTAACTTGATCGGTTAAATGGTAGTGTTATCACCCCCTCTTAAAGTGGGTTAGAGTATTGGCTAAGGTGGATTTGACTCCACTACAAAACTTTAATTAACTCCTATATACAAGACCAGTAGCCCAAGCTGAAGGTCAAATAAAGTTGATCCATGAGGAAGGTTGAATCACTTCGGCCTGAGCCGAAGGTTGATACAAGTTGGCCTAAGTTGAAGGTCGAGATGAGTTAGCCAAGTCTAAAAGTTAAGACAAATCAGTACAAGGCAAAGTTGAGATGAATCAGTCAAGGTCAAAGATCGATGTAAGCTCATTGAGGTCAAAAGTCGAGCCAAATCAGCCTGGGTCAAAGGGTTAACCCTTCAGCTCCGGATAACTTGTCTTTAGCCTTAACCCATGTAGATTTAGGTTAACCTTCAACTTAGGATGACCTGCATCGATCTTCAACCTGTATTGGCTTAACTCAACCTTTCAGCTTGGGCCACTTAACTCGAGCTGACTTAACTCAATTCTTTGGTCCAAACAACTTAGGTCATCCTTCGTCTCAAACAGCCTTGGCTCGACATTTGACCCAGACTGAATCTACTTTACCATTGACCTAAGTCAACTTGGGTTGACCTTCGCCTATGCCAACTCACCTCAATCATTAACCTGACTTGCCTCAACCCAAGCGGGCTCGCCTTGACCTTCCACTAGTGTAGTTTTCGTTTTTTACCTCAGCTTTTAGGTCTTGGTTCCAATGCATCCGAAGCCTATATAAACGTGGTGTCATTTTTGTAATTAAATGGAACTTATAGGCTTCGATTGCAAGTAAATCGAAGCATATAACTGCAACTAGGAACCTATAGGTTTCGGTTAAAAATTAACCAAGGCCTAAACCTATGTAGAAATTCAAATTTTATTATTAATTAATCAGGTGGAAGTTATAGGCATCGGGTTTAAAACAAACAAGGCCAAAAAGGGACCTTATATCCCTCAGGTGGAATTATAACCGAGGCCTAAGGTTATATGCTTCAGTTATTAATTAGAACCGAGGCCTAAAGTTTAATTTAGGGATTTATTGCAGAAACTTTTTCGCGTAGAACTTCATCTTCTTCCTCTCGCGCGCTGCTTTCTTCTTCTCCACTCTGCGACTTCGCGTTGGTTCGCCCTCTGCAACTAGTTCTTCATCGCGACGGTGGACGGTTGTTGTGGTGGTAGCGTCATTAACAACAGTGGTGTTGGGTGGTTCCTCCTTGCATCAATGATGGCTCTGTTGGTGGGTTTTCCATCGACGACAGCGACTCCGTGCGACGTAGTGGTGTGTAGTGGCAGCAGCTTTGTTTCGTCTTCTTGGCTTTGATGACAGCGGGTCCTCTTCGAATTTGTGGGGCTTCTTCGGCCACTTCTCCATTTCTCGCATATTACTGAATTTCGATTCCACTGGTGAGTGATTTTGTGATATTTTTTTTTCTTCGTATTACTGTCTATGTGCATTGGGTTTATTGTTCGTTTGTGTGCATTGAAGGTGGTGGCATGAATGCTATATGTTTTAGGCAATTTAGTGAAATGAAAGATGGTTGGAAGAAAAGTCCATGTAGTTTGTTGTAATGGATTGGAATGTTATCTGTTTTGCAGGTGATATTTATTCAAATGTTGTAGTGTGCACCAAGTTTGGAGTGCTAGCGGTTGGTAGTGCACCTAATTCGCACGAAAACACCTTCTGTATCTTTATTATTGCTCACGTGTCACGCTCGCAGGTGCATAATCTTCTAACCTTTATTTTTAATAATGTGAGTCTATATTTTTCTATGCCACTTATTTGGATGTTAGATATATTCATTATATGCTTAAATATATCGTATTAGCCTTAGTTTCCCGTTTGAGATTGAATACGATAATTATTTATTGTCTCCAATTTTTCATAAAAATTGTATTTTGTAAGATATAACTTAAAAGGAGACAATACTAATAATTTAAATGTATTCAAAATGAATTGTCCAGTTGGACAGTTTAAGAAGATTAATCATTTTCTAACAGTTTATTAGTGCATATATATTTTAATATACATATCTTAAAATTCATGAATATTTGTCAATTGTATTTTGTATTGATCTTTGGGTGCATATTTGATTGTGGTTGATAATTACTTTCATTTTGTGTATCCTGAAGAATAATGCGAAATGCTAGCAAAATTTTGTAAAATTTAAGATATGTATTTTAAAAGTATTATGTTCAAATAAAATAAAGAAAGTAAATCTTCTTGAATGGGATAGGGCACACCTTGATTACACTAGTGACGTGAGCATTGATTCAAAGATTACTGAAATTGTTCACGCAATTTCAGTATATATACGTATGGATCGAGATTGGATTAATTCCCCACGCATCAGTGCTGAGTATGAGAACGGAGTAGAAGAATTTATACAATTTGCGCAACGTTATGAGGGTAGAAGTGATGATGAGGTGAAGTATAGATGTCCTTGTGTCAATTGTTTGAATGAGAGAAATTTGAATGCAACTCAAGTTAGAGAACATTTTATTTGTGATGATTTCCTTAGAAGTTATACAATATGGACATGGCACAGCGAATTAATAGACTTTCCAACTATTTCCCGAACTGAATATGTTGTCAATTCCATCATGGAAGAGCGAGTGCAAGAAGACAATATGGAGGACATGATACGGGGTGTTGGCATAGAAGCATTTGCACCAACGCATGTCTATGACACGATGTCTACTAATGCGGAAACTCCCTTGTATGTCGAGTCAACTAAGTTCACGTGGTTTTCAGTGGTTTTAAGACTTACGAATTTGAAAGCGACCAATGGGTGGACGAATAAAAGTTTAACATAATTGCTCGTGCTCTTGAATGAAATGCTTCCCGAGGATAATACTCTACCCACTCGAAACAATGCACTAAGAAAATTCTTTGTCTGATGGGTATGAAGTATAAAAGGATACATGCATGTCCTAATGATTGCATATTATACAGAAAAGAACTTGAAGATTTAAAAAAAATGTCCAAAGTGTGGGTCATCACGGTACAAGCAAAAAAGAAATAGTGAGGATATTGCTCAAATAGAAAAGGAAGGATCTGCTTTGAAAGTAGTCTGGTACCTTCCAACCGTGCCCAGACTTGAGCATTTGTTTACAAATCCTAAAGACGCTAAAAACCTTAGATAGCATGCAACTGAGAGAATATGTGATGGACTGCTACGTCATCCAGCTTATTCAATGCAATGGAAAAAATATTGATTTGGAATTTCCCAAGTTCGGTCAAGAATGTAGAAATGTTCAGTTTGGCTTAGCCACCGATGGAATGAATCAATTTGGTAATTTAAGTACAAACCACAATTGTTAGCCTGTTATATTATTCATTTACAACTTATCTCTTGGACTCTACATGAAGAGAAAATACATGATGTTGTCTTTGATGATATCTGGTCCAAAGCAGCTTGGAAAGGACATTGATGTATATCTCAATCCACTAGTTGAAGACTTGAAGTTGTTGTGGGTTTATAGGGTTGAAGTATTTGATGTTGTTGCTTCTGAAACTTCCAGGATGCATGCAATGTTATTTTGCACCATTAATGACTTTCCAGCTTATGGTAATTTGTCGGCGTACAGTGTCAAGGGTAAAACAGCATGTCCTATATGTGAAGAAAACACTACATCTCATCAATTGAAAAACGGAAGGAAGACCATGTATTTGCGCCATCAAAGGTTTTTACAAGCTAATCATCCTTATCGAAGGTTATAAAAAGCATTCAATGGACATCAAGAGAATGACGAATCACCAATTCCATTGACTGGCCTTCAAATTCTTGAAAAGTTAATAAAGTACATCATGTATTTGGAAAAACATCTAAGAAGTTATCTGCATCGAGTCCTTGGAAGGAAAAATCAATATTCTTTGATCTTCCATATTGGTCGAAGTTACAAGTTAGGCATTGCATGGATGTTATGCATGTAGAGAAGAATGTGTGCGATAACTTAATTAGTACACTACTTAACATTCAAGGAAAGACAAAAGATGGAGTAAATGCTCATTTGGATTTGGTTGAAATGAAGATCCGAGAAAACTTAGCACCAAGGGAGGTTGGTAGGCATACCTATTTACCTCTTGCATGTTACACTATGTCCAGACAAGAAAAGATAAGTTTTTGCTTATGTTTAAAGAGTGTCAAGGTACCTCAATGATACTGTTCAAATATTCAGAGTTTAGTGTCCGTGCAAGACTTGAAGCTTGTTGGCCTAAAGTCTCATGATTGTCACATCTTAATGCAACAATTGTTACATGTAGCTATTCGTGGAATTTTACCCAAAAATGTTAGACAAACTATAACACGTTTGTGTGCATTTTTCACTTCAATTTGTAGCAAAGTCATTGATCCTTTAAAGTTAGATGAACTTTAAGCCGAGATTGTTATCATCTTATGTCAGCTGGATATGTTTTTCCCTCCATCATTTTTTGACATCATGGTACATTTACTTGTTCATTGGTAAGAGGGATCAAGTTTTATGGACCAATATACTTAAGATGGATGTATCCCATTAAACGTTACATGAAGATTTTAAAAGGGTATGTGAAAAATTAATATCGTCTAGAAGCTTCAATGATCGAAAGGTATATTGCTGAAGAAAGTGTCAAGTTTTGTTCAGATTACATGGCAAAAGCAAAACCAATAAGAGTTCCTCAAAGATTATGGTTGAACAGGTGTTCTATAAGTAACAACATCCAAGGTGTGAGTGTGGTTAGCAAAGATCGTGAAAAGTTGTTGCAAGTACACCTATACATATTGAACAACATAAATGAGGTCATCCCTTACTAATCTCCATACAAAGCCATTATGAAAGACAAAAATCCAAGACAATCACAGAAATGGCATTTGATGGAGCATAACAGAACATTCATGCCTTGGTTTAAATCTGAGGTTTTGAAAGATTTGCAATCTTTTGAGACTTTGATGTGGTTAGCGAATGAGTTGAAACATGATGTCATATGTTGTACAGGTTATGAAATTAATGATTGCACATTCTATACGAAGTCTTTGAATCATAATATAAAATAGTGGAGTCAGTCTTGAAGCTGAGTCGCTACAATTTTCTACATCTAAAGATCAAAATCCTGTATTTGGATCAATGACATACTATGGTGTAATACAAGAGATATGGGAGGTTGACTATACCATGTTTACTATTCCACTATTCAAATGTAAGTGTGTTGACAATAAAAGTGGTGTCAAAATGAATGAATCATGGATGACTCTAGCTAATTTTCGAAAGGTGGGTTATCGAGACAAGCGATTTATCATGGCAAAACAAGCATCTCAAGTTTTCTACGTTAAAGATCATGTGTCTGAACATTGGTTTGTCGCTCTTCATGAAAAAAAAAACAAACAGATCCTAATGAAGAGAATCTGAGTAATCTTAATATTGTTGTCACCCACCCATTTAGAAGAACGATAAATGTTGATGAAGTCCCTTTAGTTTATGATGTACATGCAATTCGAGAAGATCGCGATGAAGGAATATACATATGACCAATAAATAACTTTTAGTATGAATTTAACGTTCCTTTTAAAATTTAAGTGTTTTGTTAAATAATGTTTTTTATGTGATTTTATATGTTGCATATTAATGTTTTGTGATGTTTTCATTTCACAGATATATGGTTTGAGCATCATAGTTCATCAAAGGACGAAGCAATCACTAAGAGACCCATCAGAGGAGCCACTAGATTGAGACAACTCTTAATTAGAAGAGGCCAAAAGCTCATCGAATTTTTAAATAAATTAAAAATTTAGTGACATATATGGCTTTGGTTGCAGGATAACTGAAGCAAAAGGTTGGATATATGGCTTCTGGTCAACTTGAACCGAAGTAGAAACGTGGAGATATATGGCTTCGGGTCAAGTTGAACTAAGGCAGAAGGTTGATTTATGGCTTCGGTTCACACCCGAGTCCAAAAGCCTTCCCTTTTTGGCCTATCCCAATATGCTTCAGTTCGGGAATCGGTGCAGAATATTAAAAACAACCACTGTCAAATCCCCATCCTGCACTAGTGTTCGTCCCTTCGACACTGGCTAGTTTCACTTGAGCTTCAATGCAAGCCAACTCCATTTGACCTTTAACGTGTAGCAACTTGTGTAAGACCCGAGAAAATTAAGTAAGTAAATAAATATTTATTTAATAAATGTGAGGAAAGGAACCTATAAAGTAATTAATGCGGAGAATTATGAAAAAGGAGCAATGGTAGCTCAAGTGGTTAAACACGCTTGGTGCATTTGAAGGGGACTTGGGTTTAAGTCTTGCGTATGCCACTAATCTGATGTTTTAATTATGTAATTTATTGTAGGCGCATATATGAACACGTGGCATGATGTTATGAGTATATGTGTGCATGATATTCTTATTATTATTGTTAATTTTATTTTATAATTATTTTTACTATTGTTTTTATTATTGTTATTATTATCATTGTTTTGTTTTATTGATAATTTTATTATCATTATTGTTGTTTTGTTATTATTGCTTTATTTATCATTATTATTATTTTATTTTATTGATATTACTTTTTATTATTATTATTTCATTTCATTTTACTTTATTATTATTTTTATTATTATTATTATTATTATTTTTAAAATTTCGTTTTATTATTATTATTATAATTAATAGTATTATTTATATTCTTAATATTATTATTTATATAATTTTTATTATTATTTTTATTACTATTTTTATTTTTATAATTTTAATTTTATTATTATTATTATTATTATTATTATTATTATTTTCATTTCATTTCATTTTATAATTATCTTTATTAATATTATTTTTTTATTTTTTTATTTTATGTTATTTTATTATTATTGTTATAATTATCATTGTTTTATTTTATTTATGATTTTATTATCATTATTATTTATTATTATTATTTTATTTTTTTATTATTATTATT
>Ga0209589_1013374_pt1 | contig 10731 bp, 1 predicted proteins | sample CowpeawhiteBW_FD_187525 | JGI IMG/M metagenome (GOLD analysis project Ga0209589, IMG submission 187525) | Root nodule microbial communities of legume samples collected from California USA - Cow pea white BW (SPAdes) (version 2) | ecosystem: Host-associated > Plants > Roots > Nodule | place: USA...
ACTGTTATTGTTTCCATTGCTGCCTATAATTTTTTTGCTCTGCTTCTTTGTGTGTGTGTGTTTTATAGTGTATATTTCTGTTGCTATAGTTTAACCTGTGAATACGTGGACTCTTAGTTTACTCTGACATGAGGAACTCTGGATTAAGCATGTCTTGTGTCTTTAATATCGATATTTGAGTAAAAGTATGGTATAATTTCTTGGCTTTCTTAATGATGGATTGCATGATGGAGACAGGATTCGGCATATAAGAAGTTTGGTAACGTAGATGGGTATAGCATATACAAGAAAGAACAAGGTTAGTTTACCTCCATTTTATTATTTATTTTCTGTTTTAGTAAGGAGAATGGGATGAGGCTATTGTTGCTTTGTCGTTTAGAAAAAAGTGACTAAGCTAAATCATTTTCAACCCTTTAATTCCATTGCCACCATCAGTCTATGGGAACTTACCGGCATGGTTCAAAACAGCCCTTCTCTTAGAGTTTCCATTCTACAGTCGTAATCTTCCACAAGAAGAAAACTGGTGAGGTACAATTTTAATTTCACTTGCATAATGTATTTGTGTATTTTTTGGATTTCACCAGCCTGAGTATTTTATATCATATGAATTAATATTCAAATTGTTTAATAATTTGATGATTCAAGATTGCTCTATGGATTAGAACAACGTATGCCCTAGATTATATTGTAGGCATAAATTAATTCATTAAGAATAATAAGGTGACTATGTTGGAAAGATAAGTCATCTAAATTATGAACGGGATTCAGTCATGTATATATATTATCAACATATGTGCAAAACTACATGTAATGTTAACACTATAAAAAAATGTCCTTGCACACATGAAACACTAAAAAACGTAATTTTCTCCATAAAAGATAATTATTTAGATGCAATAAAGGAATTATGGCAATAAAGCTGGCCACTGTTGTAATTATTGTATGAATTTACTTTTATTATTACATTTTATGCACTTTTTATTTATGGTGCAGATTGGTGGTCTGAATGCAATTTTATACTCTGAACATGATTTGTCCATCCCTGTTCGTGTGCTCCCACCCTCATTGGCATGACGTCTCATGGCTTCTTAGGGCAAAAAATTCTATCAATTACAGCGGCGGTGATTTATTATTGGTCTTATGTTGTTCTTATGTTTATTTGTTTCGAACCAATAATTGTCTAACCTTATATGAGTAATGTTGTTATGCTTAGGTGGTTGGTTATCGATAATGACCCCTAATGAAAGACTAGCGCATTTGTCCATTCTCAGTCTCCGTATATTGAGATGATTGACAATTTCCTTAGGTATCATGAGGTGTTGTGTGTTGTGCGTTGTGCGTCGTGTTTTGTGCGTTGTGAACATAGCCTATCATCTATGTTTTAGGGGTTAGGGTTTTCGATAATGGTGCCTAATACAAAAGTATATTACATCTATGTGTACATACTCAGTCTTTGTACATTGAGATGATTGACAATTTGCTTAGGGTTCATGGGGTGTGGTGGTGTGTGTTTTTCTTTTTTGCGTTGTGTATTGTGTGTTATGTGTTATTAATTGTGTTGTGTGTTGTGTGCTTTGTCGTGTGTTGTGCGTTCTTTATTATTAGTTGTGTGTTGTCTACTTTGTTGTGTTATGTTATGTTTTGTGTGTTGTGCACAGAGCCTATGTGTCCATACTCAGTCTTTGTTCATTGAGATGATTGACAATTTGCTTAGGGTTCATGAGTTGTTGTGTTTGTGGTGTTATGGTGTGCGTTTTTCTATTTTACGTTGTGCATTGTGTGTTATGTGTTATTAGTTGTGTGCTCTGTGTTGTGTCCTTTGTCGTGTGTTGTGTGTTCTTTGTTATTAGTTCTGTGTTGTTTGCTTTGTTGAGTTGTGTTATGTTTTGTTGCGTTGTGGTGTGAGTTTTTCAGTTTTCAGTTTTGAGTTTTGGGTTGTGTTGTTTGTTATTACTTGTGTGTTATTAATTGTGTTGTGTGCTATGTGTTGTGTGTTTTGTGTTGTGTGCTTTGTCGTGTGTTGTGTGTTCTTTGTTATTAGGTTTGTTGTCTGCTTTGTTGAGTTGTGTTATGTTTTGTGTGTGTTATGTTTTATTGCGTTGTGGTGTGTGTTTTTCAGTTTTGAGTTTTGTGTTGTTTGTTATTACTTGTTGGTTATGTGTTGTGTTTTGCGTGTTGCGTGTTATTAGCTGTGTTGTGTGTTGTACATTGTGTTGTGTTGTCTGTTGGCTGAGGCGTGTCGCGTGTGTCGTCTGCTGTGTTTTTTTCGTTATGTCAACTTTTGTGTGTTATGCGCAAAGTGTATCATCTATGATTTATGAGTTATGGTTATTTAGGAGTTGGGGGATTTAGGAATTAGGAGGATTTATAGGTTAGGAGGATTTATGGTTTAGACATTTAGGAGTTAACGGGATTTAGCGGGTTAGGGCTTTCAATAATGGTGCCTAATACAAAAGTATAAGACATCTATGTGTACATACTCAGTCTTTGTACATTGAGATGATTGACAATTTGCTTAGGATTCATGGGGGTATGGTGGTGTGTGTTTTTCTTTTTTGCGATGTGTATTGTGTGTTATGTGTTATTAATTGTGTTGTGTATTGTGTATTGTGTGCCTTGTCGTGTGTTGTGCGTTCTTTATTATCAGTTGTGTGTTGTCTACTTTATTGTGTTATTGTTATGTTTTGTGTGTTGTGCACAGAGCCTATGTGTCCATTCTCAGTCTTTGTACATTAAGATGATTGACAATTTGCTTAGGGTTCATGAGTTGTTGTGTTTGTGGTGCTATGATGTGCGTTTTTCTATTTTACATTGTGTATTGTGTGTTATGTGTTATTAGTTGTGTGTTTTGTGTTGTGTTTTGTGTGCTTTGTTGTCTGTTGTGTGTTCTTTGTTATTAGTTCTATGTTGTTTGCTTTGTTGAGTTGTGTTATGTTTTGTGTGTCTTATGTTTTGTTTCGTTGTGGTGTGTGTTTTTCAGCTTTAAGTTTTGGGTTATGTGTTGTTTGTTATTAGTTGTGTATTGTGTGTTGTGTTTTGCGTGTTGTGTGTTGTTTGTTCTATGTTGTGTGTTGTGTTGTCTGTTGGTTGCAGGCTGACACATGCTGCGTGTGTCGTCTGCTGTGTTTATTTCGTTGTTTCAACTTTTGTGTGTTATGCGTAGAGCGTATCATCTGTGATTTATGAGTTATGGTTATTTAAGGGTTGGGGCATTTAGGTATTAGAAGGATTTATAAGTTAGGAAGATTTATGGTTTAGAAATTTAGGAGTTAAGGGTATTTAGGGGGTTACGACTTTCAATAATGGTGCCTAATACAAAAGTATAGGACATCTATGTGTACATACTCAATCTTTGTACATTGAGATGATTGACAATTTGCTTATGGTTCATGGGGTGTGGTGGTGTGTGTTTTTCTTTTTTGCGTTGTGTATTATGTGTTATGTGTTATTAATTGTGTTATGTGTTGTGTGGTTTGTCGTGTGTTGGACGTTCTTTATTATTAGTTCTTTATTATTAGTTGTGTGTTGTCTACTTTGTTGTGTTATGTTATGTTTTGTGTGTTGTGCACAGAGCCTATAATGTATGATATATGGGTTAGGTGTTAGGGGTTACGGGTTAGTAGTTAGGCGTTATAGGTTTTCATTGTCATGTTTGTATTACTTTTGTTATTTCCGGCATTTACTCGAAATAATTGTGGTTTTAAACTTAGACTAGGTAATTCTGCTATTTATATTGATTTAGGCTTTATTGACGTAAAATGTTAAATATTATAGGTTCTTAAGATACATTATCTTTTAATTGTTCGAGTATTATGTACAAGCAGAATTATATCATTTTTGCTTTACTGGAGTAGAAGGTCTAGTTTTACGAGTTTGTAAGGTAAATTATTTTTTTCTTATGTGAGAACTATGTAGTTTTTGTCATGAATTATCATTCTTATTTATTTGTATATTTCTTTGTCTTACAAAAACTGTAGTTTGAGATGTAGTTTCACTTGTTATCAACATCGTGTTGAATTTGAAATTGCGTTTAGTTGCAGATTCGAGATGGGGAGGACTTCAATTCAAGAAACAAAAGTTGAATTTTCAATAATAAGATGTTTAATTCATCTTTTGATCCAACTTTTTTTGTCCTTTGTTCAATATTATGATTTTTTTTTTTGTGAACTCTTTCTCTAGGCATTATTCTAGCTAACAAAACATGAACAATTGTTTGTGATTAGCATTTTTCAAGGATGTGGTGTTCGAGGATTTGTAGATTTTCTGAATAGTGGTCGAAGGAAAGGAATTGTAAGATCTAGAATTACATGTTGACTTAGGGTATTATTTTCTTACTATAAATTGTAATTTGAGATGTAGTTTCGTTTGTTGTTCTTATCAAAGTTTTGTTGAATTTTGAAATTGCATTCAGTTGGAGAAAGGGAGGATTTGTAGATCCAAGCAATGGAAGTTGGATTTTCAATAATAAGGTGTTTCATACAACTTTTGATCCAAAATTTTGTGTACTTTGTTAAAGATTATGATTTTTATTTTCGAACTCTTTCTCTAGGCATTATTAAACATGAAATTACATGCTGACTTAAGTTATTATGATCTTACTACATTTTTCGTTTCTTCATTTTAATAGGTGATTGAACCATCTTGCAATATATTTGAAGAAGATCTTTGCAAAAAAGTTTTCACACTTCAAGTTAGAATGGTGAAAGATGAATTCATGGACTCTGAACTTCCTTGGATTCTGCATTTTGTTTTCTAATTCCTGAGACAGGAAATTTTGGTCTTTATTGTGAGTTTACTTTATTTTCATCGTGGAATTGTTCCAGTTCATTATTGCTGAGAATTAAGTGAATTGAGAAGGTCAGTGAAGAATAAGATACTTGTAGAAGTGGGAATTGTAACCTAGTGTTTGGCTCCACCATTGAATGTTAATAATCAATAATTTACTAATCTCTTGGTCGAAGATCATTCTTAAGGTATTATCTTACATTCAATTACCTATTTCTTGTAATATTATCACTTATATATGTTGTATTTGTCCTTTATGATAAAATTTCTTTATCATTTCATTATTTTTTATGTGGTGTAGCTTGCTGGCTTGAATTCAACACTACAAGGAAAACGTTGAATTTCTGTACTTGTTTCCTGTGTTTCCACCATCATTAATACCATGTTTGTATTGCTTTTGCTATTGCAGGCATTAAGTCGAAGCAGTGATGGTTCTCAACCTCTACTTAGTAATTATTCTATTTCTATCCATTTCTAACCATTGAATGTTAATAATCAATATTTTACTAATCTTTTGGTTGAAGATCATTCTTAAGGTATTATGTTACATTCAATTACCTATTTCTTGTAATATTATCAGTTGTATATGTTGTATTTGTCCTTTATGATAAGATTTCTTTATCATTTCATTATTTTTTATGTGGTGTAGCTTGGTGGCTTGAATTCAACACTACTAGGCAAACATTGACTTTCTGTACTTGTTTCCTGTGTTTCCACCATCATTAATACCATGTTTGTAATTCTTTTGCTATTGCAGGCATTGAGTCGAAGCAGTTATAGTTCTCAACCTCTACTTAGTAATTATTCTATTTTTGTCCATTTCTCACCATTGAATGTTAATAATCTATATTTTACTAATCTTTTGGTTGAAGATCATTCTTAAGGTATTATGTTACATTCAATTACCTATTTCTTGTAATATTATTAGTCATATATGTTGTATTTGTGCTTTATGATAAGATTTCTTTATCATTTCATATTTTTTATGTAGTGTAGCTTGGTGGCTTGAATTCAACACTACAAGGCCAACATTGACTTTCTGTACTTGTTTCCTGTGTTTCCACCATCATTAATACCATGTTTGTAATTCTTTTGCTATTGCAGGCATTGAGTCGAAGCAGTTATAGTTCTCAACCTCTACTTAGTAATTATTCTGTTTTTGTCCATTTCTCACCATTGAATGTTAATAATCAATATTTTACTAATCTTTTGGTTGAAGATCATTCTTAAGGTATTATGTTACATTCAATTACCTATTTATTGTATTATTATCAGTCGTATATTTTGTATTTGTCCTTTATGATAAGATTTCTTTATCATTTCATTATTTTTTATGTGGTGTAGCTTGGTGACTTGAATTCAACACTGCAAGGCAAACATTGACTTTCTGTACTTGTTTCCTGTGTTTCCACCATCATTAATACCATGTTTGTAATTCTTTTGCTATTGCAGGCATTGAGTCGAAGCAATTATGGATCTCAACCTCTACTTAGTAATTATTCTATTTTTATCCTTTTCTCACAATTGAATGTTAATAATAAATATTTTACTAATCTTTTGGTTGAAGATCATTCTTAAGGTATTATGTTACATTCAATTACCTATTTCTTGTAATATTATCAGTCATATATGTTGTATTTGTCCTTTATGATAGAGATTTCTTTATCATTTCATTATTTTTTATGTGGTGTAGCTTGGTAGCTTGAATTCAACACTACAAGGCAAACGTCGACTTTCTGTACTTGTTTCCTGTGTTTCCACCATAACCATTGCCATGTTTGTATTGCTTTTGTTATTGCAGCCATTGAGTCGAAGCAGTTATGGTTCTCAACCTCTACTTAGTAATTATTCTATTTTTGTCCATTTCTCACCATTGAATGTTAATAATCAATATTTTACTAATCTTTTGGTTGAAGATCATTCTTAAGGTATTATGTTACATTCAATTACCTATTTCTTGTAATATTATTAGTCATATATGTTGTATTTGTGCTTTATGATAAGATTTCTTTATCATTTCATTATTTTTTATGTAGTGTAGCTTGGTGGCTTGAATTCAACACTACAAGGCCAACATTGACTTTCTGTATTTGTTTCCTGTGTTTCCACCATCGTTAATACCATGTTTGTAATTCTTTTGCTATTGCAGGCATTGAGTCGAAGCAGTTATGGTTCTCAACCTCTACTTAGTAATTATTCTATTTCTATCCATTTCTCACCATTGAATGTTAATAAATAATATTTTACTGATCTTTTGGTTGAAGATCAATCTTAAGGTATTATGTTACATTCAATTACCTATTTATTGTATTATTATCAGTCGTATATTTTGTATTTGTCCTTTATGATAAGATTTCTTTATCATGTCATTATTTTTTATGTGATGTAGCTTTGTGGCTTGAATTCAACACTACGGCTTGAATTGAACATAACAAGGTAAATGTCGACTTTCTGTACTTATTTCTTGTGTTTCCACCATAATTATTGTCATGTTTGTATTGCTTTTGTTATTGCAGCCATTGAGTCGAAGCAATTATGGTTCTCAACCTCTAATTAGTAATTATTCTATTTTTGTCCATTTCTCACCATTGAATGTTAATAATCAATATTTTACTAATCTTTTGGTTGAAGATCATTCTTAAGGTATTATGTTACATTCAATTACCTATTTATTGGAATATTATCAGTCGTATATGTTGTATTTGTCCTTTATGATAAGATTTCTTTATCATTTCATTATTTTTTATGTGGTGTAGCTTGGTGGCTTGAATTCAACACTACGGCTTGAATTCAACACTACAAGGTAAACGTCGACTTTCTGTAATTATTTCCTGTGTTTCCACCATAATTATTGTCATTTTTGTAATTCTTTTGTTATTGAAGCCATTGAGTCGAAGCAATTATGGTTCTCAACCTCTACTTAGTAATTATTCTATATTTGTCCATTTCTCACCATTGAATGTTAATAATCAATATTTTACTAATCTTTTGGTTGAAGATCATTCTTAAGGTATTATGTTACATTCAATTACCTATTTCTTGTAATATTATCAGTCATATATGTTGTATTTTTTCTTTATGATAGGATTTCTTTATCATTTCATTATTTTTTATGTGGTGTAGCTAGGTGGCTTGAATTCAACACTTCAAGGCAAACGTTGACTTTCTGTACTTGTTTCCTGTGTTTCCACCATCATTAATACCATGTTTGTAATTCTTTTGCTATTGCAGGCATTGAGTCGAAGCAGTTATAGTTCTCAACCTCTACTTAGTAATTATTCTGTTTTTGTCCATTTCTCACCATTGAATGTTAATAATCAATATTTTACTAATCTTTTGGTTGAAGATCATTCTTAAGGTATTATGTTACATTCAATTACCTATTTCTTGTAATATTTTCAGTCGTATATGTTATATTTGTCCTTTATGATAGTGTTTTCTTTATCATTTCATTATTTTTTATGTGGTGTAGCTTGGTGGCTTGAATTCAACACTACAAGGCAAACGTCGACTTTCAGTGCTTTTTTCTTGTGTTTCCAGCATAACTATTGCCATGTTTGTAATTCTTTTGCTATTGCAGGCATTGAGTCGAAGCAATTATGGTTCTCAACCTCTACTTAGTAATTATTCTATTTCTATCTATTTTGACTTTACTGAAGTACAAGGTCAAGTATTATAAGCTCCTAAGGTAAATATTTTTTAAAGTATTCGACTATTCTGTAAAATTTATCATGCACCACTAATCTTAACTATTTTAATCTTTCATTGTTTAAGAAAAATTGAAATAAATTTTTAGTTCTTAGTTGAAAGATATGATTTTTTTTATTGATTGGATTTATTCTCTAAACATTATCCAATGGTTGATTTTTTTGTCGTATGTGATGTTTGAGGATTTGTGAGATATCTTTTGAACTATTGTCAAAGGAAAGCAATTTTAAGTTTCCTTTAAATATAATTAGTTGTATATGTTATTTATGATGGAACTTTCTTTCTCATATCGTTGTTTTTTTATTTAAGGTGTAGATTGGTGGCCTGAATGCATATTATACGTTGAACGGGGTATTTCCAACGTTATTTTTTCATGTGCACCCACCCTTATTGGCATTGATGTCTCATGGCTCCCCAGAGCAAACAATTTCTTCAATTGCAGCAATGAATGATTAGTCATCTATTGTTATTTTCATGTCAATTTGTTTCAAGTTAATAATTGTCTGACCTTATACGAGTAATGTTATGCTTAGGTGGTTGGCTTACGATAAAGAAGCCTAATATAAAAGTATTGGGGATCTGTCCATGCTTAGTCTTTATACGTTGAGATAACTGACAATTTGGTTATGGTTCATGGGGTGTGTGCTTGGGGTGTTATGGTGTGCGATTTTGTGTTTTGAGTTGTGTGTCGTGTGTTATTAGTTGTGTGTTGTGTTGAGTGTTATTACTTGTGTGTTGATTGTTATTTGTTATTAGTTGTGTTCTGATGTGTTGTGTTGTTGTGCTGTTGTGTGCTGATGTTAAGGGTTTGGCGATTGGGGGGTAGGGGTTGGGGGTTAGGGGTTAGGGTTTTCGATAATGGCGCCTAATACAAAAGTATATGACATCTATATGTCCATACTTATTCTTTTTACATTTAGATGATTGACAATTTGCTTATGGTTCATGGGATGTTGTGGTGTGTATTTTTGTGTTTTGAGTTATGTGTCGTGTGTTGTGTATTATTATCTATGTGTCATTAGTCGTTTGTTGTGTCCTTTGTAGCAGTGAATGATTAGTCATCTAATGTTATTCTCATGTCAATTTGTTTCAAATTGATAATTGTCTGACCTTATACGAGTAATGTTATGCTTAGGTGGTTGACTTTCGTTTAAAAAGCCTAATATTAAACTATTGGGCATTTGTCCATACTCAGTCTTTATACGTTGAGATGACTGACAATTTGCTTAGGGTTCATGTGGTGTGTAATTTTGTGTTTTGAGTTGTGTGTCGTGTGTTATTAGTTGTGTATTGTGCATTGTGCGTTGGGCGTTGGCTGTTGTGCGTTGTGTGTTATGTTGTTGTTGTGCTGTTGTGCTGCTTTCTTGTTGTGCTGCTTGTTGATGTGTGTTGTTTTGTGATATTGTGTTGTTATGCTGTTGTGCTGTGTTTTGTTTGTTGTCTATATGGCAAAAGTATATGGCATCTATATGTCCATACTTATTCTTTTTACATTGAGATTGTTGACAATTTGCTTATGCTTCATGGGATGTTGTGGTGTGTATTTCTGTGTTTTTAGTTGTGTCGTGTGTCGTGTATTATTATCTGTGTTATTAGTTGTTTGTTGTGTCCTTTGTAGGAGTGAATGATTAATTATCTAATGTTGTTCTCATGTCAATTTGTTTCAAATTAATAATTGTCTGACCTTATACGAGTAATGTTATGCTTAGGTGATTGACTTTCAATTAAGAAGCCTAATATAAAAGTATTGGGCATCTTTCCATACTCAGTCTTTATATATTGAGATGACCGATAATTTGCTTAGGGTTCATGGGGTGTGTGCTTTGAGTGTTATGGTGTGTGATTTTGTGTTTTGAGTTGTGTCATGTGTTATTAGGTGTGTTGTGTGTTGTGTGTTGTGCTTTTGTGTGCTGATATGTGCTGTTGTGTTCTGATGTGCTGTTGTGCTGCTCTCATGTTGTGCTGCTTGCTGTTGTGTGCTCTGTGTTGTTTTGTTGTTGTGCTGTGTTTTGTTTGTCGACTACAGACTGACGCGTGTATCATCCGTGTCATATATGATTAAAGAGTTATGGTTGTAGTGGTTAGGAATTAGGGGATGTAGGGGTTAGGGAGATGTAAGGGTTAGGGGGATTTAGGGGTTGGGGTTGCGAGAATTTAGGGGTTAAGAGGTGGGGAGAGGGGGATTTAGGGGTGGTGGTTGGGGGGTTTTGGGGGTGGGGAGTGGTGGGGGTTGGGGGG
>Ga0209589_1013378_pt1 | contig 10728 bp, 6 predicted proteins | sample CowpeawhiteBW_FD_187525 | JGI IMG/M metagenome (GOLD analysis project Ga0209589, IMG submission 187525) | Root nodule microbial communities of legume samples collected from California USA - Cow pea white BW (SPAdes) (version 2) | ecosystem: Host-associated > Plants > Roots > Nodule | place: USA...
CACACACACACACACACACACACACACACATATATATATATATATATATATATGACCCAAATTGCTAACAATCTCCCACTGATCATATATATATATATATATATATATATATATATATATATATATATATATATATATATATATATATATGTATATCCTTATAAATCCTTATAAATGTATTAGACTTTATGAGCTCAAAATTGCCATTATATGTCTTGAGCATACTCTAAAGATCCCGTCCATTAATTACATCCACATATAAAACCAAAATAGTTTTAATTGCATTAATCACAACTAAACCTGACAATGGTCATTAATGCTGACAGAACTAAATGACATGGATTCATCATGACATGTGTAGCATGAAAATTACGTGAAGGTGATCTGTACACATCTATTTTCAACTGGTCCTTATTTTATATCAATGAGATCAATATCAGAACCTTAAAATATAAAGTGTAAATTCTGAATAATATCCAAAGTATGTCCAAAGACTTTGCATGCATGCATAAAATCAAACATATAACACAAAACACATAAAAGTGACTAACTCCCACTAAACCAAAGATTCCTTAAACAACAAAACACCCATATGAGCAATATGCTCATGAAAGACCATGGGTGGTAATACCTTAGTGAGAGGATCTTTCATTTTGGAGTTTCTCCCTTATTGTTCTATTGAAAATTATTCACTCTATACCTTATTGTTGTTAGAATACAACACAACTGATTTATTGTCACAATGTAACTTAAGTGGTGTTTCAATTACTTCATAATGCACAGCCCTGTGACAAAATCCCTCAGCCATATTCCTTATTTGATGCCTCATAGCATCTTGCAAAATACTGAGTCAAAATACCTAATGATCCCTTACTAATATGGCTACCTGTATGTGAGCATATAAACTCTTATTCTCTGTAAATACATCAAAACTCTATACGACTGCATTTCCTAAATTTCCAAATTTCCTTTTGGACATTGAATGAGATTGAGCTAAACTTGCTCCCACTGAACTTGTGATACACACAACTATCAACATCATTCATTTCGAAACTAAATGAGAGAATCACTTGATGAAATTTGTGGTACCATTGACGAGATGCCTGTTTTAGCTATAAATGGATTTTGTCAAATTGCAACTCATATTCTATGAGTTTCCTAATACAAATTTTTCTAGTTCCACCATATAATTCGTCTCATCAATGTTGCCTTTGAGAAATGTCGTCATGATATCCATTTGATGAAGCTCCTTTCTTTTTTAGTATAACCCTTTGCCACAATACAAGTCTTCTACCTCTCCATATTACCTTTGGAATCCCTCTTGGTCTTAAAAAACCACTTACAACCAATGGGTTTCACACCTTATAATAATGGGACAAGTCCCCAAACCATATTGTCTTACATGGATTTATACTCCTCATTTATTGCTTCAATCCATTTTTCCGAATTAGGATCTTGTAATGATATCTGCAAAGATATTGGCTCATGAAGCACAGGTTCTTGAGGATCTTGAGTTTGTTCTTGAAGATTTGAACTTGCTTCATCACAAGCAACTATATGAATCGGTGTATGAATCGGATCTAGAATTGTCATCGATTCTTCCTCAAAGACAAAGTATCTAACCTTATTCTTCCCCCAAACTCAATATCCTAAAGAATGTGACCGTTCTCGTCTCAAAACTTGTCTTTAATTTGGGATTACAAAACTCATAGCCTCTGATCTCATTGATTTGGTATGTTTACCTTTAATGCATTCAACAAAAACATTAATGTTTGTGATGTCAATGGAATCCAAGATCCCATTTGACATATGTCGTTCAACTCTTTGCTTAGAGGTGTGACCTAGGCGTTTTCCTAAATCAATATTTACAATTTTATGCTTAGTACCACATCATTCCATATCGATGGATTCATTATAAGAAGGTCACTTAACAAGCATATACAGTTTATCATTACCTAAAAGTGAACTGGTTCCAATTATATTTGAATTTAAAGACTACCTGAATATATTGTTTCCAAACGAATGCAAAATCAATTGACTTTCGGTAGCTTATGTAACCCTTCATTGAAACACTAATGTTTAGTTGTTATACCAAAGCTAACCACTAACTATTTCTTGGTACTAAAGCTAAATTGATCTTAGAGTAGACCAATGAAAGATTTACATGATTTGATCAATCTCACCTCTCATATCCTTTTATCTCTTCAAAGATACTAGAGTCCGTAGAAGAAGTGAATTTCTCAAACCTTAGTGTAAGGTCAAGATTGCAGCCAAGAACAATTACCTGTTCTCACTCGAGTTCTTAAAACTTGTTCTACTAAGAACTAGAATTGGGTTCAGGTTGACAAATATAAAAGGAATTATAGCCGAATTTAGAACAAGAGAATATAATTAAGCTCACATCCTAAAAGAATAAATAAATTCAAATAATGGTTTAGCCCATCTCAAGACACCTAATACACCATTAATATCAAGTCTTTGGACACTAATATTAACTGCTAGGGGTATCTTGTTGTAATGATCAAACATTGATAATGAAGCATGTCCAACACCAAACCCATCTTTGGATTGATTTAGGTCGACAAAGCCAAACCTTATAATTATCACATGTTTATTATCACAGGTGTGTATATAATCCATCCAAATATTGATCTTCCTTTGGACCGACCAATACTCGCATGGATATACATAAATACGAACATTTAACATTTTTCATGGACTATCTCCTCAAGATAGGTCACTTTGGCGACATCTCAATTCAATTTGCTCGTAAATAAAATGTTAAACGAAACCAAAATTTGAATACTTAATTATTCTAAAACCAAATATATATAACCAAAATTATTTATTTATTTATTCTTTTATAAATAAATAAAGAAAGAAACTTAATCATGCTTACTTTAATGCATTTATATATGCCGCATGCCTTACGTCAATGTGTGCCTTCCTCTCGCTGATACATTAAATTGAATTTTTAATCATGCTCATGCAAGCTAAGGTGCTTCCAAATGAACACTTTTCCAATCACACTTTTCGAAGGAGCAAGAGATTCCTCGTACAAATTTATCTTCATTTCGCGCATTAGCGTAACTATTTCAAGAGGGAAAGAAAATAGTTTGTTAGAAGTGAGTTTTTAAGCCTAACTCAACCCCACAAAACCGGCTTGTAAGGTGAGGTTTGCACCTTACTTATATATTGTGAATTGGCCTTATCTCTAGTCGATGTGGGACTTCCAACACACCCCCTCATGCCGAGGTATATTCATCTCGTGCGTGGGACAAGAAATTAGTGGGTGGTCTGTTAGCGGCTCGATATCGGGTGGAATGTCCAAGAAAGTTCGCTAAGATAGGCTTTAACTTGGCTTTGATACCATGTTAGAAGTGAGTTTTTAAGCCTAACTCAACCCCACAAAACTGGCTTGTAAGGTGAGGTTTGCACCTCACTTATATATTGTGAATTGACCTTATCTCTAGTCGATATGAGACTTCCAACATAGTTGCAGCTAGATAACAGTTCCAGGACTCTACCATGGAACATGAAGAATTGTAGCTAATAAAGCAAAGCCAAAGAACAAACATGTCCTTTTCTTCACTTCTACCTTTTACTTTGCCTTTCCAATTCAGTCCCCTCTTTTTCTTCTGCAAGTCCAATTCATGATCTTGAAAGCCAGATCCTAATTAATCACTTAATTATTTAATCACAATTAATATTGGAGAACCCCACAAATAAAGTTTCCTTTTTTAGTTTACAAACTGTATGAAGAAAACGCTCCTCCCCTCACGTTTCTCACTCTACAAGGTTGTTCTTTTCTTTCATCCTTAATTCATTTGGCTCTGTTTTCATATAACTGCGACATTCTTTTTCATTTGCAGCGAAGACAATTAAAATCCCTAAACCTCACAATTAGGGTTTTACGTAAAATTAGAGAAAAACGTGAGATCATGTTAAACGGGAATAAAATATAATGATAAACTAACACCGCTCTGATACCAATTGTTGGTTTATGAAAACATTAGTACAATGAACTCATAAATAAATATACGGTTCCCAAATTCTCAAAAGACTATAAGCAGAAGCGTACCTTATTATTGGAAACAGTAGATAAAAAGAAGATACCTAGTCTTCCAACTGTAGAGCACCTGAAGGTTCCCTCTATATTTTATCTCTTGATGGGGAGGAAGAGAAAGGAGCAGGAATAATGCGTAACGTAGTGCGCTCGCAGATGAGGACCATAACCCCTTGTGTAACTACTATCAGTTACTTACTTAATTTCCAATATTCCTAATTTGGTCCCTTGATCAAATTAGAATATTGCTGGCATCTACACATTTAATATATCATGACATATATATGCTCTTAGCCATAAAATTAATTAATTAGATCACTTAAATACTTTGACTAATAATATAATGGTCTCAAAAAAAATACATCAACTACTAAATTAACTTATTATAACTTTTACATATTACTTTTTTTTCCTTCTATTTTAAAATAAACGAAAACTAAAAAAATAAAAAAGGCATAGCTCAATGAAATCTTTAATGGAGGGTTGAAAGTTATACAGATATGGAATTCCTTAAGGAAAAATTGATCAAGCGAGGGATATGATATGCTTGAGTAAAATAACTAGGGGACAACATGCTGCTTAATGGGATATGTGGCGCATAAGTAGGTAAGTGAATTGAAGATAACAAAGATTGGTGGGAATCTAAATTCGAATCAATAGTTCCTTGGTCTAATCGAGAAATTGTAGAGAATAAGGTATTGTGTGTCCGTATAAAGGATTACCTTTATCTTCATGGAATGAGACTTGTCTTAATAAAGTGGTGGCTCCGATACTTAACGGTGTCAACTGATGAAGCTACATTATCATGAGAGAGGGGGGAATATACGAGAATTAGAGTATGGGTACTAATAAGTATATTTTCAATTACATTTAGAACACTTAATATTAACTTTAATTAATTATAATTGAGTTTAAATTCACAGTTTTAATTGGAATTAATTGAACTTTAACTTGTTTGTTAAAATTAATTTTTAAAGCCTTGGTAGCGGCTAGATATTATAGATAGATGACCTTCGTTAGACTCTCTAGACAAATGAGTCTAACTAAATAGGTTAGTTTATTGAACTTCACTAGACAATTTGATGGATCATCCATGGGTTGGGTTTTAATGATATGATATACTACATAAATGCTTCATGGATGTTCTAACTTATGTTTTGTGTAACTGAAGTATAAGAAAGCTCAAAAGTCTTCTATAGATAGTATAATGATAGGTGATCTAATGAACCTATAGATGATGCTAGTAGATTGATTTAGGAAGTGACCATGAGAAGCTATGATTACGATCTTAATGAAGAAATATAATGTTTTGAAGATTGAAAAGTTGAGTTAATTAATGTTAAGTTCAATGGAGTAGGCATTGGATCTTTGAACTACTAGACATCTAATTAAATGATATAAATCCATCTTATGATTTAAGTGAGTGCAAGGTGTTTGTGTTAATGTTTCTTAAGAAAGCTCCAAGAAGATTCCCACTAGATATTAAGATAATCAAATAGTTATCTAGATGTGATACTACACTTCTAAGAGTTCAAAAGAGATGAAAAGAGGTTCAATTAAAATAAAGAAATGGAAGATAAGTGGTGGTTACCGCCACTTAGGAGGGGGGGAACAATCTCACCAAACCCAAGATAAGTGGTGGTTGTTGCCACTTGATCCAAGGTTCAAGATAAAACTAAGAGTTGAACACTTTCATAAAAGTAAAGCTCATAAATGCACACAAAGGTGTCTCTCAAATCCAATATTAATTAACACTTTACATGTGGTCTAGAGGATCACTTAAATAGGCATGGTTTTAGAGACCTCTTAGCAAATAAAAAATATTATGTTTTATAAATTAAAGCAATCTAGGTAGCCAATGATATCTTCCTTACTCTCTAAAAGTGCCCAAGCCATCTAGAAGGTCAACAAAAGCTCATCTCTTCTTCAAATGTAGCCCCCACATGTTGGGCCAAGCTCCCAAGGCCCTTATTTATCCTTCTAGCTTTTCACCCCTTAGCAAACTAAGGGTGTCCAAGAGCAATCTACAAAATCAAAGGAGTAATGCATGAGTCTATATTTTATCCTAAGCCAAAAAGAAGAAAAACTAAACTAAATAAAAGAAAGAAGGTAAAGAAACTTCCTTCTTAAACAAGCTTATTTTCACTAAGTACTTGCCTTCATCCTTGGTAGGGGTTAGGGGCTCATCACGTTTGATCTTTGAACCACTAGACATCTAATTATTGAACTGATAAACTACTAGACATATGATGTGTGGACCACAACCTCATTTGAGATACGAACCACTAGCTCGTTTGACTATTGATTCATCTCATCTGTGCACAACATATTCGTGTGAGAGTTGTATTGGAGGATCATATGTGGATCATTGAGAAGCTTCCTTTGTGGATCATTGGGTCGTCTAATATATAACTGGATCATCTTATGCTTTGAAGGACCATTAGGTCATATGCCTTGTTGGACCTACAACAAAATATTTTACCTTTGGTATTAGAGACAACATCATTGAATGTGATCGAAACCATTTAGGATTTTGAATGCGTGGAATAGAACATACAAGTTTAATGACATGTTAAAGAAATTAAGGAATTCATATAAAGGAACCAAGAATCCTATTGTAGTAATGAAAGATAAACTGAAAAAGCTCAAATATGATCTAAAGCATGGAATGAAGATGTGTTTGGGATCATAAACACATAGGAAAAAAAAACTAGGTATATTGGAGAACTAGATCAGTTGGATGTGAGCACTAAGATGAGGTTATGAGGTTAGAATGTATGAAGCTACTTACTAAACTCAAATTGGTTTGTAATAAAGGAAATTCAATTTTGAAATAGAAGGTAAGGAATAATTGGCTAAAACAAGGAGATACAAACTTTGAATACATCCACTCTAGGATTAGATGGAGAGGATTGATAATAAGTTAAAATAAGTGGAAGTAAAAAGACAATTTGATTAAGGATCCAAGTAAGGTTATGTTTTTTAAATATAGGTTCAATGCAATAATTAATGTTAGTATTATCCTTGAAAATATTTAATTTCAATCTCTAAAAGGCAATGATGATAAAACATTGATTAACTATATTGATAAATTGAAAACAAAGGAAATGTAAATCAGTGGTAGACAAAGTGTTCAATTTAGTCTACCCCAAAGAACTCGGCTCTGTGTTTGAATCGAAAAGTCCCACAGGGTAAAAGAGCCCCCCATTGAAAAAGTCCACAAGGCCAAAAAGCCCATAAAAATCCCATAGGTCACGATAAACCCATGGACTTTCTTCTTAAACATGAAAAAAATATTAATATTTTTAAATATATTATTAGCCCTTCGGTTTAGACTGATCCGTCTCGACTTTCAGACTGAATAGGCTTGTCTAAACCTTTAGCCAAACCGACCAAGGTCAACCTTCAGCCTAAGTCGGTCCATCTGAAACTTCAACCTAAGTTGACTCGTCTCGACCTTTTGCCGGAGTTGGCCCAAGTCGACCTTCGGCCTGAGCTAGGTTGACCAATCTTGACCTTTGGCTTAGGCTAGCCATCTTGACCTTCAGTGTAGGACAAACCGTCCCAAACATCGACTCGATTCGACCTATGACTAAGGGTGGGGCCAAATTTGTGTTGGGGTCGACTTGGCCGAAATTCGGTTGAAGTTGACTCTCCCAAATCCGATCGAATTTAGGCTAGGACAAACTCGACCGAATATTACCAAATTTCAGCAAGGCCCGACTTGATTGAATTTAGTCGAATTTTAATCGCGATTGACTCGGCCGAATTTAGCCAAAATTTGACTAATGCCGACTTAGTGGTAATACTAAGAGTCCTATGCTAGATGAGTTTAATTTTTTACTTTATAAAAACCAATTAGGAGACTATAAAGCATGATGTAATCCAAGCAATAAATTGTTTTGAATGTTTTGGAAAAATTCCTTCATGTTGTAATCCATCATTCATAATATTAGTACATAAAAAACAAAACAAAATAGGTATATATATTTGGTTGGAATTTGTATAAAAGGTCACCTCTAAAGTCTAGAAAAAAATAAGATGAACATATATAGCAAGTAGCTAATAGAGTAGTGGTAGAGATTAAGAGAAAAAAAGAAGAGCATGACAATAGTCAATGCGGACTATGTAAAAGCCTATAACTTAGTGAGTTGGGAATTTATGTATTATATGTTGGGTAGGCTAGGATTTTATAGTAAAAGGATTGGTCGGATGAAGTTTGTATGAAATCATCCATAGTCTTTGTATTAGTCAATGTCATTTTGACATAGGTAATTAGACTGAAAAGATATTTGATCATTCTTATTCCTAATAGAAGTAGAGGATTAGTAGGGATGGTAAGATAGGAAACTAAGAAGTGTATGTATGAAGGAGTGAGAGCGGGGAATATGGGAAATGGGAAAAGTGTACTATACAGTTCACAAATGACACATTATTTGTATGTGAAGCTAACATTAATAATATACTGGTTATAAAAACCATTATGAGAACCTTTGAGTTGGTAGTAGGACTAAGGGTTAACTTCCATAAAAAAGTAAAATAGGCAGAACAAAGATAAAGAAGGGTATAATGGAAAAAAATTTAGGGATCTTGAATTATAGCTACTTGAAAATCCCATTCAAGTACTTAGGACTACCTATAGGGAGAATCCAAGGAAACAACAACTTAGGTAAGGTATGGTTGGCAAAGTCAGAAATAAGCTAAATAGATGGAATTGTAGACTATTGTCTTTTCTTGGTCGCATATGCATCTTAAAGTCCAACCTTTCAACCCTCCCATTATTCTATCTATCTTTGTTTGTGACGTAGTGGAGAAAGTGAAAGGAATAGAGCACGCTAGAGTTTATTTAAACAAATTTACGTTTGAGCTATAAGTGTTAGATGTAAAAATTATGTCAAACGTAAATTTATGTCTAACCCATATGGGTCAAGAGTAAAATATAATTTTTCTGTATGACACTTATAGGTCAAACGTAAATTTTGACAACTTATCTACAAAATTATCATTACACATTTTTCACATTGTATTGAAAATACATAAATTGGTTGAGTTAATAACTTATTTTGTGTATGTGAAAGATCATAATTATGGGATCCTGTTTGTCTAATTGTAATTGTAACCTTTAGCTACTGATGTATCATAATCCACAAGGTGAAAAGATACAATACACTACGTGGGATGTTGGAAATGATTACGACATTACCTTTATGGTGTGTTTGGATAGAGTATTTTAATGAAACAATTCAATTTTTTGAATAATTTAAATTTCTTTGTAATGAAATGTTTTGTTTGGATAGAGAATTAGTAGAAATTTAGATACCCTCAAAATAGGTGGAATTTGAAATTATTCTCACTCAACCTCACTCTAGACTCAACTCCAAACGAACTCGACAAGCCCGATAACCATGACGGGTTGGGCTAGTCAGACGATTTAGACGGACCAGACTAGCCTGACGGCACAAACGAGTCAGACAGGCCCGATGACCCATATGGGCTGGGTGGGCTCGACGACCTAGACGGACCAGGATGGTCCAACGACACAAACGGGTCAGGTGAGTCCAACAACCCAAATAGCTCGGGTAAGCCCGACGACCCAAATAAGCCGGGCGGGCCCGATGACCCAGATGTGTCAGGTTGGCCCAAGACACAAATAGGTCGGGCGGGCCCGACAACCCAAACGGGCCCAACGAGCTCGACAACCAAGATGAGCCGAACTGATCCATTGACCAAGATGGGTCAGGCGAGCCCAATGACCCAAACAGATTGGGCGGGCCTAACGACCCACACGGGTCAGGCAGGCCAGACTACCTAGAGGTGTCGGGTGGGTTTGACAACCTAGACGTATCGGACAGGCCCAATAACTCGTACGTTAAACCTATATGACAACCTAGATGGGAATGACCAACATGCTGACTCGACCAGCCTAACCAGCCCGACACCTAGATAGGCTCGACGACATGGACAGGCTTGATCGGCCTAACGATCTAAGTGGTACCAACCGACCCAATGCACTACAAGAAAAATCATTATTATCGACGGTCAAAATCCGTCGGTAATGGCCAAAATCCGTCGCTAAATCAACATTACCGACGGATCATCGACGGTCAAAAATTCGTCAGTAAAATGCTTGTCTGTAAAATTTTACCGACGGAAATCATGTTCCGTCGGTAATTACCGACGGAAAAATCCGTCGGTAAATCTGTCGGTAATTATCGACGGAAAAATCCGTCGGTAAAATCCGTCGGTAATTACCGACGGAAAATATCCGTCGATAATTATCGACCTAAATATCCGTCGGTAATTACCAAAAATCTGTCGGTAAATTAATTACACTATTCATCTTCTTCCTCCTCCCTCTTTCAATTTTTTTTTTCGTTTTTTTTCGTGGTCGCCGTCAATGTCGCCGCCGTCGTCGCCGTCGCCATCGCCGTCGCCACTACCACCATCGTCGCCGCCACTGTCGCCGCCGCCGTCGCCGCCGCCGCCGTTGTCATCTTCTTCCTCTTTCTTCTTCTTCTTCTCCTTCTTCTCCTTCATCTTCTCCTTCTTCCTCTTCTTCTTCTCCTTCTTCTTCTCTTCTTCTTCTTCTTCTCCTTCTTTTCTTCTCCTTCTTCTTCTCTTTCTCCTTCTTTTTCTTCTTCTTCTTCTTTTCCTTCTTCTCC
>Ga0209589_1013379_pt1 | contig 10727 bp, 9 predicted proteins | sample CowpeawhiteBW_FD_187525 | JGI IMG/M metagenome (GOLD analysis project Ga0209589, IMG submission 187525) | Root nodule microbial communities of legume samples collected from California USA - Cow pea white BW (SPAdes) (version 2) | ecosystem: Host-associated > Plants > Roots > Nodule | place: USA...
TATTATATATATATATATATATATATATATATATATATATATATATAATTTCTAAGTTAATTATATTGTTTTTCAAAAATTAAATGAAAACTATTATTAAAATTTTTTATATTAGTTAATAACCTTTTCTTATTATAAAATTTAACTTTATTTACTATTTCTAAATTTGTCCTGCTTAAATTATTAATAATAATTAAGATTATTATTTTTAGTATTATTAATAATTGGCAATATATAAATTAGTTATATTCTATTATAAGAAATTAGTTTTAATCAAGTTTAATTTGAATGAGTTTAAAATTATATACATATCTATTATTTTTAATTTTATTATATTTTTTTAAAAGTTAAATTAAAATTATTACTAAAATTTATTTTATTAATTAATTACTTTTGTTAATAAATTTATGATTTTTTTATATCCCGCTTATATTACTATTTGTTAATTGAAATTATTACTATTATTAGTACAATTAATAATCAATATTATATAAATTATTTTTATTTTATAATAGGAAAATAGTTTAGTCCAGTTTTATTTAAATGAAATTATCATTAAATACATACATAGTATTCCTAATTCTATTATTTTTTTTTCTAAAATTAATTCAAAATTACTATTACAATTTATTTTATTAACTAATTACTTTCTTTAACTATATTTTCTATTTTTATTTTATTTCCTATTTAAATTATTAATTATTTATTGAAATTATTATTATTACTATAATTAATAATTAGTAATATATAACTTAGATTTAATATATAATAGAAAAATAGTTTTAATACAGTTATATTTGAATAAAATTATTATTAAATACATGTCTATTATTTATTTCTAATTTTATTATATATTTTTTTCTATAAGTTAAAACTATTGTTAGTGTTTATTTTATTAGTTAATTATTTTTATTTGGAAAATTTAACTATGTTTATTATTTTTATTTTATTTCCCGCCGAAATTATTATTATTAGTTAATTAGTACAATTTATAATTATAGATAGATTTATTATATTAGTTAGTATTAGTTAATTTATTATATTAGTTAATATTAGTTAACTACTTCATCTGCTTTTCTGCTGTCACAAATATAAGGTCTTTTGCTGAAGGAGAATTGAGAAGCATGGCGTATTCAAGCTCCTGCTTGTGTTCTCTTCTTCTTGCTTTGTTGCTCAATGTGACAAATGCACAGCCTCTGGTACCTGCATTCTTCATATTTGGGGATTCGGTTGTTGATGTGGGCAATAATAACCACAAATTCTCTGTTGTAAAAGCAAATTTTCCTCCTTATGGAAGAGACTTTGAGAATCACTATCCAACAGGAAGGTTCTGCAATGGAAAGCTTGCCACAGACTTCACAGGTATCTTTTCTCTTTTTCCCAATTCTTTCCCATTTTTCTAAATATCTTATTCTCTATCACTCATTTTCTGAACTTGGATTTGATATCTGTTTCATCGATTCATTCACTGCAGCTGATCTTCTTGGATTTACCTCTTATCCCCCAGCTTACCTTAACTTGAACACCAAAGGAAATAATCTCTTGAATGGTGCCAATTTTGCCTCAGCTGCTTCTGGTTACTATAAACACACAGCAAAACTATATGTTAACACTCTTAGAAGTTTCTAGAAGATCTAGGCTCAATCTCATTGTTTTTCTCTTCTTCTTCATATAATTGGTAAAGTCCTTTTGCGTTTTTTCATGGATGTAGAATGCAATTCCATTGAGCCAACAACTGGAATACTACAAGGAATGTCAGAACAAATTGGTGGAAGTTGCAGGACAAAAAAATGCTTCATCAATTATATCTGATGCCTTATATCTTGTCAGTGCTGGAACCAGTGATTTCATTCAGAACTACTACATAAATCCTTTGCTTAACAAGTTTTACACAATTGATCGATTCTCAGACACAATCTTGCAGTCCTATTCAGACTTCATCCAGGTGTGCATTTCTGAACCTTGCCATTGATTAAACTAAAATTTTCCAAAGGTTTTTGGTGATTATGATCTGCATTTGTAATCATGGCTTTAACAGAGTTTACATGCACTGGGAGCAAGGAGGATTGGTGTGACATCATTGCCTCCAATAGGTTGTTTACCTGGAGCCATCACTCTCTTTGGTTCTAAGAGCAACGAATGTGTGGCCAAATTAAACAGTGATGCAATTAGCTTCAATAAAAAGCTCAACACCACATCTCAGAAGTTGAAAAACATGCTTCCAGGCCTCAAGTTGGTTATCTTTGATATCTACCAACCTCTCTATGACTTGGTCACCAAGCATTCTCAAAATGGTACAACATATAAATAGATAGAAAATTTAGATACAGTTCCTTGGATGCTTCTACCAAAAGTTTGCATGAAGCATCAAATGATCACCACTGAATCAAAACTCTAATTCTGATATATGTTTTATCTGATAATGCATTGTGTGATGACAGGATTTTTTGAAGCAAGGAAGGGTTGTTGTGGAACAGGGTTGATAGAGACATCTATATTGTGCAATAGGAAGTCCATAGGAACATGTGCGAATGCATCTGAGTATGTATTCTGGGATAGTTTTCATCCCACAGAAGCTGCTAACAAGGTTTTGGCTAATAATTTGGTTGCTGCTGGAGTCTCTCTCATTTCCTAATCAAACACTTCACGGTTCATGCTCTGGATTTTCTACCCTTGTGATTGCTGGAGTTGTATGAAGATGGCTTGTGTAAAAGACTAAAGGAGATTATTTTGTATGTTAAATTGCATTAATAAAAATGTATGTTTTTATGCTGTTTTTATGTTCCTTGTTACTTGTGTCTCTTCTATACTTGTGTCTCTTTTATGTTCCAAATTAAATCATTAAAAAATATTTTTTTACTTTTAAATGGTACAATTCTAAAGTCACGCTTAATTTTCAGAAATAATTTACAAATTGTATAATTCAAAAAAGAGAAAAACGATTTTTTTTATGAGGATGAAATTTATAGATTTGACATTTTTCAATTAAAAAAATTCAATATGTGTGTTCTTACTCATTTAAGGAAACAATTTTTAGTTTATATATCTATTTGATAGAAAAACAATAGAACATTGGTTAGGGGTGCAGTGAAGAGAGAAGGTAATGGACTATAGCTTGGCAGCGTTGAAGCTTTTGTGCTCGCAGCTGAAGCAGGTTGGAGAAGTAGCCTCTCAGAACAGCTTCACGCTCGGTGGCCTCCTCTTCCAGCGCGTGTGGTTGCAGGTTTCGACTTCCCTCTCCGTTCGCATTCCTTAAACGCGGCCGTTTTCATCGTCTTTCATTTTTGCCTAATTTCTCAGGGCGTTCTTGTCTCCGTCTCCGACACCGGCTCTCTGCTTCTCGACGACGGCACCGGCCTCATCGAGCTCTCCCTCACCGGGGAGTTTCGCCACCGTAGCTGGCAACTCGGTAAACTCCACCCCTCTGAATTCGATCAATGAATCTTAGAATTTGTATTTGTACAACTTGTGTAGAAAAAACAACTTGTAACATTTGTAAGATTACTCCTTTTGGATATTTTAATTTGAGTTGTATCGAATATCATTTGTAAAGCAAAACATCCTCACACAGTTAAATTGATCGATCAAGTGTCTGCATAGGTAAAAGTGAGCAAGAAAAAGGTAATGTATACGGGGAAATGACCTACATAAGATTTTTGGGGTGAGAGAAGTGTAGTAATTGTGCCAAATCATCTGGAAAATAAAAATAATAACAAGTTGGTGGTAGAAGTAAGGTTTTTGTGTGGTTGAATTGGATTTAAATCGAAATTGTAATAACTAAGCGTGGGGTTTTCTCAAAAATTTATACTGTGTTTCTTCAAATTGCTCATTGTATTTATTTACTTTGTCAGGGATGTATGTAATGGTGGTTGGAGGATATGTTGCACGTGCGGGAGAACTTCCTATGATCAAGGTAATAATAATGTACACGTATGTTTATCATTTGATTGTAACAAATGGTTTAAAGTGGTCAAAATAGTCTGATTTAAACTGATAATGGTAACAGATTCACAAGATTGTTGATCTTTCATCATCTCCTGACCGAGAGGCTATGTGGTATCTTGAAGTGATTGAGGCATACAAAATGTTCTATCAGCCTCTTGTTGAAGAATTTACATGATGTGAGTATCTGAGTAAACAGAGAATGGCTATATTGAGGTTGGCATCTGATATCGGGAAGTTCCATTCTCTGCAATTTAGCAGAGTTTTCTGAGATTGAGTTTGTATTCAGATACCTATATCTTTATTCTGAGAAATTTACCAACAAAGTGCATTGTAAAATGACTGCTACAATGATCCAATTAGGTATTAGCATTTTAATCTTGATTGTATATCTACAGATTTTAGTTTAATTTAGGGTAATTGGTATGCATTACCTTTTGGGCATTATCTTTATCTTACGTTTAGGGATTTAATTTTTCACTTTGTTGGTCATACATCGTGGTATCTAAATTGAGTAAAATGATGTTCCTCACCTAGATGAACGCCCTAGGGCTTTCTTTCCTCTCTCTTCATTCGCCGTCACATTGTCTGACATATACATATTTGTAATACCAATCTATTTAATCATATTTGTTATTGTAACTCTTCATTCAAAAATCTATCATTCACTTGTGATTAAATACATGTAATGGAAATTTATAGGGAAAAAAGTCTTATATAAAAAATTCAGGAACCATCTCATTTACTTTTGCACAATCCATAACCCTTAGCACGGTGTTTTCGGAAGATGAAAATAAAATCCTAGGATACACGTTTGTTAAACTATATTTTATTGACTAAGAAAGCTCATACCATTTTAATTATAGCGTTGTAGCACCCTGTCGCTTCCAAGGGTCATCGATATGGTAATCCCATATCTTCTGAAGTTTTTTGCGACTTACAAGTATAATTCAAATCCAGGAAAATATTCAATCTCTTTTTTTTACATACAATAAGCAGAATCCAAAGTTAAATTTCCCACAAACTAAGCATGCAACAAAGGCTGATGCAGACAAATCAAGGATCAACTCGTTTAAAATGTACAATTTGAAACGCCCCCCCCCTCCCGAACAAGTGTTGCGTTTCCGAGAGACAAAACTCAAATATATTCCAAGCACAAAAAGAAATCATAGTTTGTATAACTGAGCACACTTGATCCATTGAATTTGAAGCTACACCTACACCTGTAAATGCCAGTAAAGGTGAAATAAGTTAGGTTACAACAATTCCATGGATATCAAGCTCAAAGGACCAGCAAAACGTATCCATGAAAACAAAACGGGTTGCATATAATGATATAACCCCCCAGACAAGCCAATTTATATCTATTTGGATGATTTTAGAGGTTGGGTGTCTTTGAGAGGCTCAGAAGTTCCTTTAATGGCTATATTCCTCAAACCAATTTCCACTGACTCTTTTTCAGCAGCTTCTTTTTTCCTTCTTTCAGACAATTCCTCGTTGATGGCATCAGGTTGAGTGGAAGTTATTGAGGGCTGAAGAGTACGAGGGCCTGCGTTCAACCATGGATGACTGAGGCACTGAGCAGCTGTTGGTCTCTTTTCTGGGACGAAATCAAGTATTGGAACAAGGAAGTCAACCATGTCCTTTGTGTCTTGCTCACTGAAATTATACTTGTCCATCAGCACCTTATCCATTGGCCAGAATCTCAAATTGCTTATGTGCCTCAAGTCACCATGTCTATTGAAAAATTCTCGAGAATAGCGGCCACCTAGTGCAATCTGAAGACATATACAGATGAAATATCAACATTGACTGATTTTCAGAGTGAAATACAGTAAATTATTATCCTATTTTTCAGTTGTTTTTTTAAGTAGAAAAACTCATTGAAAGTAAAATGGAGTACACAAAATGACGATCTGGAAAATAGTCTGAAACGAAGTTTAAATTTGAATATTGATTCTTGAATATAAGTATTTAACAAAGATACCAATAAACTTCAAAAATTTCCTGCAGTGGAAATAATATCCATACCTTTGGAGGTATCTTCCCAACAAGCTCCATCATCAATGCCAGATGGTCCTGTAAAACAAACGCCTAAATATCACCAAAACAATCCATTGATTGCAGTTTATTTTTAGGTAGCCATCATTGTTTTCAAACATGGTTTTCCACTAAAATAGATATCAAAATTTCCAGCAAGTATAAAGTAAGGAAAAATATATAAAGTTTACACAGAACAACATGGGCCTAGAGTCCCAGTGATTTCAATGTATATCTTTTTTTTTCCCAAAATTTGCTTTAAAATTTCATTGATTAGAACCAAACAGAAGACTGATGAAGCCCCAATTCTAACCAGTAGCGTAACTTCACAGACTGAAAGCTAAAGCCTCCATTTCATCCTCCAGAAGTTAAAAACGAGTACAAAGTGTTGAAATATCCTTAGTAGGTATAAGTGTTCTGCTTACACAAGTTAGCAATGTTCCCAATGAACTTTTTCTTAATTTCCAAATACAAAATGAATTCCAAAAAATGCTGATATAAACGAAAAAGAATTAAGACACAAGCATGATAATATTATTGATCCATGGAGAAGAAGAGAAATAATCTGTTTAGGAGGCAAAATGCTATTCAACTGCCATGGGCATGTCCTTTGTATTATTGCTCCCAGCCCCAGGGCCCATAATATATTTCCCATTGTCAAATTAGAAATTACAAACTGTATAGTTTAAGCAAGGCTTCCAGCAACATAATTTTTAAATTTCTACGAGAAAGAAGTATATTTTACCCAGCCTTCACATGGCATTATAATTGTTTCCAAAAGATAGCATTTGCCTTTTTCCTTTCGAAAAAACAGATATTTATTTAAAGTACGACGAAATATACTCTTCTGCATTCACTCGCATGTAACAAAAGCATGAGGATACAGAATTGAATTGTAATAGCAAAGCAACCAAATGAAAAAGTTAAGCACAAGTGAACTTCTACACTGTTAAAAACACTCAATAGAAAAAAGTTGATGACAGTTGTAAGCATGATGGTGATACTTGATAGCACAATAAAGCAAACCAGCTTGTTTTTAGTAGAAAAGTGGTGCAGTTACCTCATCTCTATCATAGTTGTCACCGCTGTGAGGATCAAAAAGAACATCACCGGTGGCAAGCTCAAAGCAAATGCAAGCAAAGGACCATAAATCTGCTGGGGTTGAGTATTTGGATCCAAGAAGAACCTCAGGACACCTATATTGCCTTGTCTGAATATCATTTGTGAATTGTTTGTAAGTCCAACAAGCACTACCAAAATCAACCAGCTTGCACCTAAGATCAACAGCTGCAAGCAATTTCTTTTTCATGGACCGGCTGCTACTCGTATGACTATGAATTCCTTGTGAAGCATCCTTTTCAAAATTCTTTGTTGATTCATCTTTACTCAGAGAACTATCAGGTTTATCTTCAACAGGTTCAACACTTGATTTTACATCATTGCCACAATCTTCTTGCTCAGGTCCTTTATAATCCTCAGCTTCCTCTGAAGTTTCCCTCCCAACAAAGCCTTGAGCTACCTTAGCCTTCCTCTTCATTTTCTTTTTCTGGTTCTTCAGTGGATCTCCATTCAAAATTTTACTGTCTTGGTAAGTCCCATTCTTAGACGCAGCCTTATCCTTGGTATTCGGAAGGATGAGTGAAGCACCTGATTTCCTAGGATCTTTGGATGGATTTATCAGTGACTGAAGCAACACATTTTCTGGCTTCAAATCAGTGTGTATAACAGAAAGCTCATGATGCAAGTAATCTAAGCCCACCAATATATGAAAACAGATTTCTTTAACCATGTGGAGTGGAATCCCACGATAGTCAGTATATTTAATAAGGGTGAGAAGATTGTCACCCAGGAATTCAAAAACCATACACACATGCTGTCCATTAGGCCCCGAATGCTTAAAATGATCCAAAAGCTTCACAACACATTTCTTATCTTCCAGGTCCCCCTCGGCTATTTGTTTTAGAATCTTTATTTCATCCATTGCAGCTTCAGTGTAATGTTGCGCACTCTTTTGAATTTTAAGGGCAACAAAACGCTGCAAACAAAAAAGAGAGTTCAAACTCCAAAGTTCAACATTTACAAACAGCGACAAGTGAAACATGGTGGATGGTTCGTTTGTTAACTTGTGTCACTTTTGCATTTCAGTTTACATGTTTTCACTGATGAAGGAATCCAATAACAATTAGTCAAATTTAGTAAGCTTGTTGAGTTATTCCGTAACTTATTAGAAAGTTATACTTATCGCGACTTCTGAATAATTAAGAGTGTAAATTTTATACTAACAAGTCTATTAAGTAAGAGAATCTCAAAGGCTTCAGCACCATATTTTAGCACTCTAACATTATCACTTCCTTTAAAAGTCCACGGAATCCTTTCCCTACTCCAACCCAAATGGTCCATTTCCCTTTCAGGGCTTCACTCACCTAGAGTCACTCAATGTAGGACTCCTAACACATATTTTCACATAATTTTCATTTAGCTCCCTACGTTCAAGGTTCTACAAAGTCTTTTCTCATTTCCCACCCTTCCCTCGCAACTAAAACAAGAAACTGGAACACAAAAACAAAACTGTAACATTCTCATAATCATTACTCCAAAAACATCACAGGAAGCAACTAAACGCAAAGGAGTTCTCAAAAAATGAGGAACTAACAATTCAACACAGTGAGTGATCGAAGTCCAAAACATCAAAGCAATTATAACATGAAAACCAAAGTAACGGAGTTGAAAAATGGAGGCACCGAGATGAGAGTGTCCCAAGCGAGCCAGACAGTGGAAAAATGACCCCAACCGAGCTTGGACTGCACGACGTAACGGCCATCGTTGAAAGCATCGCCGATTCTAACGGCATGGTACCCTCCACGCCTGTAATCCTCCATGCATTCCTCCTCTGAACTGTAGTTTTCGTTTCTCTCCATCAAATGTTTAGGTTAGAAATCCCAATTTGATTTGTTTGAGTGAGAGAAGGGATCGGAGTTAGGGTTTTTGAACTTTACCGGGAAAATAAAACCACCGGAATTTATTTGAGAGTGAGTGTAAGGGAACTATAATTATTATTATTGTGGCTGCCATTAACGAATTAAAAATTCTGAAAAAAGGTTTTTCTTACTCCTTCCCTTCTCGTTTGTAACAGTTGGGTTTTAAAAATTCTGACTGTCATTTCTAAAATTCAAAACAATGGCAACAATCCCGGTTAAAATTATTTTAGGTACAAGTAACGGGAAACACATGCACTGTTTTTTATTGTAGTACAAGTTTTATAAAATATAAAATAATTTTATAAAAAGATAATTACAAAAATAAATAATTTTTATAATTTTAGTATGGATGATTTTTTATTATAAAAAGGTAAAATCGAAAAATAATTTTTCATTATAAATAGTTATTTAAATTTAAAAAACTATGGACGTAGAAAAGGTGAATCATTTATTAATAATATAGATTTAAAAACGTAATTATTAAAAGGTAAAACACAGAAGAAATTATAAATAAAAAAGGTAAATCTTCTTCATTAATAATTTAGATTCAACTTTTTTGTGTTTATAATTTTTTTTTTCAATTTTACCCTTCAATAATTACTATTTTAAATTTAAATAATTATTTATAATAATTTTTTTTCTTCTAATTTTACTCTTTGCACATTTGTGCTTGATCCTTTGAAATTCATTGGTACCGGTAATTGTGTTGAAATTTAGTTTGGTATTACTTAGACAGGACTGGAATAACATAATTATCTAGAATTAGGTTATGTATAATTATGCAGACTCACTGAACAAATCTAAGTTAGAGAGTTTCTAACTTGGTAGTCGCTCGCTTTGTGAGAATATACTCGCTGAGGGAACCTAAAGTCAGGGAGCTTCTGACTTGGTAGTCACTTATTGAGTATATGCTCGTTGAGCGAATCCAAAGTTAGAGAGTTTACTAACTTTGTAGTCACTAGTATACACTCGTTGGACGAATTTTGAAAGAAGGCTTAAATACCTTTTTGATCCTCATTTTCGTAATATTTATTGCGGATGGTCCTCATTTTGACAGAATATTTAAAATGGTCCTCATTTTTGCCGAATGTTTAAAATGGTCCTCATTTTCACAATTCGTGTTTTATTTGGTCCTTTTCTGTAACGTCGTTTAAATCATTAACGGAGGATCGTACAGGTGGCACGGTTTGTATTAGGGTGTGTTACGTGTACTGTACATATGGCTAATTAACGTCGTTAATTTTTCAATTTAGGGGAAATTTTGCAATCAGGGAAATTTTTTCATCTTCGTTTTTCTTGAACTCGAATTTGTAAAGGAAGTAGCTAATATTTGTCATTTCATCATTGGATTGCAGTTGCGCTCTTTATTTCAATTTTCCAGTTAATCATCATCAACGAGTTAAGTGGGTTTAGGATTTTCTAGGTTGTGTTTGCTCGTGGGTTAGGGTTTTCGTAATTCTATTTCGGGGTTTGTTTGCACCAACTGCTGAAACTCAAACAACTCAACGACCAAGGAATTAAGTGGAGAGTCAAGCAGCACCACTACCAACACCAGAAGAATCATCTCAGCAGTTTAGGATGAAATTACAAATTAGGAGGAGACCATGATAGCAGCTACAAACGTCTTAGTTATTTTTTGGAATTTCTGATGTAGAATTCATTATTGATGTACTGCATTTTGACTTTCCTTAAACTTCGTTCAATTTCACTTTTGCCAAACATTGATGTAGTGCATTTTGATGAGGATGAATTAATGTTATGAATTTA
>Ga0209589_1013380_pt1 | contig 10725 bp, 6 predicted proteins | sample CowpeawhiteBW_FD_187525 | JGI IMG/M metagenome (GOLD analysis project Ga0209589, IMG submission 187525) | Root nodule microbial communities of legume samples collected from California USA - Cow pea white BW (SPAdes) (version 2) | ecosystem: Host-associated > Plants > Roots > Nodule | place: USA...
TGCAATCATGTAAAAAGATCCTCGCTTCTTTCCACGAGCAACAACAAGATTACCTTTCATTACTTTCCAGTGTCCATCTCCAAAGGTGGTGTAATGACCTTCATCATCCAACTGCCCTATAGATATTAAGTTTCTCTTTAAGGCAGGAATATGTCTGACATTGTTCAAAGTCCACACACTTCCATTAGAGGTTCTGATATTGATATCACCTCTTCCTATAATATCAAGAGATTTTCCATCTGCAAGGTAGACCTTCCCAAACTTTCCTGGAACATAGTTAGATAATAATTCTAAGGAAGGTGTAGTATGAAATGACGCACCTGAGTCCATAATCCATGAGTCAATAGAACTATCTAGACTACATAATAGTGCATCTTCAATTTCATCAGTTGTTGCATTTGCTGATTGATCACTATCTTGCCTCTTGTTGTTGTTGTTCTTCCTTGGAGCCTTACATTGATTTGTAAAATGACCCCTTTTCTGACAATTCCAACAAGTGATATCATTCCGGAATTTTGGTTTTGATTTCTTTCTAGACTTTGATCTGCCTCGGCCTTGATTACGACCTTTCTGGCTACTTCTTCCTCTAGTTTCAGTACTCAATGCTGAACCAGAACTAGAACTGGAAGATTCCCCTGAACTTTTCCTGCGAACATCTTCGCTTAAGATCAAGTCACGAATGATATCAAGCTTCAACTTACTATTACTTGCAGAATTACTAACTGCAGTAACAGTTGCACTCCAACTTTCCGGAAAAGATGATAATAAAATTAAAACTTTCACCTCATCATCAAATGTTATCTGCACTGATGTCAACTACGCAATAATTGTATTGAATTCACTAATATGATTAGTAATCGAGTTACCTTCACCCATTTTGAGGTTGACTAGTCTGCGAATCAAATACACTTTATTGGCTGCAGATGGCTTCTCATACATATTTGACAATGCCTTCATCAAATCTACGGTTGTGTTCTCGTTCATGATGTTGAACGCAACATTCTTGGCTAATGTCAACCGGATCACACCAAGTGTCCGCCGATCTAACAAATCCCATTCTGCCTGCTCCATGTCAGTTGGCTTCTGCCCTGTTAAGGGTAGATACAACTTCTTCTGATATAGGTAGTCCTTTATCTGCATCTTCCAGAACCCGAAGTCACTGTCATCAAACTTCTCAATCCTCACCTTCCCTTCTTCCAATGTCATTGCTCTTGCTGCTTTTACAAAAGCTCCTGCTGCGGCTTTTGACCAAAGCTCCTGCTGTGGCTTTTGACCAAAGCTCCCACTACTTCTCTAAACTGAGATCCCTAAGAAGAAAAAATAGAAACCAAATCTTTTCTAATGTGGAAGATCAGACAATGTTGCAACCACAGAGCATACTAAGAAAAATGGCTCTGATACCAATTGTTAGGAATAAGGCAATAAAGGAAAGAATAAAAGAGAGTAAAATAGACACAGAGGATTTAACGTGGTTCGACGTACAATGTGTATGCCTACGTCCACGACTACACTAGGAAGTATTTGTATTTTTATATTTCTGGTATATCTTAAAGCTTTACATAGAGTCTCTTATATAATAAAATAGAGAACCACATCTCACTATTATGGAACTAAATCAAGCACCATAATTCTAACAATTAATCCTCAGAGTAACAGAAGATAGTCACGAAGCTTAGCACAACAACAAAAAATAAAATTCAAGAAAGAAGCTATCGTGTATATTAAGTAAAATTTTGAGGTACCATATTCTAGTTTTGCTCCTGTGAGGTTAACCATACATGATCATTAGCTTTTGGTTCTTACAAGATATTTTTTACATCGACTAATTCTTACATAAAAAAAATCTAAATAAATTAAGGATGTGTTGAACTAACTTATCCATACATATAAATACTTGAAAATAAGAAAAAATAATGATATATGATCTCTCTAAGTTATGCACAAGTTAAATAATAACAATAATATAAAATATTATAAAATTTTAAATTAACATAATGAATAAACTAAATTTTAACAAACAAATTATTTTTAACTTTTGTTCTCTGATTTTTTTATAGAAGTACTTATGATGAAATTTATCCAAATATATTCTTAAATAAAAGTAATTTTTTTTCAGAAAATACAAGTAAATTTTAGAGACATTTCCTTTAGGTTATATAATTGAATTATATATACTTTAACACAATTGTTAAAGTTCACTACAAAAAATCTTCAATTAAAAACCAATTTTAGAAACAAAAAATAGTTAGTCACTGTATCAACTAATTTAGATATTAATTTACAAAATTAAAAATTATTGATTACTAAAATAATCACTTTTATAAATAAAAAATTATAATCGGTCACTAATTAATTAGAGACTAGTTTAGAAACTAACTAATTTTGGTAGTCGAAACCTAAGTAGATAATTTTTAGTGACAAATTTTCTTTGGTAGCTAAAATCATGGTAGCTAATTTTAAAGACCAATTTAATTTAATAATCAACTATAATTTTTTATTTATAATAATAACTATTTTATTAATCAATAACTTTTGATTTTGTAAATTAATATCTAAATTAGTCATTATATAATTACTAATTACTAATAATTACTGATCACTAAAATTAGTATCGTTTAAAAGTTTTTTCTCGAATGGTTGGAGGAAAAATGTGTATATATGCAGATTATGTTATTCGGAAGGAATATAAGACAGTAAAGGAATTTAAAAAGGAGAGTGAAAGATAGATGCTCTTTGTCTGCCTCAACTATCATCTTCTAGGAACTTCATGGAAAAGAATATCATCATTTGTGTAGCTTCAAAATCACTTCCAGAGTAACAAAAAATTGATATAAAACATTATTGTTCAAGCGTCCACATGTCTCTCAAGCAATAGAAAAGAAATTTGTCATAGTAATGTGGCGGTAAATCAAGAATCTACATGTTTTAATAAAGTTAAAACTGCAAATTTTGAGGGGTTACTTTTAGAAGTGAAATTCAAATATAATTTATAAAAAATATTTCTATTAATTTAACATTGGACAATTCACTTGTTAGATATAGATAATATCATGTGTTTACACTATAAAAAAAATCCTCAAATAAAAATTTAGAAATAAAAAATAATTAATTACTATAATATTAATTTAAATAATTAAAACTATTATTATTTAATTACTATAATAACCAATTTAGATATTGATTTAAAAAATTAAAATTATTATTTACTAAAATAGTCACTATAAATAAAAAATTATATTTGGTCATTATTTAATTAGAGACAAATTTAGAAATTAAGTCATTTTAGTAATCAAAACCTAGGTAACTAATTTGTAGTGACCAATTTTCTTTGGTATCCAGAACTAGGGTAGCTAATTTTAGAGACCAATTTTCTTTGGTAACCAAAACTATGGTAGCTAATTTTAAATTACAATTTAGTAACCAATAATTTTTAGTTTTGTAAATTAGTATTTAAATTGGTTACTATAGTTATTAATCATTGTTGGTCACTAAAATTTGTCACTATTTAGAAGTTTTCTTGTAGTATTAATTCCTTTACTTACACGCGAAATTGAGATTCGTCTCTCTCTTAAAGTTCGTATATAAAATATATCCATGTACTTTAGTAAAGCAAGGAATATTTCCTCTAGAACAAGTAGAGTTAATTTTTAGGTGATGTGTCTAACAATCATGCTCATTGGATCAAAATGTCAGAACAGGACTGTCACGTGTAATTTACAAAAAGAAAAACAGTTTATTTATTTATTTATTTTTAAATTTTTTTCTTTTGGTTATGGGGAACATATTCCATGTAGTACTAATGTATATGGATGAATTTTATATGAACTTTAGAAAGGGACAAATTTCAATTTTACATATAAGTAGAGAGACTAAAATCATACTTAACCTAATTTAAAATATAAAATAATTAAATTTCTGTATGAAATAAGATTATGAAAAACAAAATATAAATTCTTTTTGAGTAATTAATTAATTATTCAATTATATAAAAGTCAAATGATAACACCACTTATATAAATTAATTTTGAGATGAAAATAACTTATTCTATTTTTAAGACAATCTTTTAAGTCGTGTTTGAAGTTTTGATATTTTTTAAAAATTAATATAAGTTGATTTAGTCAAGTATTTACCGAACGGTTAAACTTTGAAAAAAAAACTTTAAATATTTTTAAATGCTATAATTTATTTATTTATAATTAATCTTATTATATAATTATGTGATAGATTGGCTAATCTTTTATTAATATAGATAAAAATAAAAATAATTTATATCAAAGTAAAATCATGTCATTCTATTATATTATTTCTATTTTCAAACTATTAACATTTAATAATAGAAAAACATTTTTATTATTTTTAAAAATTAAATTAATTAGATAATTTATGATAAAAATATAAATTATATTTAATTATATTATGAATCCAAAGGTATTGTAAGTGTTTGTCATCTAATCACATTTTCTATAACAAAATTGAAAAAATAAATAAAATGCATAATAAATACAGTAATTTAATTATTTTATATTTTAAATTAGAGTTAAGTATGATTTTGGTCTCTCTACTTACATGTAAAATTGGAAGTTATCTCTTTCTTTCAAAGTTCAAATAAAATTCATTCTAATATTTTAGTAATGGTCTCTCTACTTACATGTAAAATTGGAAGTTATCCCTTTCTTTCAAAGTTTAAATAAAATTCATTCTAATATTTTAGTAATGCATGAAATACATTATTTAAAAAAAATGTAAAAAAAATAAAAATAAAAAATTGAACAAAAAAGTTGTTTTTTTAATTATATGTGTCAGCCACGTGGTAGCCACATGTTAGTCACGTGTTGTGACATTTAATCCGGTCAGCATGATCGTTAGACATGTCACCTAAATGTTAACGTTGTCTATTTTTAGAGGACGTATTCCTTGCATTACTAAAATACATAAATGAATTTTATATAAACTTTGAGAGAAGGATAAATCTTAATTTCATGTATAAATACAAAAACTAAAAACATCATTAACCCAATCAATATTTATAAACTTCTCGCGTACTAACTACAAAGATGGCGAAGTAAATTATAACAACCAAATTCACAATTAGTTGTTCTTGAAGATATACATAAAGCACCTAAACAATTGAAATGAAAATTTTTAAATATACACTACAAAAAAAAACTCCTAACTAGTAACAAATTTTAGTGATCAAGAATTGTTAATAACTATAATGACCAAGTTGGATACCAATTTACAAAAGTAAAAATTATTGGTTACTAAAATAGTAACTATTATGAATGAAAAATTATAATTTGTTACTAAATTGGTATCTAAAATTAGTTACAAGGTTTTGGTTACCAAATGAATTAGTTTCTAAATTAGACTTTAACTAATCAATGATTAATTATCTAGATAGGGAAGATGATGTAAGCAATCTTGGGGATGTAGATAAGGTAAGGCGCATGAAATTCTTAAGCGAGTTGAAGCTGCTATTACACAAGGAAAGTGCATTGTTGAATCAAAAGGCAAGACTTAAATGAATAGAATAAGGGGACATTAACTCAAAGTACTTCCACTCAAGAATAAGATGGAGGAGGATCACGAATGAATTAAAAGGGGTGGATGTGAATGGGTTGCAGTGTGAGGACCCAACAAAGGTAAGGGGGGAAGTAAGGTGAGTCTTCCAAAAAAGGTTTTTCGCACCTAAATCTTTCAACATTAACTTCTATAACATTGAGTTTCAAACAATATATGAGGAGGATAACATGCTATTAATGAAGGAAATATGTGATAAGGAAACCAATGTGGAGAAACTAAAAGTCTAGGTCCCGATGGCTTTAACTTTCTCTTCTTAAAGCACAACTGGGAGGTGCTGAAGAACGATGTTAACAATGCGGTGAGATGGTTCTGGAAAGAGGGGAAGATCCCAAAAGGGTGTAATGCTTCCTTCATAGCACTAGTACCAAAAAAACAAACCACTCTCGACCTAGATGACTATAGACCTATTTCTCTAGTCGGTTGTGTGTACAAGATAATATCTAAGATCCTAGAAAATAGGCTTAAGATTGTGTTGCCTAAGGTTATAGATAGCACTCAATCAACATTCATCAAAGGAAGAGGTCTCTTGGATAGTATTTTGGTAGCTAATGGGATAGTGGAGGAATATAGGCGAAAAAAGAAAAGGTTGGAAATAGTACAAATTGACTATGAAAAAACATATGACTCGGTCAACTGGGATTTTCTATATCATATGATAGAGAGAATGGGGTTTTGTGATAGATGGATCAGTTGGATTAAAGAATCCTTGGGCTCCTCCTTGGTGTTAGTTCTAGTGAATGGGAGTCCCACTAAGGAGTTTGCTCCAACAAGAGGCCTTAGGAAGGGAGACCCTATGACACCCTTCCTTTTTCTTGTTGTAGTAGAGGACTTGGCAGGGTTAGTCAGACAAGCTATTAAGAAAGACTTATACAATGGGATTAAAGTTGGCTATAATGACACAAATGTGGGGTTACTACAGTTTGCTGATGATACCCTCTTCTTGTGCGAAGCAAAAGCTCAAAATGCACAAACCTTAAAGGTTATATTAAGAAGTTTTGAACTAGCGTTAGGTCTTAGGGTTAATTTCTCCAAAACCAAATTCGGGGGGTTGGGCCTAGATGCATCTTTGTTGAAAGTATTCTCAAACACCCAAAATTGTAAACATATGGATGTTCCTTTCGTGTACCTTGGAATGCCAATTGGAGGAAACCCAAGGCTAAAACAATTTTGGCAACCCATGATTGAGAATGTCAATAGTCGATTAGCTAAATGGAAAGGAAAACTTATAAGTATGGCTGGCCGAGTATGTCTAATTAAATTTGTCCTATTTTCTTTGCCATTATACTATCTGTCCTTTTATAAAATGCCAAAATATGTGAGCAACAAACTCTTAAAAGTGCAAAGAAACTTCCTTTGGGGGTAGAGTTCGGAAGCCAAGAAAATAACATGGGTCAAATGGGATAATATATGCAAATCAAAGGAGGCAGGGGGCTGGGCATAAAGAACATTCGGAATTTTAATGACACACTCTTAGCCAAATGGAAATGGAGATTAGGAACAGAGGATAATGGGTTATGGAAACAGGTCCTTGAGTTAAAGTACGGGTCGTGGAGAAACCTTAACGATCTTGACATATTGAGGTCTGCTTCAAGATGGTGGATAAACGTACATAAGGTGTGTGGGAGCACATTACAAGTTCTTTGGTTCGATAATAGCTTTGAGTGGGTGTTAGGTGATGGGAAAAAAGTGAAGTTCTGGGAAGACAAATGGGTAGGGGAAGAAACACTTAAAAGTGGTTCCTTAGGCTGTACCTGATATCAAATTGTAAAGATGGAGCCATTAGGGAGGTCGGTCACTGGGAGGACAATGTCTGGTGTTGGGATTTGTTATGGAGGAGACCTCGATTTGTGTGGGAATCAACTATGTAAGGGGCACGTAGATACTTGGAAATTGAAAGAAGATGGGGATGGGATGTACTCAGTAAAGACAACTTATAAAGCATCGTAAAGAATTGTTGAAGAAGTATAGAACAACGAGTTCAAAATGTTGTGGAGCATAAGAGTAACCCTAAAGGCTCAAATATTAGGATGAAGGGTATTCTTGAATAAATTACCAACTAAAGATAATCTGCTAATGAGGGGGTCCAACTACAACAGTCTTTGTGATTTGTGTAATGCACACGAAGAGACTACAAACCATTTATTCTTCTCTTATAGGGTGACCCAAATGGTGTGGAATATGTGTGACAGTTGGCTAAGGGTATGCATTGTGCACCATATTAAAGTTAGGACCAACTTTCAACACTTCTATCTTTTTTATCTTAATAGTAGACAAAATCTAGCTTGGTGAGGAATGTGGTTAGCTATTATAGGAGAAATTTGGAACCATAGAAATGGTGTAATCTTTAAGCAAAGGAAAGTGGATCTTATAGAAATTTTTAGTCATGCTCGAATGGTAGCTTGGGTGTGAATGAAACACAAAATCTCAGTTGTCATGTTCTCCTATAGTGATTAGTTCTTATTCCCACATAATACATGTTTAAAATCCTTGTGATATTGTAATATTGTGTGTTTCACTATAATAAGTAAGCAAAGGGAGATTCCTCAAATGAAGGGAAGAAGGTATCAAAGGTCTCAAAATTAAGGATGTTGCAGGTGTGTCTTATGGCAACCAGGACACTAATGAACTTCAAAAAGGACATTTTATGTTATGAAAATAAAATTACAAGATACAGCTTAATAGTGACGCAAAGAATGCTCTTTCTATATCAACTTATTCCTTTAATTGAAAAAGAGATTCATTATATTCTCTCGCTTTGAATTCGTATGTATATCAGAATTAAATGCTTAATAACCACGCAAAGAATGTTCTTCACACTCGCCAAAAGAAATCAGAAGGAATATATACAAAAATAAAAAATAAAAATTGAGATATGTTTTAATAACATTTTTTATAAAGAATTATAATAAGAAAAATTAAATGAAATATCTTTTATAAATCGAGAGAATTTCCACAAATTAGTTTATATATATATATATATATATATATATATATATATATATATATAAAATATATATATATTAAACTATATATATAGTTTTTTAAGTATAGGAAATTTTATTGCTTAAAAGTTTTTTATTTTTATATTTACAGAAACTTCTTCCCACAACAACACTTAAAAAAATCAACTTCATTTCTAGATAAACTAATTTTGTAAAAACTCTCCTATTTAAAATTTTAAAAACTTTATTTTATTTATATATAAGCTAATTTTAATTTATTCTAAATTTTACTTCCTTTTTAAATTTTCTCTCTTTAGATATGAAAAACTAGTTCTATCTTGTGTACACCCAGAAGTGTGTGAAAAAAAAATTCTACCTACCCATCCACTAGATATATATGTGAATATATGAAAGAAGAGAAATTATAATTTATAAAATAATAGATATTCAATAATAATCAATTATGTATTTTATCATTTTTCTTATATATTTTGATTGAAAGTGGTGTTTTAATATGTCTAATAGCCTTATATATTTAAAAGTCGATATTATAGTGACGATTTAAATAAAGGGTTAAATATATTTTTGATCCTTCAATAAAAATTGGAATTAGTCCCTTCTTGAAATTTTGGTCAAATTTAGTTTCCCAACTTTAAAAATGCGTGATTTAGTCTTTTCAAGCAAATTTTGTTAAGTTTATTTAACGTTTCAAACACATTTTCAAGTATTGAAGCAAAAATGTGTCAAATGGTGTAAACATCTGAATTGTTATCGTGAAACGTATTTGAAACGTCAAATAAACTTAATAAAATTTAGTTAAAAGGACTAAATCTATGCAATTTTGAAGTTGAGAGACTAAATTTAGTCAAAATTTCAAAAATGGACTAATTATAATTTTTACTAAAAGTTGAAGAACGAAAAACATATTTGACCCTTAAATAAATCCTACTTTAACTCTTTAAGATATTCTTTAAAAAAAAAATTAACAAAATTTCAAACTTTAAAACGGATAATACCAAAATAAACATTCCACTGACTAACAAACAATAATATATATACGAATAATTACTATAATGTTAACAAAATTAAATATTAAATAATCCACCAAAATTGTAGAATATGTTAGATGTAAGAACATAAGAGAAGCTGTTGTTAAAGTACATATATGATAGATTAGAGAGACTTTGATTAGCCATGCGAAGGCTTTATATAAACAATATAGCTCTGTGGGGGAAGTAACCTTCTTATCAACTTCTCATCTCTAACAACCAATTCAAAACCCTACATCGCATACAAATTGTAGTTAATTACATAATTAATTAAGGAGATTATTGGTTAATGAATAAGATTTTGGTATCTCTCAATTTTTCAAAATAAATATGTTAATCTAACCACAAGTTATTTTGTTACTATTATACTAAGGTGTTGACAGATTAATTTTATCAATATATCTTACCATATTTGAATAATTATATGTCAATACCATTAATTTAACAGCAATAAATTACTTTCACAAATAAAGTAATATTTATTTATTAAATGTTGAGCAATAAAATGAAGCATTAAATTCAATACATTATAATAAAATGTTTCATTAGCAACCAATTTTAGTGCTTACTAAAATAGATATTATTGTGAATAAGAATTATAATTAATCTCTAAATTGATTTTTAAAATTTAGCTATCAAAAAGGATATTAGTCACTAAACATTTTTGTTACCAAAAAGAATTACTTTCTAAATTAGTCTCTAATTAATTAGTGACCAATTATAATTTTTTATTCACGATTGTAGTAACTAATAATTTTTTATTTTATAAATTGGTATTTAAATTTGTTATTATAGTGACTAACAAGTTCACTAATATTAGTTGTTAATGAGATATTTTATTATAGGGATAAAATTAATTTTGAAGTTATAAAAACTTATTTAACCTTAGATTATTTATATTATTCCTATATTTGAACAAATTTTACCTTTTTTTATTATCAGGTAGAAAACTTTTCATTCTAATATATACTATTTTACTATTTTTTTTTCTAGTCTTTATAACTACAAGAACTAAAAGAGATTGAAATTAATATGTCGGTAAATTAAAATAAATTAAAATCATATATATATATATATATATATATATATATATATATATATATTATAAATAAAAATAAAAATATATATATAAAATAAAATAAATTATTTT
>Ga0209589_1013381_pt1 | contig 10723 bp, 8 predicted proteins | sample CowpeawhiteBW_FD_187525 | JGI IMG/M metagenome (GOLD analysis project Ga0209589, IMG submission 187525) | Root nodule microbial communities of legume samples collected from California USA - Cow pea white BW (SPAdes) (version 2) | ecosystem: Host-associated > Plants > Roots > Nodule | place: USA...
GGGGTCCCCTTAGCTTTTTGGAGAACTTAGCAGGTGTGTTCGGGTAGTCGGTCTTGACCGACTACTTGGCTAGGTGGCTTATACTGGTGATGTCCGAATATTAGGTGGTCTCGATATACATTACTTTGGGTTAAATATGTTTTTGGTCCCTTAACTTTCAGTGAATTTTGGAATTAGTCCATTTTGAAACTTTGAACCAATTTAGTCCTTCATCTTTTGAAATACGTCGATTTAGTCCTTTTAATCAAATTTTGTTAAGTTTATTTGACATTTCAAGCGCGTTTCACAATAGTATTTGACCTAACATTAAAGCAAAAATGTGTCAAACAGTATAAACAACTGAAATAGAATTCTAACATGTGTACGAAACATCAAATAAACCTAACAAAATTTGATTAAAAGGACTAAATCCACGTATTCCGAAAGATTAAAGACTAAATTGGTCCAAAGTTTCAAAATGGACTAATTCCAAAATTCACTCAAAGTTAAGGGACCAAAAACATATTTAACCCCATTACTTTTACTTGGTTGATTCCGGTTAGGTGGTCTCGATATACATTACAAATAAGAGTAATAACTTACTACTAATAATGTTAATAATACTAATACTAATAATAATAATAATAATAATAATAATAATAATAATAATAATAATAATAATAATAATAATAATAATAATAATAATATAATAGTAACATATAATAATAACAATTATTATTATTATAATACTAATATTTGTTATAATTTTACTACTATCACTATAAATAATATTTATAATAATAATATTATTAATAATTAGAAATACTAATACTTATAAAATATTACAAATAATAATATTATTTATAATTAATATTATAGTTAAAATCATAAATAAATAAAAAAATAAAAATAAATTAACTTTTGTAGGATTTGAACCCGGGTCCTTTTGTACTAAAGTTTTAAAATGATGAAAAAGCTAATTTTTATGACATTTATCAATAAAAGAAAATGGGTAATATAATAATTTTGGTGGTAATAGATTTCTTAATATGTAATGACGTGTCAATAAAAGAAAATGGGTAATATAGTAATTTTAGTAGTAATAGATTTCTTAATATGTAATAGATATGTAATAGATGTGATTTATCATTAATTCAAATATATTTTATCTATACCAAACTCTCTTTTGTTTCACATTATTTTTTTTATTTGTATTAATCATGTAATTATTTTGTGTTCTATTCATATTGAAGGAGATACTTTGGTTGTCCTGATTTATCATCAATTAAAAAACGTTATGTAAACCAAACTTGCTTGTTTCTATCAAATTTATGGATGATGCTACGCTTTGGAATACTTGGTAGATGTTAAATTAACATTAGTTGAATATATCCTATCATGTCTCGACCATTTTCATAAAACTGATAAAATATTAAACATTGTTGTATAAAAGAACATATTAACATCGTTAAAAAAATTATAAAAAGGCTTATTTTTATTTTATATGTGTGTGTAAATTTGTGTACTTATTTAACTTCTAAATTTAACTTTTTAATTGGTATGAGTGTTTTAAAATGTTGTTTTAATGATTATTTGTTATAGATAGGCTTATTGAATAAGAGTTAGAAAAACATGTTAAAAGCATAAAGGTGCTTTGAGTATTTTAAAATGTGTTGATACAACATTAACTTACTAAAATATAAAAATGCATGTATAAGCAAACAATTTAATGTGTAAATAAAAGTTTAATTCATGTCCTAGAAACTGAAATTTGTAATGTTATTATTTGGACCAAGTATGTTTAAGTGGAGTATAAATTTTCCAATAGTTGAGTTTGTATTTCAAGATAAAAAAAAAATTGAGTTATAAAAACAAATTTTGTAATTTTGAATATTTTGAAAATAATTTCTCTATTTTTTCTCAGCCCACTGCAAAATTCAAAATTGATTTATGATTTTAGTGTTGCTTATTAGAATGTACTAAGTTAACTTACTCTTATACCAAAATACATCCAATTTAGTACAAAATATACTTAGATAGCACAAATAGATTATATATATATATATATATATATATATATATATATATATATATATATCGACCCCATCCAAGTTTGTTCAGCAGTATCATTAGGAATAATCATCGCGTTCCCAAGATATTTACGTCCATCGTAGGGCCAAGCCATTCTCAAGAAACATGGCATCGACCAGAACAATTATAGACCAAAGCGCGACACTGGCTAAGATGCGAAGAGAGATGCAATAGGAGATGTAGAAGGAAATGCAATACTAGTTAGAGGAATTAAGTCATAAGAGCAAAGAAGAAATTGTTGCTCTCAGGGCGAAAAATCAAAGAATTTGAAGACAGTCGGACCAACCCTCCCAGAGAGAAGAAAGGTCTCATGGTGAAGAAGAACGGGAGGAAACATCAGGTCGAGAGGGGTCTAGGGAATAGACCAAACCTACCAAGCTGGTATGAGGATGAAAGCACCTAGGAGCCACCCCTTTATGGATGGAATTATGAGCTAGTATGATGGCACTACTGACCCGAAGGAACATGTGGACGTCTTCCCCATACAAGTGGGATTGTATACCTTAGAGGACACAATTCTCTGTTGTGGTTTTCCAACATCTTTGAAAGGGCTCGTGCTTAATTGGTTCACACGGCTACCACCCAACTCCATCAATTACTTCGAAACATTGATCACATGTTTCGGTATTCAGTTTGCACCAGCAAACCTCACCATCTTACCTCTTTAGCATTAGTAAACATACACCAGGAGAAAGGAGAGTCTTTGTGGGAATTTATGGAACAATTTGGGAAGGTGTTGCTAAACATAAGCAATTTAAACCTCAAAAAGGGTATGCACCACCTCATAACAGCCTTGAAGCCTGGCCAGTTTGTCAATGGCCTATGCAAAAAACTTGTAACCAATTTTGATGAACTCAAGACAAGGGCTACCAAGTTCATGCAGATGGAAGAATTGAAAGAATTTCCCAATACAACTAAATCAGACACTCAAGATAAGAGACATTTGGAAAAGGAAAGGATGGTAGTCTCCAGGTCGGGCAACTAATTCAGAGACTCGAGGTGTAACATCCCGACCGGATATTACGAATTTTAAATAATAAAATTGAAAAATAATACGTTAGCGTCATTTATTAAAACATTATTTCCCAAAAACACTGGGAAATTAAAACTTTAATACATTATAAAGTAACTTCAAACTTCAATTTATAAAATCTGTTCCTGCAAAGAACAAATAAGATAAGTTAGGCACAAGTGTCACCTTACCATATAGTCCGCTATCTCTTCAGTTGGCCTCTTCCTGGTTGATACATGTCAGCTTGAACCCAAGAGGGGTTACCTGCAGAAGAGTCTCTGAAGCTCAAGTAAGTCAAAGCTTTCAGAGAGTCAAATCAGTGATTAATGAATGCGTACCTTTAATTAATGGGGTCCACGCGTATTTATAGAGTATTAATGATGTCTGATCACCTCATGGGTCGGGCCTTGACTTGGGCTCTAGCTTGGGCTATGAGTGGGCCTGGGCCCTAACCTAGGCCCTTAAGACCTATTGGACGCGGGGGCTTCTATTTCACTAAGTTTATTGGAGTTGCCGGCCCGGGCTTTAATCTTACCGGGTTTGCTGGCGTAGCCGGCCTAGGCCGGCTACCTTCTTTGACGATATGTATAGGTTAGAACCGATACAAGTTAGGCTGGCTCGGCCTAGGTTGAGTGCTTGGCTGCCTTGGTACATGCATTGTTTACTTATTTGGTCGAGTCAGGCTAGGTGTGGTACAAAATCTATTATAAAACCAATCCATATTCATAAACCAAGATTACAAGTCTGTAAAAATTCATAATAAAAACATCTCTATAGAAAAATCTCCCAAGCTAGCCCATGCTCCGTCTTTAAGCCTCACTAGATCCACTTGCAACATCATCTGCTCACGTATACCCCGTATACGATCATCGCCAAACACAAGCGGATGGGGTAAGCTAACAGAATAAACATATATTTACAATACATTATATATAACACAATCACACTAAAGGAATTCCATCCTTTGATTTCATACCACATGGCTACAACCATGTTAACTGTGTTCTACGTCTTCTACTAAGTACCTCAAGATGTCTTGTTGCCATACCTATCGGCCACTACCGATAGAGCATGTGCGGGAAACCATGCTACGGATCACACACCGTAAGGCCAGGTGGAGTTCCCAATACGAACATAGTTCGTAACGTCCCAAGACTACCAAACTCGTCAACTAATAACTAAGGAGGGCAATCTATCTGTTCCAATCCGTGTGGGTCACAACCAACACATTCACACCGACAACACTCGCCAACCTGAGCCACAACTCAAGAGTTCCTTGTGTTCATCTGCCATCCCGAGCCACAACTCAAGAGATGTTATTCCAAGCCAAAACTCAAGGAATACCATGTGTTTAACCCCTATCCTGACTCAAGAGATACGTTCTGAGCCACAACTCAAGGAACACCAGCAAGTCGACCTTTAAGATATCTTAGAAGCCTTGTAGATCACACAAACGAAGTCAACAACCCAATTCTGTTGCATCCAAAATCGCCTGGCGTTGCTCACAAGGCGCTAGGCGCTACCAGCTTCCACACCGTCTAGCGGGGGACGCGTACCGCCAGGCGCAAAGTGCCTCAGAAAATGCCAAATGCTACAGACACCACCTGGTGGGATTGCCCTCACCGCCAGGCGCACGCGATAATCCAGACCCTCTGAACACTGCCTCTCGCCTGGTGGGTTGAACCCCACTGCCAGGCACCACACCAGTACAACGAGTTATATTGGTTTTTCTGCACTTCAACCATTTTGTAATCCTCTGTCGCGCAATCACCCACCTCCAGAATATAAATTCCCTTATTAGTCATTGTATTACCACTGTTCTTACTCTCATGTGGTTCCTCCATCCCATTATACCAATGTTTGGTTTACTTAAGATCAAACCTACTCATCAACCATACAACTCATGCATCTCATACTAGCTTATGACTAAACCTTACTATTACCTGATAGTAATATATTTAGTCCATTCATACCCACACCTTAGCCATATATTATGCCCTATAAGCTAATATGCTATTTGTTCCTTATGCACAAGTTGTTAATTTCCATAAGTCAATCATCCGATCTAATAGCTAGGCTTATGAGAAATATGTACTAACCTCTGTCATATTTTATACTTCAGCCCCAATACAATTAGAATTACAGATTTCCAGTCCACTCATTTGTTCCCATTTTCCTTTCCTTCACAAGTTCCTCACCGACTCTAGAGATAGTACAACAGGATCATTTTCACTAATTGTTCAATATTATTCCATAGCAAGGTCATCACAACATCAAACTCGGACCCAGCACACTCAAAAATCCCCAGAACGCTTCTGGGTATTGCGTTGTCGCCTAGCGGCACGCTGTAACACCTGCTAAAACCTTCCCTCACTCCCTTTCCGCATTTCTTTGTCCAATCTCCTTCGTTTCAATCGAAAACACAATAGCAGGGGTACCCATAGTTGGGTGAACGAAGACGCGTCGCCTGGGGGCACGGAGCTCTCCGCCACGCAGTTCCTTGCAGGAACCTAGGAATACTCATGATCAGCATGAGTCGCCTGGCGGCTACGAGTAGCCCGCCAGGCGGTTTCTGGGATTTTTCCAGAAACACAAATATTGCAGAATTGACAGTTTACATACATTCAATTGACATGCTTTTCATACAGATTAAATATTACAATTTAAAAGAACATGTTCAGCTCCCCTAACCTAGATTCCTTTGTTAAAAATGGAGATTCTTGAGAGTTCCTCTTTGATCACTAGGACGCCTTGCACTTCCCCTCAATTAAGCTCCCAAATCCACTCAATCCTCACAGCACACTCTCCAATTTCGTATTCCTCTTACTATAACATAATGACAACCACAAAAACCCTTCTTCTTACCCAAAATTTGTCTTTTAATGGTACCTTAATGGTAGATTAATGCACTAAAAAGAAAATTGCCATTAATTAGAGTTTAATTACCATTGAAGGTCCATTTAGTGGTTGTTTTCCAGCCTCCCTTGGTTGCCCATTGTCAACTAGGGTTTCTCTACCCTTTTATTTTCATGCCAAAACTAATTTTAACAAAAAGAAAGTAAATTTGTATTTACCAAGGTTCAAACCCATACCCACTCAATTACAAAGTCAATGCACAACCAATTCAACCAATTCATGTTTCATGATAATTCATATAATTCTATGATTCATATAACCTGAGTATTTCCAACACCACCCTCAGGTGCTCAGCGTGTTCATCCCGATCTCTGGAATAAATAAGGATGTCATTGATAAACACAACAACAAACTTATCCAAACACTGTCAGAATATGCGATTCATATAATCCATGAATACCGTTGGAGCATTTGTCACCCCAAACGGCATCACGACATATTCGTAATGTCCATAACGAGACCGGAATGCCGTCTTTTGTACGTCCTCTGGCTTGACCAAAATCTGATGATACTCAGATCTCAAGTCAATCTTTGAGAATACCCCAGCTCCTCGAAGCTGATTTAATAGATCATCTATCCGCGGTAATGGGTACTTCTTCTTAATCGTGAGTTTGTTTAACTGACGGTAGTCGACGCATAGCCTGAAACTCCCATCTTTCTTCTTAACCAGTAGTACTAGGGCTCCCCATGGAGATGCACTTGGCCTGATGAATTTCTTCCCTAACAGATCTTTTATCTGTTTTTTGAGTTCTGTTAATTCAGCTGGTGCCATTCTATAAGGAGCGACAGACACCAGACCTGCCCCAGGGATGAGGCCGATAGTGAAATCCACATCCCTGCTTGGGGGTAATCCAGGAACTTCGTCAGGAAACACATCCGCAAAATCAGCCACCACCAATATGTTACGGATATGCTCTTCACTACTCTTTTTCTCTTACTGAGCTATCATCATGAAACAGGTAGCTCCCTCTCTTAGTTCTTTCATAGCTTCTTGAGATGAGATCAATTTTACCCCTTCAGTTTTTGGGAATATCAATCTACGTCGTCCATAATCCATTACCACATGGTGATTAGACAGCCAGTCCATCCACAATATCACATCCAAATCCTCCAACGGCAAGCAGATAAGGTTCACCTTGAACCTACGGCCCGCCACTTCGATCGAGCATCCATCACAACTAGTACTGGTTGTAACTTGCCCAGACGTCGGTGTCGAGACTACTAGCTCGCACCCCAAGTCATGAACCTCTAATCCCAACCTCCCCACACATGTATTGGAAATAAAAGAATGTGAAGCTCCCGAATCAAAAAGTACCCATACATTCTAACCAATCATTACACACGTATCTTGTATAAGATTACCTGATCGGTTTGTCTCGACGCTAGTCCGCGCAAACACTCTCCCCGTTGCTCTTGGCCTCTTTGTAGAAGGCAATTGTGGTCGTGGCTCTACGACCGTCTTCTTATTAGGGCACCTGTCCACAAAGTGACCGGGTTGATCGCACATAAAACACTTCCGCCCTCCTCCACTACTCCCTGCGTTACGAGCAAGTCTGGGGCAATCTCTTTTCAAATGTGCTCCCCCACACTAGAAACACGTCAACCCTTGTGACGACGTCTAAGGTCGATTATATGGCTTCTTCTGTTGTCTAGCCTCCACAACATTTCTCTGCGGTCTGGCTACTCGACTAGGCCCCATCTCTAACTGTTCCACACTTTTCGCTTGTTCCACTAAGAGAGGAAACTCTCGGATCCTGAGTGACACCAGAACCCTGAGCAGTTCATGTCGTTGACCCGTCCCAAATTTTCGACAACGTCATTCCTCTGTGATATTTTGTGTGTAAAACCTCGCCAGATATTCAAATCAGTTAACGTAAGCCTGCACAGTCATATTGCCATGTTGTAAGGTCAAGAACTCAGCCTCCCTCTCATGCTTAGCACTATTTGGAAAATATTTTTCCAGGAATCTCTTTTTGAAATTCTCCCAGCTCACTTCCTCCTCCCTAGTCCCCATTTGTTGCTGCATTCCAACTCACCAGTATTCAACATCACTCACCAATAGAAAAGTGGCATAGGCCAGTTTTTGTTCATCTGAGCATCCTAGTACACGGAATATCTTTTCGCACTCCTTGATCCACGCATCCGCGTCATCAGGAGTGGCCTTGCCATTGAACTTGGCTGGCTTGTGCCTCATGAAATCATCCATGCTGACAGGTCATGGTGCAGGCTGTGGTAGCACCACCTGTTGCGGCTGCATAGCGTCAACCAATCGGTGAATAGCATGGGCAATTTCATCAGCTGAGTTATTGGCACTAATTCTTCTACCTCTTCCACCAGCCATTTCCTAGTTTCTGGAACATAGGTATCATACACCATTATAGTTCATCTCGGAAAAATGCATTAGCAATACACACCATGCAATAACACACATCTCATCAGCTCTATAATTCAATCAATTTATATTACTCTCACAATCGCGTTAAGCTCACTTCCCAAGGCCCAAAAATCATTTTGAAATCATATACTTTGATACCAAATGTAACACCCGAGATGGATATTACTAGATATAGCATAAATCACGAATTTTCTTTTGGAAATTCAACATTATATAAGGTTCCTATGCGCGGGAAAATAAAAACTTTTACCGTGATAACTCAATCATAGTACTTCATCCTTATTACAAGTTCATAATAAAGAAAACATCATAAAGTCTATTACAAAAATACATGAAATAAAGATATGGAAAAATCTCCCATCGTAAGCCCTCTGCTCCGTCTCTATGCTTCAGCATTCTCACCTGAAGTCACATTTGCTCCCACGTAACAAGTCACGTGATCATCGCCAAACACAAATACACAAACAAGAAAGGGTGAGTTGAAAAAGAAAATAATATAATCATAAGATAATAAGAACTGGCCCTCACCCAATCTAACTTAGTTAATTTTAGTTTGGTGATCTTGTTATCACAATATACTTCCAATCTCATAACCTATATGAGAAAGATTCAACCACACCCTTGGTCCTTAGGGATTATCATGCTCCCACGAACCTACCCGTTCGTGGTCCAACTCTACGGACCTCCCCTCCCGTAGTCCAACTCTACGAACCTGCCCGCTCGTAGTCCAACATGCATGAACACCTACTGTGAACCTCCCCGCTCATAGTAGCCTCAGGTGTGAGCACGGAACATATGAACCTACCCGCTCGTATCCCCACGCAAGAGTACAATAGATACGGACCTCCCCGCCCGCATCAATCACGCATCTCACAACTCTGTTACGAACCTCCCCGCTCGTAACCAATCCAGCATATCCCTGACCAAGCTATCAAGAAAAGAAAGAAAACATCCATGCAAATCCATCTGCAAAGGACCCCTACCACTACGCTCCCGCCTGGCGCCTCCCTACGAACCGCTAGGCAGACAGTTCCAGATCGCCTGGCGGTGTCCTTTTTACTGCCGGGCGCCACTCTACCAGCGACCCTCACTGTTTGTGGCTTATCGCCTGGCGGAGCTCCTTCTACCGCTAGGCGCCACACCAGTAAAAATAATCTTTTACTGGTTTATACACTTCCAAGGTTTTCAACCACATCCAGTCAAACAATCATACATCCAGATCCTCAAATTCAAGTGTATATATATATATAACACCTCAAGTCATCGAATCATCAAACAATCAATCAAGGCAAGCACTCATGTTTACATTTTGGAGTTTAAGCACACATTGATTAGTTCCATAGTTATGCAGGCGACACTCACAACCAGTATTGCAATAATACCATTACTCCACCTCTTTATGGAAACACTATTTTCATAGCACACAATTCCAACACCACAGATTATTAAGAATACACAACATTAACCTCCACACATTCTTCCTAAGCACTAATATGTCACCTTAACCGTTTATATAACCGACACTCAATTTAGACACAATCTCATGCCAGCACTCAAGACACACATGAAACCATACAAGTCTATCATACAGGAATGCTCATTCCAAGTTTTCCATGTTTCCATAATTAAGGTTCATGCATCAACCCAAACCATTTTGATAACTCTTACATCACACAAGTGCCCTCATTTTATACTAACAATCATCCCCCAACACCCATAACCTTAATCTTTAATTCCCCTCTGTGCACACCACCCACTAGACATGCCAAAACGCTGCTGGCAGCTCGGGATCACCTGGCGGTATATCAGATACCGCCGGTTGGCGCACTAGTGATTCCAGAACCATTCAGGTTCCCTCACGTCTGCAGAAAGCTATTATCCCTAATTTTCCCAATTCAGTTTCTCCTCACAGATTCGACCACATGTATTCATAAATTTATCACACACGGTTCAATTTTATACAAACTGATTGGGGCTTATTACTAGCATATTGTTGATTCCCATACATCACATAATAGCATTCACATATAACCCATAGAGATCATGCGTTTGTACCCAACCCCATATCTATCAGATTTCCCACACCCAGTTCATCATCATCCAATCACGTATCATCAGTATTATGTAAATACAGCGGTTCAACCATATCACAGAAACATCAAAAACAGCGGTTCATAATTAAGTGCTCTAAACCACTTAAGTTCCCATTGTTTCTTGTCTAGGATTTATCAAAGAACTCTCCTAAGGTAGTCTCAACCCCTCATTTCTTATATTCCATTAATTTTAAATTTTATGAATTTCCTGGATCTCACAATATATATATATATATA
>Ga0209589_1013388_pt1 | contig 10717 bp, 6 predicted proteins | sample CowpeawhiteBW_FD_187525 | JGI IMG/M metagenome (GOLD analysis project Ga0209589, IMG submission 187525) | Root nodule microbial communities of legume samples collected from California USA - Cow pea white BW (SPAdes) (version 2) | ecosystem: Host-associated > Plants > Roots > Nodule | place: USA...
TATATATATATATATATATATATATATATCATAATTTTATAAACATTATATAATAGATTACGTTTACGTTTTAAAGTATATGTACATATATATATATATATAATATAAGTTTATCTTTTAGAATAAATGATGCAGGACAACATTCAGTAACAAATGATGCAGGAAAACATTCAGTAACAAATTGAATTTCAATTAATAGGATTCCTATTTCTGTACTGCAAATCTAAGATAGGATTGGGTGAAATGTTCATATATGTCTTATTCTTTTGGTTCAAATTAATTTGCTTCATCTTAAGTCACCACATGTAATAGTAACATGACCATCGTCATGATCATTCTCATTTTGCTTGTCTTTCTTGTCTCTGCTCTCATTTTTCCTAATTAAAACAATATCTTTGGATGTGTCCAGGTTTATTGCAATAACAACATTCCACATTCTTATATATTGACTTGAACTTGCTCTTTCTCTTTCTTTTTTGTCTACCATCCTTTAGTTCATTTTTCTAACTTTTCCCTTATTTTTTGTGACAAACACCTAAAACTCATGAGATGAAGAATCATGTACCTTCTTTCTCATCTCTTCATTAAGAGCACTGCTCTTTGCCATCTGGAAGGAAACAATGTCATTAGGGGTCGAGTTTGTAATTAAAACCTGAAATATCTTTCAATATTCTGGTAAAGTATTCAGTAGCCATTCCCAAACTTCATCATCAAAATTGATACCCAATCTTGGTTGTTGATCTAAGAGCCCTTAAAACGCATTTAAGTGAGCTGAAATGGAAGAATTCTCCTTGTATCTCAAATTCATCAAGCAATTCAACATATGCAATTTATTATTATCTAACTTAGATGAAATTTCTTAACAAATAACAAGTCTTTCATGTTGTCGTTCCACAAATGATAATTTGTATCATTTAAAACAATTTATATTTTCCTTCAACATTCAAGCAAGTAAATATAACCCCAAACTAAGAGGTTTGATACCACTATCATGAGAAAAACCACAACAAACAACAAAAAATACAAAGTATGGAGTGAAAATAATTTTCCCAAACTTGTGAGAATTTGAGTAGCAACAACAATAAAAAAAGAAAAACAATAATTATAGAAGAGAATACCAATATCTTTAACATGAGAAAACTCTCTCAATATAAGAAGTAAAAACCCACATAGACAAGTCAATCAATCAAGCTCCACTAAGATTAAATATTACAAGAAAGTTAAATAAAAAACACAAATAAGTACCCATAACTAATCAACACATCAAAACAATAACGGTCTCAAATATGAAGAATAAAGAAAAAGTCACCTAAAATAGAATAACATTGTAAAACTAATTTCTCTAACCACAAATCTCGAATTGACTATCCTAACAGTCAAATGAAGAAGCATATGCCTTGAACCTGCTATCAAATTCAACCAATCTAACAGTTAACTGAGCATGAATTACAATTTTACTAAGACAACTTAGTGAATATGCCAATCAATTTTCTGTCTTTTCTCTCTTCCAAAGTCTATGAAAATAACATTATCTGTTAACCTTCCCCACTTAAGTTAAATGAAACAAAATAGACTTAATTAATTTGAACTTTTTAGACACAGTTATAGTTTGAGTTAGGAGCCTAACCCAACACTAATAACTACCCTCCTTTCACTTCCATGATTATGACGATAGCCAATCTTTCACAAGTACACGAGATTATAGTCGTCAGACTTTCGTGGTTATGTCTGGTGCAATAAAAAGCCAAGAGGTTGATGAAAACATGGAGATAAAGCCAATGAAGATAATTTGGTCTTACTTTCTGTTTAGCATCAACTTTTAAGAATTATATAGATAAAATGATATTTTACCTCTTAAAATCAATTGGTCACAATAAATAACTTGAAACATGCATCCATATTCATGGTAATTATTGTATCTGTGACAAGATCTGAGCTTATAAGATATAACTATGTTTATTCAAGCAGAGGAAAAGATCCAAATCCAAAACAAGTTACAGGTCCACATCTTGCATATAGCTCCACTTTATTCTCAAGCAGGTATTAGAAAACACTAAAGGCTTATCCCTCAACCATTATGGAAAAAGAAATAGGGCCAATAAAGCATTAGACAGGGTATTGGTATAACTCAAGAACCTTCTTCCAAGATGGTCTATTGCTGATATCATCCCACCAAGCACTCACATGCTTCCTTTCTCTAACCAAATTCCCTCTTCCAGTTTGGTTCACCAAATAATGACCAAATGGGAGATGGCTAAGATCAGCAAGGCTGAAGAACTCACCAGCCAAGTACTTGCTTTTTGAGAGTCTCTCCTCATAAACATCAAGCACCTTCTCAAGCTTTTTATCACTCTCTTCTATCACTTTTTGGTCTGATGGAGCACCCATTAATGGGGCAAATAGAAGATTGATAACCAAGTTGTAGAGTGGTGGGTGAAAGTTATGAGCTTCCACTTCAAGCCATTGTTCCACTAGTCCCTTTTCTTCTATTGTCTTTCCCAACAAGTCTGTTCCTTGGTCTTTATACTTCTCTGCAAAGTATCTGATTATTGCTCGAGATTCTGCAACATTGGTTAAAATCAGTGAGTTAGAATGAACATAGACTATCTTACTTTTTGCAAAAGAACAGAGAAAATGCATTTTGGGGAAGTAAGCATTCGACCTTTCGGATTATCCTACATTGGGAATTTCGAACAATAAAAACCAATTCATACCAACCCATTAAGGTCCACGGCAGAGAAATGTATGATGCGTCATGGATCAAACAATAACATATGTTTATCAAAAACAATTAACACCAATTTCATGGAGCAACTGATTTATAAACCTCTCCGAGCCTCCTTTTAGAGCAAAGGAATAGCAATTAGGAAAGCAAAAGTGCAGAGCAAGAATAAACAACCCTAACCTCACAAATCAAACAACATTCTTGATAAATAGTTTCAACTACCCACATGAATAAGAGGGCAAATAAAGTGAAGAACATCACTAGAAAGATCAAAAGTTGAAAAGCCACCATTGCTTAACATAGGCACAAGAAAAAATATGCAGAAAGGAGCTTTGTGGTTTACCATAGAGAGTATAATCACCATCTTGAATAACAGGAAGTGATCCAAATGGCTGCAGAATCATCAGACACAAGTATAATTAATTAGACATGAAAAAAAAAAGGCAAATGTTACAAGAATTCCTAAAACCAAGTGAAGGTGCAGCTTATGTGGATCAAAAACTAAGTAGCAAAAGAAAAATTGAACCTGCAACTCAAGGAACTCGGGTTTCTTATTCTCTCCCTTGAAAAGATCAACATGAACTGCTTCAAACTCAATTTCCTTCTCGATCAGACACACAACCACCCTTTTAGGGGATGCATAAGTTGGACCATACACCTTCACCACCATTTTTGTGTCTAAATTTTGTTTGTGTCAGTCAAGTTGTGGTTTCATGCGGTTCACTCATGTTCTTATCACACATTCTTTTGCATTTTTATAATACCCTATTGATTATTTTAGAAAATTATTTATGACGAGAAAAAAAAATAGTACTTTGCTACCTTAGGCTACTTTGAAAAGTAACCAGACATCAAACTTTTTCCTATGGCTGGGCCCAACGTATTAAAGTAGCTGTCGGAAGAAAATCCTGCATCCCATTATTATTTACACCGTTTCTGTTGTCATTATTATCACAGTTGCTCTTTCATTCTCCACCGCGCTTTGATAGGAAGAAGACGAAGAAAAGAAAAAAATGAGAGTTTGTTTTTGAGGAAAACTCGTTCTCAAAATTTTGTTGTAAAAACTTGTTCTGAAACATATTTTATATATGCTGAAAAATTAGTTTTGAAAAGCTGGTTTCCGAAAATATTATATGTATTATAAAAAATTTGTTTTAAAAGTTTTGTTCCATAACACTCTTTGTAAATTATATTTCATGTATTCAAAAGAATCATGTTAAAAATCTTATTTCAAAATTCTCTTCCGAAAATTCTAAATCCAATCCTAATAAAAAACTTGTTGTAGAATGTTTTCGAAACAGATAATCTAGAGCTCACTGCTATAAACCGTAAAATGGTTATTTTAAAAATTGTAGGGTGTAATCAGAAATGATCGAAATAAAGGATGAAAAAAATTAAATAAAATGAAGAGAACATTGAGTTAGACCATCATAAATGGAATATTTATTTAATTTAAGTCCTTGAAATATTTTGACATAACATTATTTAGTGTTACCTTTGTAAGAATTATTAGAATAAAGGGATATTACCTGATTTAACTTCCTTTATTGTACTTTCTTTCCCGTCAATTTTGTGAAGTGTTTTAGAAATTAGTTAAGAGTATAAAATAGTTTTATAATTGATACCGGTATATTTTATTATTAAAAAGTAAATAATTATAAATAAAATTTTAGTTAAGCGAGTTTGATTTTATAAAATATTTCACTTCTAAACAACTTTTTTTTAAACGTTTTTTACTTTTTTTTTTCTAAGATTTTTACGTCTCTTCTGGTCTTTTAGAAGATTCGAGTTTATCATAAGACTCTTGGTGTAAAGATCAACAAATTGGATTTGTCTATAATGCAAGTTGTTTTTTTCTTTTTTCTTGAGTCAATTATACATTATGTTGCATGTGGCCTTTGAGGGATTGAACGTGGCTTTATCTAGTTGATATGTATTCTATTGTGGTCTTGATAGAATATTCAAATCACTGATATAGGGTTTCTATATGTAGTTAAAGTTACCTAAGGATTTTTGGTCTGAGCAAAGACTTGGACTCTTTATCTAAGATAAGGGAAACTATTTTATTTATAATATTTTTTTAGCTCTAAATTGATGATTGATTTTGTGTTAATGGAATGGAGAAGCGTGTTATGATTAATTGCCACACGGAATTTAATTCTAGGGACCCTTAGGAAGCATGGCGTTGGGCATATGTGTTTTTCCGCGGGGCTGTTAGAGAGACCTAGTAGTATAGTAGTGTTATATATGTATATATAGTTGCTTTGAGATACTCCTTCTTTTATGTTATATTCTGAAGAACTTGGAAGGTTTTAAAGGCAGTGTATGCATATATTTTATTTGATTGCACTTTATATCTTAAATGTTGATACTTATTAGTAGTTCTTTGTATTCTAATATAGGGCGACGCATTTTTTGTATCAGTTTGTGGGAAGTAGGGTTGTTAGATTTGTATAATTGTTGTTAGTTGATAATAGTCGTGCATTGTTTATTGTTTAAGGCTTGTTTTAAACTTTGCATTTGTGTTGCATCAGAAATGGCTCGTAGACCTCCTCAGTTTTACCGGTTGGTGAAGGCCATGGAGAGTATGACCGATGCTTTGTAGCAGTAGAATTGAAGTTGTGAGTTGGGAGAATTTCAAGCTGAGATTCTTGGATAAATACTTTTTGATAGTGCTAGATTTGATAAGGAAGCTGAGTTTTTGAGATTGGAGAAAAGAGAGATGTTAGTGAATGCCTATGCCTATAACTAATGATTTCTTGGAAATGATCTAGGCAAAATAGTTGTTGAATCCCGGTTTGAGAAAGACCACTGAATTGTTGGGTTGGGTAGTGATGAAGGAAGCTAAGGTTTTTAGTACGAGAATCGATGGTGTGTTGAGATTTAGAAAAATGGCGTGTGTACTAGAATATTATGAGTTGAAGCGTATGATTCTCGATAAGGAACACAAAAGTCGACTTATTATGCGTTTCGACATGAGTAAGATATATCAGACCAAAAAAAGAACAAAATCGTAAGTATTATGTGACCAGCTAGACATAGTAGATTGTGACCACCAACCTTGAAACAATAAAGACGATGAATGAATTCATGACACTCCTCACAAAAAAGCATGTTGCTGAATCATGAGTCCAGGAAGATAAAACCAATAAAGATAATTTGGTGGCACTTTCTTTACTTTTTAGCAGCAACTTGTAAGAATTATAAGAATAAAACGACATTTTACCTGTTAAAATCACTTTGTCACAATAAATAGCTTAAGTCATGCATATGGGTCAAATCAACAATAACCAGTCTCCAAAAACAGGAGAGGCTGCTCTCGGTCATTATTTGGATATGGTAATATTTGTGACAAGATCTGAACTTATAAGATACAACTATGTTTATTTTAGCAGAGAAAAAGATCCAAATCCAAAAACAAGTTACAGGTCCACATCTTGCATATAGCCTCCATTTTATTCTCAAGCAGGTATTAGAAAACACTGAAGGCTTATCCCTCAACCATCACGGATATAGAAATAGGGCTAATTAAGCATCTAGACAGGGTATTGGTATAACTCAAGAACCTTCTTCCAAGATGGTCTGTTGCTGATATCATCCCACCAAGCACTCACATGCTTCCTTTCTCTAACCAAATTCCCTCTTCCAGTTTGGTTCACCAAATAATGACCAAATGGGAGATGGCTAAGATCAGCAAGGCTGAAGAACTCACCAGCCAAGTACTTGCTTTTTGAGAGCCTCTCCTCATAAACATCAAGCACCTTCTCAAGCTTTTTATCACTCTCTTCTATCACTTTTTGGTCTGATGCAGCACCCCTTAATGGTGCAAACAGAAGATTGATAACCAAGTTGTAGAGTGGTGGGTGAAAATTATGAGCTTCCACTTCAAGCCATTGTTCCACAAGTCCCTTTTCTTCTATTGTCTTTCCCAACAAGTCTGTTCCTTGGTCTTTATACTTCTCTGCAAAGTATCTGATTATTGCACGAGATTCTGCAAAATTGGTTTAAATCAATGCATTAGAATGAACATAGACCATCCTACATTTGCAAAAGAACAGAGAAAATGAACATTGGAAAGTAAGCATTCAACATTTTAGACTATCCTGCATTGGAAATTTCACACAGCAATCTCATGGAGAAACTGATTTATAAGTAGAAATTAGTAAAGGCAATACTGCAGAGCAAGAATGAACAATCCTAACCTCACAACTCATACAACATTCTCGGTAAATAGTTTCAACTACCGACATAAATAAGAGACGCACAAAGTGAAGAACAAAACTAGAAAGATCAAAAGTTGGAAAGCCACCATTCCTTAACCACATGCACAAGAAAAAAAAAATGCAGAGAATAAAAAAAAGGGGTTTTTGTGGTTTACCATATAGAGTATAATCACCATCTTGAATAACAGGGACTGATCCAAATGGCTGCAGAATTATCAGACATATGTATAATTAAACATGAGAAAGAAAAAAGGCAAATGTTACAAAATTCCAAAAACCAAGTGAAGTTGCAGCTTTGGGGTCAAAAACTAAGTAACAAAAGAAAAAATAAACCTGCAACTTAAGGAACTCGGGTTCCTTATTCTCTCCCTTAAAGAGATCAACATGAACCGCTTCAAACTCAATATCTTTCTCAATCAGACACACAACCACCCTTTTGGGCGATGCAAAAGTTGGACCATACACCTTTACCACCATTTTTGTATCTAAATTTTTCTCTTTCTCTGTAGTTTGAATGTGTTTGTCTGTCAAGTTGTGGTTTTATGCTGTTCATTCATGAGCTTATAGCTTGAAAGTCATTGGTTTATCAGTTACTTTTCAATTGTTTAGTAAATTATTGAGCACAAATAGCATTTTGCTTTTTTAGTGCTTGATACTGACTATTGTTTTTTTAATTTTAACTTTATGTTTCCACTATCAGCACTCAATATATTTTATTACCATACAGATTTTGTTTCAAAACAAAAGATATAAGATGTGTTTAGATGATCGATGTTTTCTAAAACAGAAAAAAATTATTCAGAAGAATGTTACATTATTTAACATTCCACGACAGGATTCATGAAAAAGTTAAAAGAATCATTTGACCAAATATCTTGTCTAAATGGGATGTAATCGAATATATTTATTAGGGTGGGCTTAAATGTATAAGGTTACATATTCAGACTTCATTAATTGTTGAGTTATAAAACAAAAGAAGTGGCAAGAGTATATTTATAAAATCAAAGTAGATGCTGTTTTATTTTTCAAAAAATTATGATACGTATAAAATGTGTAAAATATTGATCAGAAATAATAAAAGCTTTTAAATAAAATTTTCGAAATAATAAGAATTAATTAGTAGAATATTGTGAACTTAGTTGTAATAATACAATGTGTAGTTGCTCAAGTAACAACTTTTTTGCCAACCAATGAAGAAGAGAAACTACAATTGGCCACATCTTGCTATAGCAATTTTGTGAATCACTAAATTCACAAAATTGTCTGTTTGTGACAGTCCCGTGATTGATTTTAAGTACAATATTATAGATATTCTTAAGTTATTTTAGTTAAAATATAAGTTATTTTATTTTCCATGTGTGACTTTACTCATGCGTCCTTACTTTATTCTTTATTATTTTACATTGTATGTATGTAGAAATTCGTGTAGAATGGATGGATTGAGACCCGACAAGTTGGATTTGCATTACTGAGAGTGCATTTTAGGATATGTCATTTTTCGTTAATGTGAGGGAAAAGGGTTTAATTATGTTTTTGATATTTATTTTCTCACGAAAATTTTAAATTGGTTTAGTTTTTTTTTTTCTCAATGAAGTTTTTATTTTTTAAAATATGATATAATTTGATTTTTTTTTTGTTACGTGTTGGTTTATACTAAATATGATATCTAATTTTTCTTTCATTTAAATTACCTTAAACAAACATAAAGGTTATTACATTTACTTAAATGAGACTCTAAAATCATTTACAATTTATACAAAATAAAATTCAAATCACTACTGAATTTAAATCTTTTATATCAAGACAAAATTTGTTAAATTCCTTAGCAAGAGCCATCAACATTTCTTAAAACTACCGATTTATAATAAGTATTACTAACAATTTTGTTTTCTAACAACAATAAAATATAGAATAGTAAAATGGCAAAGATTAATTATCCTGAACATTTAGAATACATTTAACTCAAATAGACATAAGCAACCAATAGCTACAACATACAACACTTACCTCTTGACAACTTATACAAAGAACAAGCTTAACCTACACTCTTGACTTATACAAAGAAGAAGCTTAACCTAAACTACTAACAAGAACAACAACCTAACACTGTTAAGAACAAGGCAATAAAAGAAAGAATAAAGGAGAGAAAATAAACATAGAGAATTTAACGTTGTTCGGCATACAATGTGTATGCCTACGTCCATGACTACACTAGGAAGTATTTGTATTTCTGGTGTATCTCAAAGCTTTACATAGAGTCTCTTATATAGTAAAATAGAGAACCACATCTCACTATTCTAAGTGATGTGGGACTAAATCAAGTACCATAATACTAACAATTCTCTCACTTGGGGTTTGATTTACATTACCACCTAGTGTAGTGCCTTCATCATCAATTTTCTCGAAGGCTAGTTGAGGCAATGCAAAGCCTTAACTTAGTTGTTGTGACAGTCTTGGTCAACATATCAGCTAGACTCTCTGCACTTGGAATCTTCAACAAAATCAAGTCTCCATCATTTATCAAGTTTTTGATAAAATGATACTTCAATTCAATGTGCTTGCATCTGGAATGAAGAATTGGATTTTTAGCAAGACAAATGACACTTTGACTGTCACTGAACAATGGAGATTCATCTTGCCCTTTTCCTAATTCTTTTAGAAGATTTTTCAACCATATCATCTCTTTTGCTGCTTCTGAGATAGCTACATATTTAGCTTCAGTGGTTGAAAGGGAGACTCTATCTTGAAGTTTGGAATTCCAACTGATAGTTGTGCCACCCAACGTAAAAATATAACCTGTTGTGCTCTTTCTACCATCCAAATCACCTCCCAAATCTGCATCAGAAAACCCTTGTAAAGTGAGATTACTTCTTTTAAAAGACAAATTCATCTTTGAAGTGCCCTTCCAATATCTCAATATCCACTTCACGCCTTCCCAATGCTCCTTTTCGGGATTGGATAGAAACCTGCTCACAACTCCCACTGCATGTGCTATATCAAGTCTGGTGCAAACCATAGCATACATCAAGCTCCCTACTGCAGATGCATATGGCACTTTAGACATGTGACTTTCTTCTTCCTCCGTCTGAGAAGATTGCCTTTTTGAGAACTTTAAGTGAGTTCCCAAAGGTGTATTCCTAGTTTTAGCATTTCCAACATTGAACCTGTTAAGCAATTTTTCTATATATTTTTCCTGAGATAAGTTTAGAATACCTTCAGATCTATCCCTGGAAATTCTCATTACAAGAATTTATTTGGCTGGACCAAGATCCTTCATTTCAAAATTTTCTAACAATTGTTTCTTCAACCTGTCAATTTCTGCCATATTAGCACCAGCAATCAACATGTCATCAACATACAAGGCAAGAATGATATAACTATCAACATATTTCTTCACGTAACAACAATGATCTTCTTCACATCTGTGAAATCCTGAGTTTCTCATAAACTCATTAAACTTCTTATACCATTGTCGCGGTGCTTGTTTCAACCCATACAAACTTTTATGAAGCTTGCATACAAGATTCTTTTTGCCTTGTACTTCAAAACCTTTTGGTTGTGCCATAAAGATTTCTTCCTCAAGATCTCCATGTAGGAATGCAGTTTTCACATCTAACTGCTCCAGATGAAGATTTTCTGCAACTACTATACTCAAGATAACTCTGATGGTAGTCATCTTGACAACAGGAGAGAAAATTTCTGTGAAGTCAATTCCTTGTCTCTGTTGGAATCCTTTCACTACGAGTCTGGCCTTATATCGTTTGCTGCC
>Ga0209589_1013396_pt1 | contig 10711 bp, 7 predicted proteins | sample CowpeawhiteBW_FD_187525 | JGI IMG/M metagenome (GOLD analysis project Ga0209589, IMG submission 187525) | Root nodule microbial communities of legume samples collected from California USA - Cow pea white BW (SPAdes) (version 2) | ecosystem: Host-associated > Plants > Roots > Nodule | place: USA...
TTAAAAAATCAATTCCACCAAAAAAAAAAAGCAACAAGCAACATCAAATTCCTCTACAAACTTAAGAATTTCTAGAAAAAAATCATGCAAATTCACTAAATCTTTGGAATAATAACTTAACAAGGAATGTTTGTTAATAGCATGGCCATAATTGCTAGATCTGAACTGACAATAAGGTTAATTCACACTAATGATTTTCACATCCTTCTTTATACATGATAAGACAGAGTAAAATGTTATAAAGGATTTATTTGTACTAAGATGACTTGTCATGCTTCTGAACTTAATAGTTAAAACACCTAGAAATGGATCTGTCATCTAAACAAACACAAACCAGTTCACCCGATCCAAGCAGAACTTTGATCTAACATAGTAAGAACATTAAATGGGCAGAAACTATTCAATCAACAGACTAGACTAAATCCACTACAAAGAAGCATTAGCATAACCTAAGTTTGAATAGCTAAACTGGCATTTCCTACATTAAAAGCCATCATGGAATAAGGAAAGGTAAAATACGCCAAGGAATTTACCATTCAGAAAGCTGCGTAACTTACTCAACTAAGACTCCCGTCCTTTGGCTCCAGTGTTGAGTATGTGAAGCTAGCAGAATAGATCAAGCTAAAAATACACTTAGCTGCTTCAAAATAGAAAAATTCCCAAAGGAGAACATCTCTTCTTGAATGAAACCTCACTCAGAAAACTTGAAAACGATAAAACAGGAATTGAGTTTCACATCACAACTGAAGCTTGACCAAAAGGAAACCCCTTATTCTTTTACCTCCGTCTTGTGAGCTTCCAGTATATCAATTACAAACCTAAATCATTCCAGAGGTGCTGTACAGGATAATATGTAGGCATAAACAGGCATGTGACCATAAAAGGGAGAAATTTCCATAGAAAAATAAATTTTATTGGAGAAAATAGGGATCCAGTGAAATTTGAATCATAGCTGTAGCCAGCTCAAAAATGAGCTGTCAAACCTATACCATAATACTTTAGTAAGAGGATGGTACTGGAGAAAATGGCATTTCACTTCCTAGCTACACAAGAAACCGAGGAAAATGAGTCTAAGGGTCTCTACTCAGTAGAACCAATTAAAAAATAAAATGAGAGGAACAAAGGAAGAATTGTGCTTGAGGAGAAACTATTTTCCTTCTTTTCTGTTGCATTTGTGAGGTCATTGTCGTGAGATTGTCTCAAAAACTGACTGGAGAATAAATATGATAAAAGGCACCTGAGTGATCTCTCTTTATTGAGTGAAAAGCTGATACTAAATGAACGCATACGCACAGAAAAAAGAGTTGCAATTCTCTCTTACAGAAACCTGTAATTAGACAATTGCAACCGTTACAAAGGAAAAAACAGAAAAGTCAGTTATATGATTGAAAAATAGACCACCAATATAAGAATAATCCAAATAGAGACAGGCTTCATAGCGGGTGAAAAAGTCTTTGTAAAATCAAATCCAGGTTGCTGATTGAAACCCTTAGTAAACAACCATGATATACATATTTGTAGAGTACCATCAGAATTTTCTTTAACTCTAAAAACCCATTTGCATCCTATGGCAGTTCTATGTGAGGAACAGGAACAAGAGTCCTGGTTTTATTGCATTGTAAAGCAAGAAATTCTTCTTTCATAGCAGAGAACCAATGTGGATAACAAAGAGCTTGTTTGATGGTTTTTTTAAGTGCAAGATCAGCAGCAAGAAGAGTAGGATGAATATAAGGTTTCACTACACCAGATTTTGATCTGGTTTGCATAGGGTTGGTATTGGAAGGTCTAGAAGGAGGAGAAATTTCAGTGTGAGAAACAGTGAAGGAATTAGACTAGAAAGGGGTGAAGAGGTTGTAGTGACAAAGATTAGTAGATAAAGGTGCAGTAGAATGCAATGAAGAAGGTGCAGTAATCGTAGGTAATTGAGTAGATGAAATAGTAGGAATAACGGATCAAATAACTGGGGAAGAAGTAGGTTGTTGTAAAGCTGGTGTGAAAAGCTCAGGATATGGAAATCTGTTTTCACTGAAAAGCACATCTTTAGATATGTATATCCTGCCAGAATGAGACAAACACTTCTAACCATTTTGAGATGTTGAATACACAAGAATGATACATTCTAGAGAATCAAAAGCCAGGTTGTAAGAAGTGTATGGCCAGGGTAACGTAAAACATACACATCAGAAAGCCCTGAAAAATCCATAATCAGGTGCAGTGTGTAAAAGATGTGTATAGGATACAGAAAAGTTCAAAAATGCAAACAGTAATCTATTAATGAAAAACTGCAATGATGAAAGCATGATCCCAGTACTTCAGAGGTAAGGAAGCTTGGCTGAGAAGAGCGAGACCAATATCAACAATATGTCGGCACTTTCTTTCGGCTATTCCATTTTTATGACGATAATGAGCGCATATAACTATGTGATTTTTTTAGATATATGGTGAAGAGACAAAAATAATCTCTCTATGAGTATTACAACATAGGAGCATGTATATAAGTGTCTCATACAAAGAAGATACAAAAAGATGGGCCAAGGTACATATATTTAGTTACACTTAATACTCCCCCTCATGCGGACACATAAATCATATGAACCAAGCTTGTTACTAGTGTAATATATTCTAGGACCCCACAATAATTTAGTGAAGACAATTGCCAACTGATCATTAGAGTTAACAGATTGAGTGGTGATGCCTCTAGATACAATCTTTTCTTGGATAAAGTGACAATCTACCCCAATATCTTTAGTCCTCTCATAAAATACTGGACTTGACAAAATATGTAGGGCAGCTTGGTTATTACAAATAAGAATCGTTTGTGTGAACTCTCCAAATATCAATTCTTTAAGCAACTAATTGAGGCAAATAAGTGTGGTGCCAGAGGTCATAGCTCTATATCCTATTTTTACACTATACTACAATCTGCTTCTTGCTTTTCCAGTTGATCAAGTTGTTCCCAATAAAAACACAATATCTCCTTAGGAGATCCAGCCCAATTTGCATCTATTACCACAGCAAGAGTGTGATTATTGTAACCACATAACAAACATTTTCCATGCTCAACTTTAATATACTTCAGAATGCAAATCACTGCATTCCAATAATACAAGGAGATATGATATGATATAGTATTCTTATAAGCCCAATTTGCATCTATTACCACAGCAAGAGTGTGATTATTGTAACCATATAACAAACCTTTTTCTATGTGCAACTTTAATATATACTTCATAATGCAGATCACTGCATTCCAATAATACGAGATATGATATGATATTATATAGTATTCTTATCTTAAATAGGGTGGTATGACATGTTATAGTATTCTTATATTAAATAGGGTGATATGATATGATAGTATTCTTACCAAATATTTCCCACTATTCAATATTGATTTTATTCCTTATTATTGTATATGTTCTTTATTATAATTAAGAATACTCGTGTGTATACCCAACACACAGAATTCATTATATTCCTTCTCAGTTTTTCTCTCCTCAACATGGCACCAAAGCAGTACCATAATCTGTGACACTTTTGTCACTAATCCTTTCACCAGATGTTCATATGTAAACAAATGGAATAAGGATTTTGTTTAAGAGAAAAAGAGGACATTCTATTGATAAGGAAATGTATATTAAGTATAACATCACCCTAGTGATGAACTGGTACATTAACACCTAGTGATAAGGTACTTGGAGTTCTACCTAAGTGTTATACCATTTTGCTAAGATGTATGAAAACAAGTAGAGTGATGTAAAATTCCATGTGAACTTAAAATGGCTAGAAAAATCACATGAAAAATATTCTTTGCCATTATCGTTTTCTTCAATTTTCTTATAACTAGTACAAACTGATTCTTTTTTCATTAAAGATAGACAAAAGATCATATCAATCTTCCATTAAAAATTATTCAAGTACATCTAAAATATTCATCAATAAATGAAACAAAATATTTGAAAGCAAAAGATGTGACAAGTCATGGGCCCTAAATGTTAAATTGAATGGTGGACAAAAGTAGAGTTACATCTTGTTTCAATTTGCTTTTGATTTCATTAATATAAAAATGGAAGCAATTTTTTATTTTAAGCATTGCCACCAGAGGAAGAGAGACAGTAAAAGCTAGAATGTCATCCAATACACAGATCTCTTTAATCTATAACTCTCTCTCTCTCTCTCTCTCTCTCTCTCTATATATATATATATATATATATATATATATATAGGGATATGCGGTTGTTGTTTATAGATTTTGTGCTCTATTTTATAACCTTATGTTACCCCAATAAATCTCAATCTTATCCCTGTAACCACACTTACTTCTAACTGTGTTCTGGAAACTACCCACTTCTATTATTTAACTTCTATTATTATTTATTTTCTTTTAAATACATATAGGCATGGAATGCCTCTTTCCCCCTAGTATTAGCATAAAAAACCTTCATTCCTTTAATAAAGTATTTTTTTCCTCATATTACACTGTACTCGGGAATGAATGCTATGACAGGACTAGAATGTTTGCTTGGAGACAGTATGTGGACATAATTATTAATAGAAATCCTGTAGCCAAACATATGGATAAATGCATGAAAAGGTCATAGGAATGGCAATGTAATAGGGATATACAAGTCATCCTACTTTTCACAGAGGGATAGCTTAATGCTCACTGCATTTGAATTGACCTTTTATTGGGGTTTTGAGTAAGTTACGATGAGGCAGAGGGAAGGGGGAGATAAATAAAAGTGAATAATGAAAGAGAATTTCTTCAAATTCTTCTTGAGAGACTAATGTGTTGTAATTAGCATATTATAAGGATAAAAAATATTATCAATACTTACATAGGAAATAGGAAAAAAATATCTTCATAATCTTTCCATATATTTCAGCATACTTCTATTTCGTTTTTTTAAAAGGTTTTGGCTATTGCAAATAGAGATGATGAGAATGTAATTTGTGATTGATATCAATAAAATAATTCTTGATTTTTAAAGTCAAAGCAAGTGTTAAAGAAGCATTTATAAGACTCTAGTTTATATATAACATATAGTTACAAAGAATAGAAATGTACAAAGATAGAATCTTCATTTGTATGTTAAGGCACGATCTAGCAAATATTTTCATTTTCTTCACTGACAAGAGGTCCAACAGATATTTCATTTTCTTGAGCAGTTTCAGAATGCTTCCTAGAAAGAATATTACACAGCAACTATAGTTTGCTTCTGTGCTGGTGATGATCACAGAGAAGCTGATACTTAACAGCTCCAACAGAGATCGTATACCTTGACTCCTTGAGCAAATTCAAATCACTAACTACAAAGCACATTAAGTGAAAAGAAGGGATAGAAAAACAACTTATCTTTTCCTCCCAAGGAGGCAGTGATGGCTAACAATTTGCTAATATTTACATAAAATCCAATGATAGGTTCATACTTTTGACAAAGAGCAACCTCCAAATAAGTATACCAGATAGAAATTAAAGAAACCATGCAAAAAGACATAATTTAAAGAACCAAGATTGACATGAGAGCCACACCACAAAAACAAGATAACAAAACAAAATGTCCCTTATTTGACACCATAGACAACCATCATCTACAACATCATCAACCTACATGTGAGCTTTTTAAAGTACAACTTCAAAGACCTCCTAAAAGACAATTTCCCACAACATTCATTAGTAGATGAATCAAGCAATCATCTAGAAAGTTGCAACCCAAGATACCAGTTATATGATTGCTTAACAGGAATCTATCTGTGTCCTTGAGCTCGCTGCATGTCATATGCACCCCAAGCCCCAGGCCCTGGTCCATACTGAGGAAAATTCTCCCCTCCAGACTGTACCTGAAATTTGCCAGTTTTAGCAAAGAACAATATCCAAATCAATACTCCAGACAATAATTTCAACCATATACAATATAATATATACATACAATCGAATACTTTTAGGACAATAAACAAACCAAGCAATTTGCAAGCTATACAATACAACTTCATCACCCACTGGCTTAAAGACTAAACCGGACTAGCCAATTCATTCAAGTGAAAACCAGTCTAGTGATCAGTATATTAACTCCCAAAACCAGATCATATCAAAATCAGTGAGAACTAGTAATGAACTGACAAAAGCAATCTAAACCTGTGCTGAAAACCAGAATTGTTTTATTTTTCAAATTTTAAAAATATTATATTTTTTAGTTTATTTAATATATTTTTAAGATAAATTAGAAAATATGTCTAAGCATTATATTGAAGGATTATACATAATTAGTATAAATTATATTTAAGAACTACACATGCATAAACCATATTTAAGGATTACACATTGATATAGACTACATTTAAGGATTACATATAAGTATAAATTATTTTTAAGGATTACACAAAAGTATAAATTAGTCAAACTATTATTACTTTCATCCAATAACAAATATTATTTAGTTGTATCTATTAATTGACAATTTTTTATATCTTGATTTCTTACAATTTTACTCAAATATAAATTTAATTACTACCTTTTTGACCATGGTTCAAATACCAGAACAAGTTATAAAACATAGTGGTCACACAAAGATAACCAATTGGCAATTCTGTACTGACTAAAATAATAGATCAAATATAGCAACATGCTGATTAGATCAGGTGGTAATGAGTGTTGGGAACACATAGTTGTGATTATGAAAAGAAAAACTATTTTTTTTCCTGATTGAGTGATATTGAACAGAACAAAGGCAAAAACTTTTCCTCCAATGGTTTCCACTTCCTTACAAAGCTTTTGGTGCTATGAAAGCCTTATTCTCCCTATTTATTTATTACTAATTCTTCTAAACTAACTGCTCTACCTGTCCCCAACTAACTCTCCCTTCCCTCCTCTCCTGACTCAACAGTTCCATCCCCTTCAAGGTAATTCTCTCAGGACGAGAATACAAATGGGCTATAAGTAAAATGTAAATTTAGTATCATTGCATTTTTGTGCCTTATATTTAAGTATATTTTACATTCTTTGGAATTATTATGAATCTTACTGTTCACTATACGAAATTATTCATGATTCAACATATTTCCTCTCCAGTACATCATTTCTATCTTCATTCAACTAACCATGTTAATCAATGTTGTCATACCATTCTTAAATATGTTGTACTGTTGTTGCAGGACATAAGAATAAATCGGGGTGCTATTTGTATTCACCTAGGTTCGTGACCGGGTCTGAGATGAGCAAAGAAGTAAAAATGAAGATCCTACTCATACCACCAAGGTCCAGAATTCACAAAGGGTACGAAATAAAATAAAATTGTGTAATCATAACAAGGATCATAAGATCCCATCCTGCAATAGCATTTTTGACATTAGCCCCTCCAACTCCACTGTACTGTACTGATAACTACAGACCTAATGAAAATATCATAATATTCAATGATAATTACATGTGAGCAAGAATCAACTTATTCAAGGTTTCACTGATGAATGTCCATTGAAACGGTCCAACTTAAGTACCAAACAAACAACATACAGATTTCCCAAGAAACCACAGATGGAACTATGGAAGTATTTACTGAGAAAAGAAAACCCCTTTTAATTCAGACTGATCCACTCAGTTAAGATACATTTGAGATGCAACAAAACTTACTGGATTCATGCCATAAATTCCAGGGTAAGGATTTCCAGCGTATCCAGCATCAGCATTGCCATAATTTGCATTATACCCTGGGCCTACAAAATCAAAGCAAAGGACAGGAAACAAAGAAGAGCATTAGTAGGCCAAAACAATGATATCTTAAGACAAGAAAACAAAAGAGTCATAAAAAAAAGTGGAACTAGAAGTAGACCCAATACCATTTTACGTCACAAATTGCAGTTAGTTAACTCATCAAGACTACATCATGCAAAAAGGATGCATACCTGGATTCCCAGCCGCCGCAGCAGCCCGTGCTCTTTTCTCTGCATTCGCAATTTCCGCACGAAGCTTCTCCATCTCCCGAGCCATTGCAACCAACTTCTTCTCCATCACTTGACCATGCTCATAGTTTTCAGCAAATCCCTTCTTCTCATACTCAATGGCAGCCCTAAAAGCCAATAGACAATTTAAAACAACACCAACAACATTAACATCGGCTCAGCATCCCAGTACCCCTCTTTAAAGCCACCAGCTATATATTCACCATTCAACCCACATTCTATAGTCATAAGAAATATGCATTCAAAAAATTCCTTCAGTGGATATATTGTCAACTGCCACATAAAGGATTCAGCTTTTACCGCAAACTCTAATGAATAGCTACATAATTCAAAATCAGAGTTGTGTTATTCAAGCGACAACAACTAGTTGTTTTATCCCCACCCATCCATCGCCTCATTCATCTCCTCTCCTAGTTTTATATGTTTTTCTCATTTCTCATATTCTCTATCACTACAGTAAGAAAATTGTTGGACAATTTTACGCAAAAAATAACATAATTCTTTGGAAAATAACCACAGCCAAGGTTTACTATGTGTAATTTAAAACCTTGATCACAATTAAAGCACAATCCACAATATTGCACCAGATTGAGACAAAGCCACTACCTTGCACATTGCAACTCCTGTTTCATGGCCTCCACATCGGCCCTGAGCGCCGGCAGCCGTTTGGCATCGGCAGTCATGCGGGCCAAGTCCTGCGTCATGGCCTGCACCTGTCCGGACAGGTCCTGACGGACTGCTGTGAGCTCCTTGATGTCGGCGTGGACCTGGAGGAGCTCGGCCCGGGAGGCCTCGGTGGCCCGGAGTTCGGCCTCGAGCTGGGCCGACTTGTCGTAGAGTTCCCTCATGCGGGCCTCTGTGTCTGCCCGGAGCGAGTCTCGGAAGTGCGCCACGCGCTGGAGCTCGTGTTGGGCTGCCTCTAGCTCCTGCTTGAGGGCCACGTGGGTGGCGGCGAGCCTCTGGTTGTCGCCCAGAAGGCCCTGAATGTCCTGGTGCTGGGCCGCGAGACGCTCCTCGATTATCGCCGCCGGGTGAAGCGGAATGGGCCCGCGTGGGCCCAGCCCTAGCTGCGAGTCCCGGAAGTCTTCCAGAAGCGCGGGGTGGGGATGGGGCGGGACAATGGGTCCCACTAGATGGTGATGGGCCCGAGCGCCGAACACCGGGTGGTCGTGAATTGGCGGCGATAGCCCCGCGGCATGCGGAGGATGAAGGGGTTGCCCTCGGTTTCTGCCCGACATAGTTTAACTAAGAACAGTGGAAGAAAAGGGAAAGCGAGTGAAATTGGGAATGTGGATACGTTCAATATTAGAGCTTTTCGAGGAGGAATCGGGGTTAGGGTATGCAAAACGACGCCGTTGCGTACGGAATGTAGTGTGCATGAAATAAGGAATGGTCCTCAGGGACCTCTGATACTTTTCGTGTTATATCAATATGCAAAAATAATATTATTTTTTTCAATCCTTTGGAATCTCTGCTACATCGTATTTATTTTCTTATTTTTCATGATTTTTGTCATCTGTTGTTATCGTAACTTTAATCTTTTATACTACTGTGTTCCTGAGAAAAAAACCTAACGCCTTAAGCGAAGAACAATTAATATGAAACTCTTTAGCAGAGTTCAAATAGTTACTTAGGTCAAAAAACTTGTTGGTCTCTCGTCGTGGGAGTTTTTTCTTTATTTATAGCAAAAAGACCATTACAAGACTCATCCGGATTTTTGTTACAGTCTATCAAAATATTTTGGGATGTCCCGGCTTTTGTTTAACTAATCGGGTTCATGCTCCCGATATACTAGTTCGGTTTTCTAGTATTATCTTGTTTCTATTAACAAATTATGCCTAAAATTCAGTATAAATCTGTCTACACTTCTTCTATTACCCAGGTCGGCTTCGCCCCGTGCGGGTCTTATAGGTCCTGACTAGTTAGTTGATCATTGGCCCAAAGATAAAATCATGATTATGGGTCGGATCTCGAACATCGTCTCCATCTCTAAGTTAATAAACATTAGGATCTTTCTTCTTGCACCTCCAAAATTTTTTCTACACCTTCAAAATATTTTTAAATTTCCAAAAAACCTTTTAACTATTTAAGAAAACTCACGGACATCACACTCCCAAGATTACTTCCGGATGTCGACTTCCGAAAATCAAAATATATGACTTCTGGAGGTCAAAATATATCACCGGAAGTTGACTTCCGGAAGTTAAAATATATAACTGAAAGTCGACTTTCGGAAGTTAAAATATATCACCGGAAGTAGACTTCCAGAAATCAAAATGTATCACCGAAAGTCGACTTCCAGAAGTCAAAATGTATTACCAGAAGTCGACTTCCGAAAGTCAAAAATTAGTACCGGAAGTCGACATCCGGAAATCAAAAAATTAATTCTCTTTTAAATATTTGTAATTCTTTTTTAAAATTTATGTTTTCTTAACTTTTAATTGTTTTTTTAGTTTATTATTTATTGTTTTATTTATTTTTTATGTTTTCATATTTCTTAATATATATTTTAAAAATAAAAAATATATTAATATATATAATTTTATTTTTATTTAATAGAATGAAAAATAAATATAAAAATAAAAATAAGTAAAATTAAAATAATATTAAACTTTAAATAAAAAATAAATAAAAAAATTATTCTGCTTCATTTAATTTTATTTAATATTTAAATTGATTTTAAAATAATAAAACTTTAAATTAAAAAAGAAAAAAAAAATATATATATATATATATATATTATATTCTTTTTTTT
>Ga0209589_1013400_pt1 | contig 10708 bp, 3 predicted proteins | sample CowpeawhiteBW_FD_187525 | JGI IMG/M metagenome (GOLD analysis project Ga0209589, IMG submission 187525) | Root nodule microbial communities of legume samples collected from California USA - Cow pea white BW (SPAdes) (version 2) | ecosystem: Host-associated > Plants > Roots > Nodule | place: USA...
TCAAGTACAATATTAGTCAGCAAAAACTATCATGAAGTACTGCAATGGTTCTCAAAACATAAAATGATTCAATTAACTTCCACATTATATTATATTCTTCAACTATCACATATGATTTTCCTCATGTACATAACTTGTTGTATTAGTTGGCACACTTCCTTGATCAGAAACCTAAATCATAGCCAAAAACTACACATGCATCGGCCTTATTCGCTGTAGTCTAGTGCTTAACTTTGTCACCAAATTCTCGAAAGAACACATCTGCATACGTTGTGAAGTCTTCCCTATATGCATACACATAAAAATATCTTAATCACAACAAAAACCATTGCCTAATTTTATAACTGAAGTATTTGTCATGAGATCTATATATATATATATATATATATATATAGGACAATTAGAGATTTAAAGTTTGAGAACCACAAAATATGCTATTAAAATAATTTACAATACTGCAGAGACAAAAATAGAAGATATATTTTCCATGTGTAGTATAAAGAAACTACAAAGTAAATATATGGCAAAACTACAATAAAATTATGGCAGATGTAATTATGGGTGATAAGATTAAGAAAATAAACAAAACTACAATAAAATATATAGAATGGTAAAATACAAAAAAACATCATAACTGCATTTCCAGAAGTAATGGATCCTAGACTCTATTATCAACAAAGAGAAATTAAAAACCCGAAAGAAGCATAGAATAACTAAAATATTTCATATATCATGTAATTCAGAATGAAAATAAAATTTAATAAATAATCAAGCACAAGTCTTCCCCAAATAACAATACCTTAGCAAATTTTCCACTGAAAATAAAGAGAGCAACCTTCTAGAATGCTGGTATATGATGGACTATAACTGTAGTTAATCTAAGGATATACCTTCCTCTTAAACCATCAACCTCTTCACCAATACAGGAGGAGTACTTGATATCTGACTGACAATAGTTAATGAAAACAATAATAAAAAAAATTTACACCAAAAGTTTATCCTAGCTTAATGACAATACAGAAATCATTCACATATATCTGCATCCATCTGGCATATCAGCATACATGCAAAACAAATATGAAAAAGAGAAAACCATGAACTACATTCTGCTTGTCAAATAACCATGTAGTATACATACTTCTCTAAATTACTAGAGTAAGTTTTGACAAGTAATGCTTTTAAGTTTATATATAATAAAAATATAGGCTTTCCAATATCAAGAATAGGACTACGAAGAAAAAGAATAGGAGAAAATACAAGTCAGATACTCACGAACAGAATGATAAACGAACATGCTAAGTTTTTGCTGCGATAAAACAATGCAAGATATAAACATTCAAATTATTTTCACAAAAAATGTTTCCACCTTCAGAACTGAATCAATTGTACTAATAGAGCAAGATATAAAACAGAAAATTCTTTCAACCTTCTTACCATTGTAAAACTGAAACTCTTCTCTGGAAGTACATAATTGATTACTATCCATGCTTGTCCTGCACAAGCCCCAAATTTAGGTGAGTAATGAAGTGTATCTTTTTTACTTAAATAAGGAGCATGTGTATATTGGAAAGAAGTCATATCTACTTAAATAAACAAGTGAAGATCTGAGTCCAATTGATTATAACCCTAATACAGTTCCTTTAAACATGTGAATCGCTCCAAGGACGGCAACATATCATTGGTTAAATAGTTAATAGTTATGTCAAGGACCTCTAGATTACACAATTTTGGTGAGAGAGTCTCAAAAGCTTACATATATGCACTAAAAAGTTATGAAAGAAGCCAACAAATGTGAAAAAAAATAGTATAAAAAATTAGAAGATCTTCCCGATAATCAAAAGTAATATTGTTGTAATTTCATAAAATAAATAAGAAGCAGCAAGTCTCACCGTGGTTTAATGAAGATGTATTGAACCTGTTATATGCAAAATAAAGAAACTTAAGAGATGGAAGGCCATCCAAACAAGATAGAATGTCGGCAGCAGTATCTAGATTGTCATGCTAAATAATGAAGGTCAAGTATTAGTCTAACCTCCTGATGAAAACAACAAATAATAATAAGCCTGAATGGAAATATGATCAAGATGGCCAAGATTATTTATTCATTTTTATCAAATCAAACACAAATATAATTAAAAATGATTTAACTTTACTGTAAGAATTCAACAGACATGTAAATTAAGTCTAAATGATTTGCAAACTCTCAAGTACTTAGAAACAATCCTTATGATGACTTTTTTATTATAAGATATATATTACAAATGACATTTCATCTAAAAGTTCTCGTACTAAATCTACTTTTTGATCAGTGCAGCTATTCACAAGTAGACTGATAAATTAGGATGCAAGAAAAGAAAGACACTATATACTTACCCTCAAATGACAACAGTATCAGGAAGCATGCACCCAATTGAACTGCTCTGCGGCTTCACATTTTAGTTACGACAATGGTATGCACATTTTCAATTAAGGTGGTAGATACCCTGTTCGAGTTCCCCAAAGACCAACCAAGACACTAGAAAGACCCTCCAAACCAATTCCTCGACTAAGAACTCCATGAGTTGGAGGACGAGATGCTACCAATAAAGAAGATGCATGATATTAGATTGATAAATACTATTTTTACTTATCCTGGAAGCATCTTCAAAACAAATAAAATCCCAAAATGGCATTTGCAATGTTGAAATTTTACTTTAGTGATTATACAATTAGTGACATTAATGCTTTGATTTCCTAAACTGAGGCAGAATCCATGCGGCATTACCCTTACAAATGGTATCTACATAAACATTTGTTAGGGAAAAAAGTTACAAATGACGCCAGGTGAAAACAGCAAAACATGATGGCAACCATTGGTTTTAACTTTAGAGATCATATAAACTCTATGACAACCTTCAGTCTCTTGAGTACCTTTTGATGTCAAGGGTTATAATAAAAATTAAATGACACAACTAATGAATTGAATATTATATTCAAGTTTACTACATCAGCACAGTCAAGCCGTCATATATTGAACACATAACTTTGTTAGGTAAAATTACTATTTCTATTAGAGCTTGCATCATGCAAGAATGAGAACAACTTTTCACATATAATATTGCTAGCACATTAAGATGAAGGCAAGAGTATCAACACATTAAGAGTCTAGTTAAATAAATATAGTCCAGGAAACAAAAGGAAAAAGTGAATAAATTTTTATCAGAGTTTAATTAAAAGATTTTAGTTCATTTTCTGATTCGTAGCAGAGTTAAGTATTTAGAAGAAGATGCCATAATATTTGGTTAGAACTGAGTTATCTCCTTTCAAAGATATCTATCTACTATTCTTGTGTATATAAAAAGGAAACACTTTATTAACAAGAGTATCTCTTCGTTAAGAACTAATACTAATGTTTGAAGAAACCAATAATTATTCGAGTCTAACTTTCTTACCAGATATTCTTTGAGGAAACACCATATAATCTGTTACTGTGATGTTGAAGTGACTTTAATATCATATATAACTTCATTAATAAGAAAACTCATCCTCATGAGGTCTAAGGCTGCCCGAGTGGCATCATTACCATAAATAATAAAAAGAATGCATGACATCTTCCTAATTGCAAAAGCATGTTCTCTAGAATCCCATATTTTGTTTTCCATTAAAACCACAATCAAATTCCAAATCTAATCCAAATGCCAAACAAATGATGCCAAACACTGTTATTTTCATTTCAATGCAAACTGAACTTTTTATCTTTTCTTAATATCTTCAGTTTATAGTTAGCAGAGGCTGTAATCCTTTTCATATAGGAGGCTACCTAGAAGTTAGTGCTTTCTGGAAAGATTGTTGAACTTCTCTACAAGTACCAATCTTGTGTAACCTCAAAATATAACCCTGGCCATTTTATTATGGTTTCTCTAACCTAAAATATTTTTTAGTTGTTAACTTAACTCCCTTATGTATTCCAGACCAAGATATTACCTTTGATGGAAAAGATGCAATCTTGGATTTTTGTAGAACGGAATTCCTATTTCAAGATCATCTTTAGCCCCTCCAATAGGTCTATATGAGTTTGCTACAAGTACAACTATCTTCAGGCAGCAAGAACATCAAGGGGAGCTTGCTAGTGGCATAGTCAACAATGTCCTAAGAGACCAAAGATCAAAGTTAAAACCGAAAATTCACTACTAGCATAGCCTCTGGAAAATCCTAAAGATCTGCAAGTCAATATCAAACAGTATTTCTATACTTCCTAACACTTGATTATTACTTAAGCATTGTTGCCCCTACAACTAAATTAAACAGGTTAGACTTCAAATCAGATGACCAGCACCAAAACAAGATCACATATATTATTTTGGCACCTTATACTCAATCCAAACAGACCTTCATTCTCAAAAGTAATTGCAGGAATACCCAAGTAAGATGTGAAATCCTAATTTCCAAACCAATTAAACAGCTAACTAGTTTCTACTGTTCATACATTCTCATTCTTGACAAATATAAAATGAAATGATTAATTTTATAATCTAATACAGGAAGAAAGCAAACACCAAGCGTACCTCAAACAGTTCATTTATATTATCTGCTGTCTTTGTAGATGTCTCTATGAAAAACATACCATTCTTCTCAGCATATTCAGTGCCATCCTTCATAATATAACAGATATTAGTTAATGTAATGTAACAAATATACCTTCCATGCTTTTGCAGCAAAGATTTGTGAATAGACTGAGTAGGATTAGCAATTAGGACCAAATCCACAGTTTGGTTCATGAGAGCATCAAAGACTTCTTGGGGGGTCTTCTTCAGTTGAGTCACAAGCCTCTTCAAGGTCTCTTCAATGTTTGACCCTGTCATGGCAGAGTTCTCATATGCAAAATCACCCTTCTTCAATAACTTGATCCATAGTTGTTGTTGATGAGATTAGTACAAATTCCTTGACGTTTTAGTAACTTGATATGTGTTGTTGATGAGATTGGTACAAATTCCTTGACGTTTTAGTAACTTGATATCGCTGCTTTTAACATCTAAAGGCGGACACATGATTCAGAAAGCCAACCCAGTGATAGCAATTCCAAATAGAGATTAATAATCCTTACCAAGAACCATTTCATCAGCTATAGTAAACTAGACCAAGCATTCCATGATTCTCAGTAGACCAAGGTTAGAATCAAGAAGATGAAATATTAAAATGATGTCAAATTATGCTTAATATAAAAACAATGAATTTGAATGGCAGGAAATTCAAGTATGAAATGAATCAAGGAAAGGGCCACCACCTTAGCGACTAGCCAAAGAAGGCATAAAAGCGAAGATTGCAACTTCGGCGACTAGCATATACATTCCTTAAGCTGCGACAACTAAAAGCATCAATACTGCAACAATAACTTAAGTACATTGAACTAATTAGAACTAAGATTTATGACCAGATCCAATAAATAACATTTGAATTGAAAGTTCGTTGGATGATATTTACTAGTCGAGGAACAATTCAACATCACTCATGCATTTTACTCTTATGGTTCTAGGAAATAATTCTCGAAATTCACCACAATGTATAATACACGATGTATAATAGTATCTAAACCTCCTATAAAATGTGCAGATAGAAGAGCATGGAAAAGAAAAAAACATGGATAAATGAAAACGAAAGGGTGGAATAGGAGAACAAAGTAACGAAATCAATTGTAGTAACAAAATCAATTGATTGTGGTCTTATACAGTTATACCAAATTTAAAGAAATTAATTGAAACAGAAACTAAACCTCTTACTAACCATGATCATATAAGAATTGTCAACCTCAAAGAGAGTAGGCATCAAAGATGAAAGGAACTAAAAAAAAACCTAGAATGAGAGAAACGATGAAGTGAGAAGCTCAACTTATCACAGAGACGAAACAAGGAGATACATCGGTGAACGGTTTAGGAAGTCGAACTGGAAGATGCAGAGATGAAGGAGACTAAGCGGAGAGTTGTGTTACTACTATAGCGAAAATCTTGATCTCGCTGGCGACATTGATAATGGTGGTCGACGTTTAGGGCAGTGTAAAAGGAGTTGATGAACTAGAAGAAGGAGAAGAAAAGTGAGAAAAACAATCGTGGATACCATGAACCGGGAACGAAAGTTGAAAGGTAAAAGTTATATCTTAGAAATGAAAGTAATTAAATTTAAAAGAATACAAAAATTGTGATGGTTAAAATTAAGTAACAGAAATAAAAATATTATTAACGGTTTATTTTAAATATTTTTTAAATATTTTTTTATGATATTTGTTATTTATACCGAACACTTCGTATGTAATGTTTCGTAGAAAAAATTTTCGTCAAAGTTGATCATGTTTATTTATGAAATTTTCATAAAAAATTTATATTTTTTTTACCCACGAACTTGTATTTTATCTACAATCAATTTTCGTAGATAAAATAAAATAATCTATGAAAAAAAATTTCGTAGATAATCTCTAATTTTCTTGTAGTGGGTGAGAGTAGAAGTGGTGGTTGACAAGTGAAGAAGATTACAGTTTAAAACTAAATCTTTGTAATTTAGTAAAGATTTTAAAAACCTATACTACTTTTTAGAGGTTTAACACTAAACTTTTGTAATTTAAGGGAGGTTTTAAAAACTTATACTAATTTTTAGAGGTTTAAAATTAAACCTTTGTAATTTAACGAAGATTTTGAAAACCTACACTATTTTATAGAAGTTTAACACTAAACCTTTGGAATTTAACAGAGATTTTAAAAACCTCAGTTAAGTTAATCCATTGCTAAGGTTATATTAACCTTTGCTAAATAAACCCGTAAAATACAATTTGTTTTGTAGTGTGTTTAAGATAAAGTGACTGGAAGACGAAATTTATCAATTATAAGATCTAAAAGTGATAAATTTTAAATTTGAAGGATAAAAAACAAAAACTTATTCGGACAAAAGAATGTTTTATATGTAAATTAAAATATTTCTTAGAAATGATAAATAATTCATTTTTTATAAAAGAAATTAATTTTATATGAGGTAATTTTTTATTTATAAAAATGTATTTTTTTTCTTTGTTTATGAAAAAATTATTAAGTAATATTTAAATCATATATAGTTACCAGAAATCTAGAGTTGTGTGGGTAAAGATCAATCTTATCATCCTTGTATGATATAAATTGTTGTGAAAATAGAGAAATTAGGGTGAGAGATGAGTAAGAATTATAACCAAGAAAAAAAAATCAACTATACGATGTGAGATTTTTCTAATTTAGTTAATAGTTTAAAGTTCAAGTTTTATGCATAATCATTTAAAATATTTGAAAAAAAAAGTTAAATAATTCTAATATTTTTACTTTACTCAAATAAGTAGTTATTAAAGTGAAACATAGAAGAAAGTGGATAAGCATTAGATATAATAGCTCACATAAAACAAAGAAGAGAGCATTTGATGTATACAATATCGGTGACACTATCTAACAAATTACAAATTCCACTAAACCTAACTTGTCTTCTATGATATGTATTGGATTATTAAGCACTTTATCTTGCCGAAATCACGTTTGGTTACAAAAGGATTTGTAGCTTTCATGGTGGTAGGAATAAGCACTTTTAGCCCAAAGTTGATCAATTTTAAAAAAAAAAACATAATGCTTGACTTTCCTTGCAACTGTATCATTTAAGATTACATGGTTGGATATGGACAATTTTTACTTTGTGCACGATCTAATAAAAATCAATAGTAACTTCATTATTCTATTGGAAATATACCTTGTTGAAAGTGACAACTCGATTTTGGACAATATTAACTGTCGTAGTTATCATCAAACACTATTATTAGTGGTCGATGAATGGACTACAACATTTTGCGAATATAATTATGATAATCCTTGTTGAATTAAATAAAATCATTACCTACAGTTTAATTTTAAGTAATACAACATATTTTATCACATATAATATTTTGAACAACGCATCAAACAACATTTTCATTAAACAAGGTAATATTATTATAACTAATGTTAAGTTTATCTGACGTTTCAAGCACATTTCATAATAGTATTTAAGTTAATATTGAAGTAAAAATGTGTTAAACAGTGTAAATAATTTAAATACTATCATGAAATACGCTTGAAACGTCAGATCAACTTAACAAAATTTGGTTAAAAAGACTAAAGTCATGCATTTTGAGAGATGAATGATTAAATTGGTCAAAAATTGTGATGAGAGACTAATTTCAAATTTCGTTGAAACTTGAGGGAACAAAAACATATTTAACCCTATTAGTTATAATAAATAGTGTTACACATATAATATATTTTAGGAATGCTAAAAATAAATGTTTGATATTTTTGTTAAAATTTATTAAATATTACTCATATTTTTTATTTTTAACAAACTTTTACTAATAACAGAGAACGACTTTAAAACAGGACACAAAACGGTTTCTTAATAACATTTCTCAATAGCTAACATTCAAATTAAATGCTTGTACTCTCACAATTTCATTTGTAATTTTCTTAAAATAATATTTCTTTTAATTTTTCGAGTATTTTCTTCAATACAAAAATTTTGATTCAAATAAGTTGTTTAAATAGCTTCTTTAAAATTAATGTGAAAAGATTATCTTCCAGTACAAAACATTGGATGTGATCATTCATTAAGCTCAAGGATCCGTGTCCATAATTAATTGTTTCTTTTTAAAAAAAAATATATATTTGTAATTGGTAAACAAACATAAGTTATAGTAGACTGTTACGTATCAGAATCACTTTTTTTTTTTTAATTTTAATCAAACTTAGCTTCTTCTTTTTTCAAGTAATAAATCAAAAACCTAGAAGAATTTCAGTTTCTTTTTCTATCTTCTTTTACACTCAAAACTTGAAAAAACATAGTTAGTTGAAGAAAGGGTTATACTATTTTTAAGGGTGATGATCGTCTTTGGATTCCTTATATCCCATTTTGTCACTTTGTTTGGACTGGCTTAATGAGCATATATCCTTGGAAAGGAAAGAAGCAAAAGTTAAAATGAAATATTGTATTAAAGATATGTGGCTTGGAAGAAGCAAGTTAGGGTGAAGAAAAAATATTTTTTGGACATTAAAAGTGTAAATGTTGGTTGCTTAACTTCTTGCTAAAAGATTATTCATTGAGGTAGTGGCCACTAATGTCACTTGTTTCATCATATTTAAGGTTGAGTTTGATATGGGTGTTCATTTTCACGCCCATCTATATTGACTAGGAGAGAGAGACGAGGAAGATCAAAGTACTACTCATGACTTTGTAGGCTAAGGACTCATCCTTAAATTACGTGTTAGTTAAAAGATCAAGTACAAGATCTACTTCCATGATTTGGGTTGCCAACCATGTCAAGAGCAAAAGGGAAAAGCAAAAGAAAAGGGTAGAGAACCTTAGATATCATAAAAAGCCTTCAAATCTTAGTGCCACTGCATTACCTTCCCATGGTAATTAAATGAAAAAGGGAAAGTGAAAAAGCAGAGAAAACTCTATTTTCTAGGTGAAAACAACAAAGGAGAAATCATTGTTGTTTTGTCTCTTTGCATTCATCATAACCACAGTCATTTCTTATCACTAACTTAGCGTATTCATGCATGTAACCTAGTTGACTTTATCCAAAATCACCACAACCCTCTAGCTAGCTTTTGATCACACTGACATTAAATTTGTTGTAAAGTAATAATAACAACAATAATAACAGCTGTTCAGAGTTGTTTTTTTTCTTTCTTTTTTTTCATTCAGCTACGGTCAATAATGGTAACGATTTTTTTTCCTTTGTGCTTGTTTATATATTTTATAGACTGGTATAATTATTTTGTTTGTGGGTTTTGACCAAGATAAGATTTTCAAGCAATATCTAGACACCCATTTGATTTCCAGCAAAATTCTCTCGCAGTCAAATTTGGGATGATAGATGCTGGGCCATTATCATGAATGGTGATAGATAATTGAAGAAACCTAGGGTCCAGTGAGGTGTTTAAGCAACAAAATACAAGGTTGCGTGATTGTGCCTTAATACTCTGCTAGGAAACCAGGTGTTAACTACTCCCGACAGATTGAATCTTTACATTAACTAAATCAACATCATATGATAGTTTTTTCCTCCCACAAACTTTTACATGTATCTTCTCGTTCTAACCAAATATTCAACAAAATTATACAGTATGTTCAAAACTTAAATTCAAGACAACATACTAAACCAAAACATCATGTTGTTTACTTCATAATATATTTGATAATTTTAAACTTTAAAGGATCAAAGAAATTAATTATATATCTTTCACCTGTGATTCAAGTTGTAGGAGAACGAAAGAATGGTGAAGAAAGACCCCTGAGTACAATTCATTTTGTACTTTGTACGTTGTACATTAAATTCAGCAGTTTATGTAACGTCCCATTTAATTTATAAACATAATTAAAGGAAACGTCACACATAAGATAGTAAAAACGCGCAGTCCTGGGGTTTTCAACATCACCCCTACAAAACCAGGCACACCACGATGCCAACAAAGCAGGATAAAAGTTTGACTAAGAGTTACAATCTAAAAACCTCGAATACAGGGGTCATAGCCCTAAAGAAAACACGAAAGAAAGAAGTGTGAGATCCAGCCCAGATGGCTAAGTAGCGGAGTCGCCATTCCCTTGTTGCCCATGAGAACCTCGCCCATCTGCTCCCATCAACCAAGTTGATGATCATCGCAAGAGAGAACAGCCACATACATCACAACCATGC
>Ga0209589_1013403_pt1 | contig 10706 bp, 7 predicted proteins | sample CowpeawhiteBW_FD_187525 | JGI IMG/M metagenome (GOLD analysis project Ga0209589, IMG submission 187525) | Root nodule microbial communities of legume samples collected from California USA - Cow pea white BW (SPAdes) (version 2) | ecosystem: Host-associated > Plants > Roots > Nodule | place: USA...
GTTAATTTTACAAATATTAGTTTATTTTTTTAAAATATTTTGAATATTTAAAATATTTTTATATATCAATTTTAAAAATATTTTAGAATATAAATATTAGAAAAAAATTAATAATTATATTCTTATAATATTTTAAATAATTATATTTTATTTAGCAATTAAATATAAGAATTTATTCAATTTATAGTTAAATTTAATAATTTATAATTGAATTTAAAAAATAATAAATTCAAAGGTCAATTTTAGAAAAAATATTAATATAATTTGTACAAAAGATATTAAATTTAGTGTCAATTTGAAAGGGACAAAATTGATTTATTTGAACAAAAATTGAGACTAAATTGAACAAAAATAACGAATATAGGGACTAAATTGAACAAAAGAAATAATACTACCACAAACTGACCTGTGGCACTAGCATTGACACGTGACACAACTGTGACTTGACACGTGGACCATTTTTTTTGAAATTAAAAAAATTTAAAAAAAAAATTAAAAAATTTTAAAAAAATTTTAAAAAATTAAAAAAATCGGGAGCTAACACATGGCATGTACTATTCAAAAATGTTAAATATTTAAACACTGTTAGTGAAAATGACCAAATTGACCATAATTTGACAAAAATGAGGACCTAATTGAACATAAAATGAAAATAGGGACCAAATTGAATAAAATTAACAAAAATAGGGACCAAATGTATATTTAAGCTTAACTATAAATAGTTATTGAAACAAACTAAAATCACTCCCTTATATAACTATAAATAGTTATAATAATTAAATACATCAAATTAAGAAAAAAGAGTATATTGTTATTGTTTATAATGGGATGACAACAGAATTTCGAAAAACATAAAGACAATTGATTAGTGAAATTTACGAGATTATATTGCACAATATATCTACGTTTAAATTTAATAATGACATACAAATATACATTTCATTTTAATACATTATATAAGTATAAGATTTAATCATAAATTTTGTAATATAATCATTTTATTTTATTATGCATCAGTAATCAATTGTCTCAATATCATATTTGATATTAATTATTTAATCCTATTATTATTAGTATTTGTATTAAATATTTTAATTAAAATAACCTTATATTAATTACTTAGTTTAAACATAAATTAAAACTAAAAACATAAAATTGAAGTCTGATTTTTAAAACTATAAAAAGAAAGGTTAATTTACCAAAAATGAATGTCAAGTTTTCCTATAAATGAATATAAATGAATGATGAAGATTAAAATGTATTAATGAATTGCTTGTATTACCACTTATATAAGTTATGCGTATTATGAATGATGAAGATTAAAATGTATTAATGGATTGTTTGCATTACCAGTTATATAAATTATGCGTATTGCTTTAGTTATGTACAATTTATGTTTAGTTAATATATTATAAAAAATAATATAATTAATTATTTAAGTTTTGTATGAATTTTTTATTTAAATATTATATATATATAACTATTAATAATTATAACACTTAAAAATAATTATTTAAATAAATTATGCATTTAAAGAAATTAATAATTATATTAATTTTTTTAGAACTTACTTAGAAAACATACTATAACATATTTAAGTATAATACTAATTATATTTGAAGACTTCAATATAAAAGATTATAAAACTAATAAAATCAAATTATAACATATAATAATAACATAATAAGATTTTATTATTTATACTAATACTAAATTACATGATTTGTTTCTAAAAATTTTCATTAATTGTTTTTAATTGAAAAATTATGAGTGAATTTTTTTATTCCGTTTTGAAATCTTTTAAATTTATATATTTACAATTAATAAATTTTTTTATCAATTAGTTGATTTTATTAATTATTTTAATTTTTTGTTAATTATGAATGAAGTTTTAGTTATTTAAATTTTTTAATATTATTATTATTATTATTATTATTATTATTATTATTATTATTATTTTGTAGGATTCATAATTCACAATATGCCCATCATAATAATAATAATAATAATAATATTAATATTATTATTATTATTGTTATTATTATTATTATTATTATTATTTGAATGGGATTCATAATATCTGTCTACATTATATTTATGATTTTGATATTATTCTAACATTTTTCAATGAGAGAATACATGTGATTAATTATTTAATTTTTTTTCTATTATTATTATTATTTTGTACGCCTATATTATTATTATATTATTATTGTTATTGTCATTATTATTTTTTTATTTTATTATTATTATTATTCAACTATTATTATTATTTTGTATTAATATTATTATTAATATTGCTGTCAATATTATTATTATTTAATATGGTTTTAATAGGAATTTCAAGTCATAATATTATATATATATATATATATATATATATATATATATATACTAGCGTAACATAGGCGCTATCGCGTATGTGTGTATGTATTTTTTAAATATGCGTGATATTATATTAGTAGGTGATAATATTATAATGTTATTAAGTTAATATATATATATATATATATATATATATATATATATATTAAAATTATATTTATTAAAAATAAAGTGAAATATATCAGAACAGATAAAAGAATCACCATTGATAAATAAAGAAGAAGCAGAGACATCTGATTTTATAAAAAGTTTGTAAAAGTAACGGTCAATTTTTAAAAATTTAATAAATTGTTATATTTAAAGGGTAAAATCGATATTTTGAAAAGTGGACACAAAAAGAGGAATCCCCTTTATATATTGTTATAGATATATACTAGCGTAAACACAGGCGCTATTGCGCCTATGTGTACGCATTTTTTGCATTTTTTGAATTATATTAATAATTGATGATATTATAATGTTATTAAGTTAATGAACAAAATAAAAGTATATTTATAAAACTTAAAGTGAAATGTATGGAGAAAATATGAGAAAAATAAATGTTGATGAATAGTAGGAGAAAAAAGAAGAAGGAGATAAGTAAATAGTTTTATAAAAACTTGTAAAAGTAACGTTAATTTTTTAAAATTTAATAAATAATTAATTTGTATAGGATAAAATTGGAATTATAAAATGTGGACACAAGAGAGGGAATCCCCTTTATATATAGTTATAGATATAATATTACTTCTATTGATTATATTTCAAGTTTAATTTTTTTTTAATTTTATATGCGGTTCCTACTATTCCAGGAACCCAAAAATTTCCTCAACACCTGCGAACCTTATTCTAACCCCTACAATTCTGATTCCACTCGATTTACGATCCAATAGGTTGCATTCACGTGTTTATATTCATTATTCCTTCATAAGACTCCTCCATATACAGAATTCCACTAACCTTACCACTTAATCTAATGCGACTATGAAATCCCAATTCATCAACCCAAAAATTGATATTCATGCAATTTTCACCCAATTGAACCTTCAATTTTATATACTTCAGCGAATTCGAGCTTCCAATCATTTCCAAGCAGTTGGCACTATCTTTTCCCCTGAACAAAATCAACCCAGAAACCCCAAAATTCTAAAATCGAGCCAAATTGACTCGCTTCGCTTGGCAATTATTCTTCACTGCCAGGCAGTTCATCAAAAACCTAGAAAACTGGGTGTGCAGTCACGTGTCGCCTAGCAGCGCGAGCCTTGCCGCCAGGCAGTTCCATCTTTGGAACCCCAAAATAACCCAGAAAAGGATGAGTTGCCTGACGGTGGTTCATCACCCGCCAGACGGTTTTTGGAAAATTCCAGAAACACGAAAATTACATGATATAGGCAGGTTATATACATCCAATTTTTCATACATTTCATGCCATTTAACAATAGGAAATAAAAGTAATGATGAGGCTCCTCCGTCGCGGTGCTCGCCAGAAAAGCTCTCCAATCGGCATTCCACCGATTGAATCTCGCAGAGAGCAAGGGAAATGCAGCGAAATGGTTCGTGTATGGTGTTTAGGCTCGAATCTCACTGGTTTCGGAAACCCTAAAAGGTAAAAACCTAATCTAGGGTTAGGATTGGAGCAGAGACGAAAGGTGGGAGTACTCTCAACCAAACTAACATTCATCAAAGCTAAATCATTACATGAAGTGGCTTGCCTTTTATAGATGAAGGCAACCGGTGAAAACAGAAAGTGGAAGAGAAGAAGGAACTAACGGGGCTGTCGTGTACAAGAGCCCTAACAGACAAATGGGTGAATGGAAGGATATTAACCCTAATGGCTAGGGATCATGTTCGTCAAACTGGCTAGTGAACGCAACTCCAATCGTAGGAGCGTGAAGGAGGCAAGGAACCCTAATGGGGCATGAGTGAAGATGACCCTAGCGGCAGCTTAATGGATACGCGTGAAACATTATGGACCTTCGCTACAGCTGAAGGAATTGGGCTAGAAGCCCAACATGTGCTGGCATAATAGCAGTATCCGTGAATGGTGTGATGCACGCGTGGAAGAGTTAAGCGGCTACTCTCATGAAACCTACCAGAATGTGTGAAACAGGGCTAAGACGCATGACGCGAAAAGGATATGGGCTGCAACATGAAATTGGGCTGGAAGGCACTAAATAAATTGAGCTGGAAGCCCAATTACGTGAAGGAAGAAAATCAGCATTGGTGGGATGAATTGGGCCGTAGGCCCAATGCCAAATACTTCAATAATTGGCAGCTTTGGAAAGATGGGCTGCATTTAGCAAACAAACCCAATTAGAACAAGTTTTATTTAATTAAAAAATAAAATAAAATAAAAGAAAATTAAAAGAAATTAAAAAGATTGGGCCTAGGCATTGGCCCAGTGCTATAAGCCTTATTGGGGTCACATCAAGTAAGGTTCCAACTCCCCTAACCTGGATTCCTTGCTCCAAAAGTGTTCAAAGTTTTGAGTCCTTGATCCTAAGAGGCCTTAGCTCTTGATTCCTCCTTCAAGACACCTTCTCATTCTCACTTTTCTCTCCTTGCACGCACTCAAACACCCTCTCTACAACACTCACATTTTGGTAGCTTCAGGAACCCTTTCTCCCCTCTCACAATGCCCTTAATTGGTTAATTACCAAGCCTTAATAATGGTGGTTTAATGACCCAAAACGAAAATTATTGTTACATTGGATTTAATTGTCATTCAATGGCCATTGGCTGTTAGGGCTTCCTTGCCCTTTCACCTTCATGCCAAAGAAAATTTTGGCAAAAAGAAAGTTTAATTTAGTTCCACCAAAGTTCAAACCCATAACCATTCCAACATTAATTCAATAAGCCACCATTCAACCAATTCACGTTTCATGATAATTCTTATAATTTTATAATTATATTACAGCTGTCACACAATTCAGTATTCTCAACCATTTCAACTAGTACTTTTCCACGTCCTACATGTCAAAATTAAATGCCATAAATGTTCGCACTAACCGCATTTATTAATTCTTTATTTATTTAATTAATTAAATTTCACAGGGTCTTAATTACATGAAAGAAAATATTTTTTCTAAGAAATGAAGAGTCTTGACTTAAAAGCAATGGGTGAAAATATTGCGTATTCTATTGTTCTTAATCTTTTGGAACTTAATCACCATAGGTGATATCTTAATATTTCTTTATCTTTATTTTGATTTTTGGTACACTTAGGTTTGGTGTATTCATGTAGTAGGTTTCCACATGGTGTTATATATATTCTTGATAGGTTTTAAAGTATTTTTGCTCATGTTCAACAAAGGCATGTTTCACATGTGAGGGTGATTGTAATTAAATATTCAAGATAGTGGAACAATATCACTATGGTTGCAGTGATTAAAACTTGATGTAGATTCAAATATACTAGAACCAATATAATGATCTTTGTGTTAATTTTCTTAACTCTCTTTTATTTCAAGTTATATGTTCATTCTAATTACGCTATGTATCTACATCATCTTTATATATAAAAAATTACAAGAAAATCTTCCTAAGGATTATTAATCTTATAAAAGCTTTCGAAACACAAATTCACTTTTTTATTGTTCACAACCTATTTTTCTTTACAATATAAAACGTTTCTGTCAAAATTTAGTTTTCAAGTTCTTTCTCATTAAATAATTTATGTGAGTACTTAATTTTAATCACAAATTGACCTATGTGAATCAAGACGAAACCTCGTAAACTAAGCCAAATTTACGAATTTATTTAGATTAAAGGACGTGTTCTTATATATATATATATATATATAATTGAAAGAAAAAAACAAGGTACTAGTAGAATATTTTATTGGAAGACAAAAGTACGGGAAATATCATATTTGAAAGCAACATATCAAACAAATATATACCACAGCAAGGTTATTTCAGTAGACCGACCAACGAAATAAATTCATAATTATAAGAAATAAAATTAAGCAAAAGTAGAATGTGAAATGTCTTCTTTGAACCATTTATTTGACCTTGAACTTTGAATCAAGAGAAAGCGAAGGGAGAGCACTGACAATTAGAATAAACTAAATAAAACTATTTTTTTTAATTAATAATTTTAAACTAAAATTATAAATATGTAATTATATTGAATATTCTAAAAAAAACACTACATCTTTAATTTTGAATTAAAATCTTAAATATATATTGATGATGATTTCGGGAAAAGTAATTTATCACTACTATTCAAGCAAAGTTTTCTCTGATAAAATATTAAGATCTTCTCCCAAAAAATATTTAATAATAATTTTAGTTCTGAAATTTGATATGTAGAAATTAAAATCACATCTTTTTATTTTGAAAAGTAATATTTTTTTTTCGAAAAATCAAAATTAAAATTCCAATCCAAAGTTTTAATTGAAGAGACTAAGTCCAGAATTCTGGGTAGACAAAAGTTATAATTAAATCCCTAAAAAAATATAATGAGATAAATTTAAAAGTACATGTAATATTATCAAAACCACTTTTCAACTGCATGTTCTACAATTAATTAAGAGAAGATTATTAAATAATAAACTAACCACAGATTTGTAATAAATCATTTAATAAAATGTGTATCCTAACAAATAAATTTTCTTTCCATACAAAAGAAAAAAACACACTACCTGCATAGTGCACGTTAGACACGTGCTCCAGGCGTGCTTCCGCCGACCCCAATTTGGCGAGAAAAGCGAACATCGTGCGTTGTTGTGACCATTGTTGGGAAACTTGGAAAGTGGTCTGTAAACGCTGCTTCGCGAATGCTCATATTGGGATTTTGACTATTCTCTTCAAATTGCAATGAAAACAACTAGTGCTATTAAAGAAACCCAACCATCTTCTTTTGTAAGCGTTTTCGTGATCCCGTACACATCCTTGTTAAAGTTCGTTAACCATGGAGCTCTCTGCACCCTTCAGATTTCGATCAAGGAACCTCAATTCACGCTTCACGCACATACCCATCAGTCACCCTTTCAAGGATCAACGACCCTTTTCAACCAAGCTCGTTAACAAGCCCAAGAATTCTACACTAACGGTGAGAGCGCTGAGAAAGGCACCTATTGAAGGGCTGAGCGATGAGTTGAACGCTGTTGCACGTCGTAACCTTGACTTTGCTTACACTCGAAGAAGGGTTCGCGATGCTTTTACCGAGGTGCATCAACAGCTGGATCATTGCTTGTTCAAGGTTAGTTTAGTTTTGGTAGAGTGACTGATAGGTACTTTTGGAAGAACTACATTAAGGACTTCTAGGTGAAAAAGGTAGGAAAAAAGTTGAAATTAGTTTTTGTTTTTTGTAAGTTAAAATTATTTAAAATTTATTGTACACAAGATAATTTGTAAAAAAAAAAAATTCTCTCTGCATTTTTAATTTATATAAGAGCTAATTTTAATTTCTGTAAAAACTTGTTTCACTTTTTATCTTCATATTTGTCTTTAGAGATCCATCCAAACATCTTCCAGATAAAGGTTTTAATTGAATGAAGTTTGATGTTTACATTTTTGTTTTTATCTTTAGTTTTTAGTTAGTATATTATTTGGTATTTGAAAGTGAACTTTTTAGCTATCATTGCTTTGATGGTGTTAACATAAGTTGTATCTTTATACTAAGGTTTTAAATGTGGTTATGATCCTTAGTAATGTGGAAATTTGCTTACAAATGTCAATTCACTCAGGGAGACCTGGAAACCTCGACACTATACACTTGCAGTTGCAGTTCTTTTATTAATTATGTTTGGATAAATGTTTTCGTAAACACTTTTAGAAGAATAAAAAGAAAACAATGAAATTAACTTACCGTAAGCCAAAATTAGTTTGAGTTTGCTTGGATAAATTTCTTCATTAACACTTTTAGAAAAAGAACATAAGGGAAAAATAACTAGCTTGTACTTCAGTTGAAAAGGAGAAGCTAATACAGGAGAACTTCAACCAGTTTTAGTTTAAAGAGAAATTTTTTTCATTTTGCTTGCTTATTTTCTTCTTCTACAAGTATTTATAGAAGAAATCATCTAAACACACCCTTTAAGCATAAGCTAAGTTTTAAAAAAACTCTCTTAAATTGGCTTCTCCAAAAGCTTCTTTTTAATTTATTCATAGGCTAATTATTTTTTCGTTTTTTTTTTAAAAGTGCTCATGGAGAAGTTTATTTAAACAGCATTAACGCTTTGCTTTACAGAATCAAGTTATGTATGAACTCCTTTAATTTTCCTTTATTGAGTATGAGTAGTACTTTGTTCAAGACTCGGTGACTGACTGATGTTTTAACCTCTGTTGCTAGAATGCTCCTGCAGGGATCAGAACTGAAGAAGTAAGATTTTCTGCTTTACCTTATTATTTTCAGAAAAATATAAGAAAATGTTGATGTTCTGAAGTTTTTTCCTTTAACATATTTTCCACCTTGCTTGAAAATGTTATTTACTTTTTATTTGCTTGATGAGTAGTGGTACGAAAGGAATTCAAGGGGATTAGAAATTTTCTGCAAAAGTTGGATGCCTAGGCCAGAGATTCCACTCAAAGCTTCTGTATGTTTCTGTCATGGATATGGTGATACTTGCACCTTCTTTTTTGAAGGTTTGTAATGGTATATGCTTTCCTAAATGTTTCTAAGGAAGCTAAGATTCTGATTTGGGGAGGATTTGGATTTTGTATTCAGGTATAGCCAGGAGAATCGCAGCATCAGGGTATGGTGTCTTCGCAATGGACTATCCAGGTTTTGGTCTTTCAGAAGGCTTGCATGGTTATATACCAAACTTTGATTATCTGGTTGATGATGTTATAGAGCATTATACAAAAATTAAAGGTACGTCTTTAACTTTTCAGTATCCCTGGTGTCATATTGATCAATGTCGCTATGTTTTTCATGCTAAAAGAAATGTTGTTATTAATTATGTTTTGTATTTCAATTGACAGCCAGGCCTGATCTGAGAGACTTGCCTAGATTTATATTAGGGCAGTCAATGGGTGGAGCAGTTTCTCTTAAAGTTCATTTGAGGGAGCCAGATAATTGGGATGGAATGATACTTGTAGCTCCAATGTGTAAAGTAAGCTCATTCTTCAATAACTTTAGATTTCTTTAATTTTCAAAGTATGATTCAGTGATTCAGCGTATTCCTTTATCAATGATTATTCCAAACTATAAAAGAAGTATACCTTGATAAGTGCATTTTGGTATTATCCATGAGTTTTAAACAAATACTGAAATTACAAGCAATTAAGGCTGATGCAGTATCAGTTGCTGTTGTGATGAAATTGTAAAAACCTCAAAAATTGCCATATTGCAAGCATCATTGCAGTTTCAGGCTGCAAGCTAAAACAACGTCATTGCTATGTTAGACACTATTATAATGGATCTCTGTTTGCTGGCATTGGGAAGTAAAAAGTTTGGTCAGGATTAATTTCTTGAGTGTCTGCCTCCAATCATATTCTTTTATAAAGATGAGGGACTACTATGATCCCATTTTCAATGCTTCTGATGAAATATAAATAAAAATGTAATTTTCTCATAGAACTTTGAGATTTACTCATATGTTGACCTGATTTAGAAACATATTTTACTAATCATTTATGTTGTTTAATATTCAAACTATGCCACGATATTTAAACCATGTAGAGATTACTATTAGTTCATTTTTAAGTCAATTGTAACAGTTCAACCACCACTGCACATATTTTGTAGGATGTTCATATTAAGTATATATCTAATATCACTGGAAATTGTATGTAATAAGATATTTGTCACTGGAAACATCTTCGAAAAGCACACAATGGCATATTCATTTATAGATCAATTGATTAACATAAAAAAATAATATCCAGCTTTTGTTCATCACATTTGACATATTATCAACAAAGATACAACATAATGAATCCAACACATAGCTTACCCATTTTGTACATTTCAGTAGCCTTTCACAGGATTTACATTTTTTTCTAGCTTTTCATACTGCAGAAAAGGATCTGATATACAGTTTCATTTGATTAAAGTATTAGAAAATGATAACATATATATATGCAGTAACACAACATTATATTTGCAGAAGCAATTTAATTTATTGTTCCAAGAAACACCACAAATTTGAAAACTAGGGTCACAAAACATTAACTAAGAATTCATCAATTAGTTTTTAGGAAATCGTAACACATCAAAGACTACTTTACACACATTAATGATGAATGATTATCTTGTTCTTTTTTAAGAATATTGAATATGGTGTGAGTTGATTAAGAAAGCTAAGTGAAATCCCCACTGGACATTAAGATAGCAAGCTATTTAGATGTGAAGGTTCCTTTCACAAAGCTCAAGAGAAGAAGATGATGGATTGATTC
>Ga0209589_1013404_pt1 | contig 10705 bp, 4 predicted proteins | sample CowpeawhiteBW_FD_187525 | JGI IMG/M metagenome (GOLD analysis project Ga0209589, IMG submission 187525) | Root nodule microbial communities of legume samples collected from California USA - Cow pea white BW (SPAdes) (version 2) | ecosystem: Host-associated > Plants > Roots > Nodule | place: USA...
CACAAAATTGAATGATTTTAAAAAATTGGGGGACTAAATTGAATCAAAATTGTAAATAGAGGGACTAAATTGAAAACAACCAATGTTAGTTTGACACGTGGCACAATCGTGACCTGTCACGTGGCAGTACATTTTTTAAATAAAAAATCTCAAATTGACACGTGTCACAACCATAAGATGACACGTGGCAGTTTAATTTTTAAAAAAAATTAAAAAAAATTGAAAATTTCACAAAATGATACGTGGCATGTACGGAGACGGTGTTAAAGTTAACTTAACGGCAGAGACCAAATTGAACTTTTTAAGGAATTAGAGGACCAAATTGAACCAAAAAATAATAAGGGGACCAAAATGAACCAACCCAACAAATTAGAGGACCAAAATGATAATTAAGTCTTATATATATATATATATATATATATATATATATATATATATAAAAAAAAAAAAAAAAAAAAAGAAAAAAAAAAAAAAAAAAAAAAAAAAATAAAAAAAAAAAAAAATAAAAAAATTATATATATATATATATATATATATATATATATATATATATATGAAAAAGAAAAAGAAAATAACTTGAATAAATTTTTAATGATTAATTAAGAGGATAATAATTAAAAACGAGGAGAGTGATGTATGTAGAAATTTTATAGATTACAACTTTTAAAATTCATAGAAAATTAAACCACATAACAAATTTAACCTATTTATTTGTTAAAAAAAGTTACACATAGCTTTAGATAAAAATAATTAGGAATAATTTAACCTATGAAAAACTTTAAATACTCATATTTTTTCATCCCATTCCCATTATATTCCATTATACTTTCATAATTCATGTTTATAAGATTTGATTACCTAATTCATAAGGATCAAGAAAAGTCATTAATTTCCTTTAAAAATAAAAAGAAATAAAATTAACTAATTTGCTTGATGCAGTAAATATATCTTAAATTTATATTCTACTAAAGTTATTATTGTTATTAATATTTCTCTCTCTATTATAATAGTTGGTTAACGTTAATATATATATATATATATATATATATATATATATATATATATATATATATATATATATATATATATAAAGTTCTAATTTATAACATGCAAGAATCTTATAAAAAAAATCAAAAATTAAATCAAACATATTTTTTACATCACACATATTAGATATGACAATGCGTCGCAATCGAAATCGCGACGAGACGACGAACAAAAAATTAAATTTTCAACCATAGTTTAATTTGAAAAATTAAGGAAAAACAAAAATGATAAAACAAGGTTTGCGAAAAACCAAATTTTGGATCCGAGAGTCGGTTACCTTTAACTAGGGGTGGCAAACGGGCCAGTCCGGCCCGTTTTTGCCCGACCTGTATGTGGCCCGTCAAAAAACGGGCCGGGACGGGCTGACCCGTCAAACAGAAACGAGCCAATAGTCACAACCCGTCCCGTATAGGACGGGCTAACGGGCCGGGCCTGGTTGGCCCGTCTAGTTTTTTTTAATTAGTTTTCAAATTTTTTAATTTGTTTTATTTTTTAAATTTGTTTATATATACATATAAATTATTATTAAAGTCATATTTAATCAAATAAAATATTATTTTAACTTTTAATTGATTAGTTAATGTTTTTAATTAGATAAGTTAAAATAATTATTAAATTTACATATTAAATTATTCAATTATAACTAATAATTCAAACTTAATTTGTAGGTGCTAATGACTTAAATTACAATACTATTATATATTTATACATTAAAAATATATAATCTAAAAAATTAATCTTTTTAATTATTTTTATTTCATTTTATTTTTTTAAAACGGGTCAACGGGCCAGGACAGGCTGGTCCGTACTTTGGCCCGTCAAGTTGACAGGCGGGACGGGACGGGCCTGAACGGGCTGACGGGTTGAAATCTTCAACCCAGCCCGTTCCTTTTAGCACGGGCTGACGGGCTGGCCCGTTGGGCCCAACCCGTTTTGCCACCCCTACCTTTAATGACCATCCTAAGACGGTACCTTTAATTAAATGTACAAAAGTTATGTGATTTTTTTAAAATATTTATTTTCCCCAAAAATAATAATAAATGAATTTACAAAAGAAACAATTTTTTTTTTAGTTTTTTGGGACCGACAAGGATTAATCTTCACTCCTACATATCTTCATTTACAATGAAAAATCAGGGTTACTTAGTTATTTTACAAAAAAAAAAAACTATTTGGAAAACTAATTTGAAAAATCGTTTGAATTTTTTTGATATTTTTGAAAACTTTTTTATTAAATTTTTCGTATTTTGAATGATTTTAAAATTGGTGTCACGCGACCGTGAGTGGCCGGACAAACACTTGAAATAAATTACTTTTTTATATCTTTTATTTTTTCAATTTTTTTAATCATTTATACATTTTTAATATTTTTTTAAAGTTATTCAAGAGTGGATGTGGATGTCGTGAGTAACAAGATAATACATAATATTCATTCCATTGTTTTTTTTTTCATGCCTCCTTGCGGTACATACCATACACACATTCACATGCATGTGTAGCATCTTGCATTTTCATGTCACTTTGCATAACACATAACATGCATCAACACCACATCTTGAAAAAAAAGTTTCACTATAATAAATTCAAAATTAATTGTTTTCCATTTGTTGTTAATAAATTCATGGAATCTTGCCAAAGGTGGAAAAAAAGAAAAGGAGAAAATAAATCATTCTTTGGTCAAATTAGTTAGTTGAATAACTATTTTTTTTAATGAAAAGTGGCATGCTTTTGAAACATTGCTCTAATATGTGTACATGGAATTGCTCAAATTCATTTCCTTTCCATCCCATTTCTCATCACATTACCCTCATAAATCTTTGTTTTGTATTCCATGGCGATCATCATAAAGGGGGCATGTGCCCTAGAATGAATTTAAATTGAAGTGCGTCTTTGAACACAGAAAAAAAAAAGAAGGAAAAAAAAATGAAGAAAAGTCTGTTAGACTGAAAACCCAAGAGGGCGGTCTAAGCAAAAATTAAGATAACAAAAAAAAATAATAATACAAAAAAAAGTAAGAGTAAACAAGGGGCAACCTCTAATGTGTGATTGAATTTTTTTACTTTGGATTAAAGCTTTTGAAATTAAAACAATCATGAGTTGAAATGATGTGTAGTCATGTTTATTTATCAGGAAAAAAATGATCTTCCTTTGTTACCCATTTTGTTAAAAGATCAAAATTTCTTTCTAATTACCTTAAACAAGGGTCACCTTCCCACTGAAGTTAACATAATGTTTGCATCTATTTCATTTGACTTGTAATTCACCAATAAAAAAAATCAAAAAGTTTGGAAAGACAAAAAAAATTGGTTATGCAAAAAAAAAAGAGAGTTGGAAATTGGAAAAAAAAATGGTGAACAAAAGTAGTCAAATGAATTTTTGGTGCAACGTTAGATAAAGACCCTTGTCCTAAATAACCTTTATATACCATTTATTTTGAGCCTTCACTATCCATTTTTTTTATTTTTATATCCCTTAGCCTTGATCACAATACAAGCGTAATAAAGTCCACACAAATCAATACACAAATCAATGATTGATTGTTATTTTTTCAAAACTTTAATTTAGAGGAAAATATTTTGTCATGTTAAGAGGTTTGTAAAAAAAAAAGGATTAAAAAAGTGTTCAAAGATTTGCTTTCAAATACTGGGGCAGTTTATTTTTGGTTGACATATTTCCATCGAGATCAAAATTAGCACGAGTAGTCAAATCAAGGTCATGCCCTCCCATTCTTTCATTCTTCATGTGTATCCTATCATATTTTCTGCTTTGAGCTTAAACTTTGATCAACCTTTCTCCAACCATTACTCATTAATCTCACCTTGAAATAAATTGGGGAGACGTTCCACTTGTTGTTCCTACATTATAGTCGGATTACATTGGGGCAACTAGTATGAAGTTTCCCATTATTTTCAACATTCTCATGTTATCAACAACTGGGACAAGCTCAAACACATTTTGCACTCTAAGACCAATCTATATCCTCAAATTGGGACAAATTTTGACGTCTCCATCTTTTTTGATCAATAACTGGGACAAGCCCAAACACACCTCATGTCCTGAAGTTAACTCTTAACTATCAAATTGGGAACTCCTTAGTCAATTACCTCATCTAATCCCTTCCAAGACCTTTGGAAATTTTATGTATGTCACACAAATAGTGTTCAAAAAGTAATGATACAGAAAAGAGTTTTGCAATAGGCTGATCAAACCAAAGAATTTTTTTCAAAGAAAAAAATCAAGACAAAAGGATTCCATAAATCTAAAAATAACAACAAATTGGGGATCAATTGAAATATAAGTTTCATTTAATGTAAAAGGGAAAAATTATACGAGGGCATGCTTCATGGATAGATTCATATCCAATCATACATACATCATTCACGTTTGTGAAAAAAAAATAGCAAATTGGCTTTCATCATGCATTTATACATTAATTCATACATCAAAGTTTCAACTTGGTTCATGTAAAAATAAACAAATCATAACATGTGCATCATACACTAATATTGTAATAGTGTTCAAAAAGAAAATTCATTAGTCATGCCAACATTATCTTTCACTATGCATGTTCGAAATAAACATAACAACATTATCACACATCATAATCCATGTTAAAAAAAAATACATAGCATGCGTCAACATTTTTATGCGTATATCATGTAAATGTTAGAAAAAAAAAGTCATAACAAGTGTCAACATATTCATGCCCTCATAAAAAGAAAATTTATAACATGTGTTAGCATCTGCATGCATTCCTACACATGACATCAATTGTCAAACAAAAAATATCCAAACATGTATTAGAAAAATTAGGTTCTATGTAGTATTTGGTTCAAAAAGAAAAAAAGTCACATACATGCCAACATATTCATGCATATATCATATTAGCGTATTCATGCACATATCATATTAGTATATTCATGCACATATCAAATTATGTTAGCATATTCATGTATGCATGAATCATCTAAATGCTCAAAAAGAAAATTCATAACATAACATGTCTTAATCATCATGTATCATGTACATGCATCATAGTTCTTTTTTATTAAATGAAAAAATTCTTGTCACTTTTACGAATCGAAACCATCTTCATTCATATGAGTGGTTGTCGAATCTTTTTTTTTCAAAAAAAAAAATGAAAAAATAGTAATATACCTAATTTTAATCATCATGGTTCTCTTATGAGTCAAGGTTTCCACACCTTGTTTCTATATCAGTCAAGGTTTCCACACCTTGTTTCTATGTGAGTCAAGGTTTCCACACCTTGCCAAGGTTTCCACACCTTGCCAAGGTTCCCACTCCTTTTTCTATGTGAGTCAAGATTTCCACACCTTGCCAAGGTTTCTACACCTTGTTTCTATATGAGTCAAGGTTTCCACACCTTGTCAATATTTCCACACCTTGCCAAGGTTCCCACACCTTGCCAAGGTTACCACACCTTGTTTCTAAGTGAGTCAAGGTTTCCACACCTTGCCAAGGTTCCCACACCTTGTTTTTATATAAGTCAAGGTTTCCACACCTTGCCAAGGTTCCCACATCTTGTTTCTATGTAACTCAAGGTTTTCACACCTTGCTAAGGTTTCCACACCTTGTAGCTGCCTTAGTCAAGGTTTCCACACCTTGTAGCTGTCTTAGTCAAGGTTTCCACACCTTGTTTCTATGTTAGTTAAGGTTTTTACACCTTGTTTCTAAGTCAGTAAGGGTTTAAACACCTTGCCAATGTTTCTACACATTGTTTCTATGCTAGTCAAAGTTTTCACACATTGCCATTCGTTTTTACACATTATTTTAAACAAAGTTCCCACACAAATCCATCTGAGTCATATCTTGGTCTTCATGTTTCTAACATGGGGCAACTTTTTTTGGTTTCATAGTATACACTTACACATGATTTGTTAAGAACAAACATGAGTCTCTTTCATTCATGCATTCATAGAATTCAATTTGACTTTCACATGTTGATTTTATATTATAACCCTCTTCACATAATGGTTACAAACTATCGTTTGAATATCAGCCCTCTACGAGACAATGTTCGAGTTTAGGTTTTCTTTTGGTATGTCAGCCTTCTATGAGGCAATGATCGAGTCTAGGTTTTCTTTTGTTGTATCGACCCTCTGTGAGGCAATGGTCGAGTTTAGGTTTTCTTTTGCTATATCGGCCATCTGCGAGGCAATTATCGAGTTTAGGTTTTCTTTTGTTATATCAGTCCTCTGCGAGGCAATGGTCGAGTCTAGTTTTCTTTTGGTATATCGGTCTTCTACGAGATAATGGTCGAGTTCAGATTTTCTTTTGGTACATCGAGGCCCTCTGCGAGGAAATGATCATTGATCTCTTTAAATCAAGGCCCTCTACGAGGTAATGGTCATGGATTTCTTATGTCACATCGGGACCTTCTACATGGTAATGGTCACTGAGTTCCTCCCGTCCGGATGGAGACCCTCTCCTTGGGTGTGGTCATGTCTATCTTTAAATATGTTTGAATCTTTTTCACTTATTTTATTTTTCTTCTATATTTCTTTTTGAAACCCAAATGAAATTAGTATTTTTATCTTTACTTATCTTTTACTATGATAATATGAAAAATTCACTTTCATATTATATAGTCAAATCTAAGTAAAGAGGGACAACTGTCAACACCTAATTTCGTCCGGGTAAATGCATTTGTTTTGTTAAAAAATCATAAATAATAAATGTATAAATATAAATATAAATAATAATAAAATAAAATAAAAATATGTTTTTATATGTTAGGTTTTTAACTTTAATTATACCATGAAAAAAAGAAAAAAAAAGAAGAATGAAGAATCTAATTTATTTTTAATTGTCACACCTTCTTCATGAACCCAAATGTTTTATACATATTTTCACCCACTGCTTGCTATTTACACTCCATAAACAATATGTTATGATTTGATCACAATCTTTATGTGACGGAAAATGTGATTCTAATAATTACAGACAATATTTCGTTAATAATTATAATCAATACCGTGAATATTATGTGACCATTTAATTTTTATAATATGTTTCACCAGGCCCAATTACTTCCTCATGTATTTTATTTATTATAATTAGATATTAGGATTTTAGTGGTACCTCAAGATGCCTATATAAGCACAAAATTTCTCCAATGCAAGACACAGAAAACAATTGGAAAAATCCCTTTTCTTCTTTAATACCAGAGTACACACGCAAAATGGGTCACCTTATTATCCTGTTAGTCAGTGTTGTTCTGTTCGTGTCCCTGAAAGGTAAACTCTTTTTGCTCCTAATGTTATTCATGGTTCTCTTATAGTATCAAATGCATGATCGATTGACGTGTATGATTAGATGTGTTTGGAGTTCGCACACATAAGATGATTTTGGATTTGTCATAGATATGCTCAGCCCTTCTCTTTCCTCTTATTTGGAATGCCGTTTATCTTGATAATTAAAAATGTATCTTTTGTAGGCTTTAATTCTATGTAAAAAAAAAGATAAAAAATTATATTAATTCTTTTATATAAGTATTGAATATCATGTCAAGTCTTGGACTTGCTTGATAATCAAAACCCCTTCATAGGCTTTTAATTTTTTTTTAAATTAATAATAATAAAAAATAAAAAATAAAAAATATTTTAAATATTATATCAACCCTTGGATTTGCTTGATAACTAAATCTTCTATTATGTAGAATCTCGGGTTCTCTTGATATTAAATAATATATATATATATATATATATATATATATATATATATAAAATTTATAAAATAATAATAATAACATCAAACAACTTTTTAAAGAATTATGTTATCCCTGATTTTCCAAATGAAAATATGTAGGAGCAAGATACAATCCTTGTCGGGCCCAAAAACTAAAAAAATAATTTAATTTTTAATCTTTATTATTTTGTATGTGTTTTTTATTTTGTTTGATTTTTTGGGGAACAAACATATATTTTAAACATCAAATTATAGATTGCAGACTTAATTAAAGAAGGAACGTCTTAAGACGGACGTTGTAGGGTGCTAATACCTTTCCCACATGTAACCGACTCTCGAATCCAAAATTGGTTTCGAAGATCATTGTTTTTGAAGGTTTTTTTTTTATAGTTTTCTATAATAAACTATGGTGACGACTTCTTTATTTATATATATATATATATATTATTTTTTTTGTGTTCTAAAATTAATTAATGTATGAAAAAGAATGGATTTAGAGAAAAAAATTAATCATACCTCGCTCTTAACCTATTCTTACCTTCTCTTATAAGTGTGGAAAGTTATATAGTATTGAGGCAATCATGATGTTTTACTCAACCTCTATCTCACACCAAATAACACCACATAAGTCAAAGTAATCAACTTAGGTAAGTATCTTCAACTCTCTCATGTCCTAAAATGCATATATAGTGAAATGCTTAATTTTCTTTTCAGATAAATTTTAAGTATATTATTAATGGTTTGTAAAATGAAGAGAAAAAAAAAAGTAAAATAAAAGATGTGATGAATGGTCTAATGCACATTGGTGTTTAGTTAGTTAAAGAAAAAGGTTCAAGACTTAGCAAGGAAGCACGGTTTGCGTATACGAGATGAAGTATGTATCTTGTTTTGTACTATTATTTATGGTTTTTTAAGTGTTAAATCAGCAACAACGCATCCAATTTTCTTTAGTGAGAATTAATGTAGCAGAATGATGTATGATGAAGATGCTACATCAGCCTTTGTAGATGTAGACTTTGGCTTCGTCAAAGTCTTTGTCTTATATTCACTTCAAACATGTATAATTAAAAGAGTTATTTGATATATATCTTCACTACTAATTAATTCATCATGTTGTAGTTATTTTAATAATTTCTATTATATTTGTAGAAGTTTTGGTGTAATTTTATTCATAAAGTTGCAACTAATTTATTGGTTTGAGAATATGGCAATAATTGTATAAAATTCTGATTGAATTGTTTGGATTACATTAATTGATTTTGATGCTTACATTAATTTTGAACTTGGACTAAAAGAGTAAAAATGATTATAATAGTTAAAATAGGCAAATAGAGTGCAATCATTTAGTTTAAAATTGAATTTTAATTTTGTTAAAAAGAGTTAGTATACATTAATTTGTAATTCTGCATTACTTTTGACAAAATTAATGTTTTTGTGTATGAGTTTTGTATTATCACTAAAGTGACATCATCAAATTGGATGTAAAATATTATGGCTTAAACAATCATATGAATGTCGAAGTAATATTACTCTTCAACAAAAAAAAAGTAATAGTTAAATTTGGAGAGACGAATGTCATAATGTTGTCTCTTATATAAAACTCTTTTCACTTAAGTCGCGATTAGTTATTCAAATGATGATGTAGTAACCAGTTGAATAAGGCTTAAGAAATATTATAAGAATCAAAGTAGTGTACTATTTAAGAAATATATACCATCACTACTTAAATGAGAATGAGAGCAAGTCAATTATCTATACTTATATGTTCAAGTGTTGATTTGATGTCTAAACAATCTATTGTATCACTAAAAAAATGTTGTAGCTTGAGCAAAGGAGATTTAGTAAATTAGTTTGTTTTTTCTTGTTTGTGAGATCAAAATGTTCCACCAAGACCTCAATATTTTGTATTGTCGTCCGAAATATTCTCTCTTTCACTCCTTTGAAATGTTTCTTCTTTGCATCATTATTCAAGATGTTTCTTTCTTGTATTGAGGTGTAAGTATTCGTTAAGGTACTTCGATGTTCAAGTTAGTAACTAATATAAGATATTATAATTTTTGTTTACCTTAATTAATAAATAATCTCTCTTATATATCATTTCTCGTTCACTCTATTTGAATGGATTTGACTCTCATACACTCTCTATTTTAAGAATATTTGAATGAGATGTACATTACATTATTTTCCATATGATAACATTAATTTACTGTATAATATGTTTTAAATGCAAGTTGTGATGTTGTTGGTTATCTGATGCAACATGATCTCAACCATGTATTGTACCAATTTTTATATGATAAAGATTGCAAGTGTCAGTTAATATATATTTCTATTCAATTAAATGGTTGTACAATTATTTGATATAAGTATAAATTTATATACATGAGCTTGTATAGGAATGGTTACATTTACATGAGTTTAATTAATGAATATTATATATGTTGAATTATTTAATGTCACATATATCTAGAATGATACATTGAATTACTATATGGTTTGTAGTATTAAACACATAAAACTATTACAAAGGAAATTGTTTTTGAACCTATTGGATTTATAGTGATTTAATAAATTTACTTTAATATAAGTAGCAGAAATCCATTTGTAAACCAAAAATACTTATAATAATAGGTTGACTGTAAGTCAGTAACATATTTAATATAAGTATTTTGAAAGACACATGTTTATGTCATTTATGTTCATTTGAAGTTAGATCCATTTATAAGTGTAATTTTTTTTTTAACTTGGATAAAATTTGTTGAACTTTGTAAGATATTTTTATGGTCAAACCCTATAATTATTTTGTCGTAAAAAAAATCTGAATGTAGTTAATACATAGATAAATAATATTGTAAATTGAAAGAAATACTTTTGAATGAATACAAAACGTTATATATATATATATATATATATATATATATATATATATATATATATATATATATATATA
>Ga0209589_1013414_pt1 | contig 10694 bp, 4 predicted proteins | sample CowpeawhiteBW_FD_187525 | JGI IMG/M metagenome (GOLD analysis project Ga0209589, IMG submission 187525) | Root nodule microbial communities of legume samples collected from California USA - Cow pea white BW (SPAdes) (version 2) | ecosystem: Host-associated > Plants > Roots > Nodule | place: USA...
AAAAAAAATCAAAAAAAAAATAAAAAAAAAAAAATTAATAAAAAAATTAATAAAAAAATTCAAAAAATCGAGGAACTGACACGTGGCACTCCCTCTAACGGCGTCAACCTTGACTTAACGGAAAAGGCAAACGTGAGATGTTTCAACAAAAAAGGGGACTATTTTGAGACTTTTAAAAATTTGGGTACCATTTTGAGATTTTGACTCCAAAATAGGGACCAGAGGTATAATTAAACCAAAAAAAATAACACAACCACAAGCTGACACGTGACACTAACATTGACACGTGACACAATTATGACTTGACATGTGGACACTTTTTTTAAAATTAAAAAATTAAAAAAACAAAAACAAAAACAACCAAATTGACCAAAATTTGACGAAAATGAAGACCTAATTGAACGTAAAACGAAAATGAAAACCAAATGGAACAAAAATAATAAAAATAGGAACCAAATGTATATTTAAGTCTTTTAAAATTTGTAAAACCCTCCTTTTATTCTGCCCTAATTTTTAAAAGGGTTGCCCAAAACCAGTTGGGCCTAGGGCTGGCCCAAAAGGAACCAAGACCTTAATCTGCCTTAACACTCTTATTCCATTCACTTTTAAGAAAACAATTCCCCTTATTCCTTCCTAGAGCTGCTGCCGCTCCTTTGCTAGGGTTTTGTACTACCTTGGTCAAGCAAGCTCAATCTCATTTTACTACTCCGTGTAAGTTATGCTCCAGCTCATGCTTTTCCCCTCTAACCACATTTTCGTATTTACAGTAGGGTTTCATAGTAAACTCATTTTTTCTAAATCTATTTCGCTATCTTGTTCAGTTCGCAAGTCCATTCTTAGAGCTGTCGTGCTTCGCTAGTTAAAGTCGAGACATTTTCTAGCTATTTCCAGGTAAGGGAAGTTAGAACCTCCTTGTTTAAATGCGATTGTGGGTTGTTTTGTTTTTGTTTCACGATTCTTGAGATTGTGTACTATTGTGAATGCATGAGATGCTTGTTGTGTTGTTTGGTATGTACGTATGGCTGTCGCAGGTGCGAACAGTGGCAAGGACTGATAATCTCGCCCAAGTGAGCTCGTCTCGCCTAGGCGAGACTAACAGAGGTTCGCCCAGGATTTCTGCTCGAGAGGTCACTTAAGCGACGAGTCCGCATTTTGAGCGAGATGCAGTCTCGCTTAGGCGAGGAGGGCTTGCCTAAGCAAGATCTCGCAGGAAGCCACTATTTCCATTCCTCGAGTTCTCGCCTAAGCAAGGGGAGCCCGCCTGAGCGAGAGAAACCTCTCGCTTGAGCGAGCACCTTCAGCCTGAGCGAGAGTTGGGCGACGATGCGTCCTTGTTCTGATTTCTTCTGTGTTATTGGATGAATGTCACGTGTATGGTTGGATTACTGTATTAAAGCATGTTCTGATTGATTATGCATGAGTGATGTGGTTCATGGGTTATGAATGATGGGTTTGGTATGATCTTGGCATGTGATTCAAATGAGATGGTTGATATCAAAGTGGCATGGTATTGATATGAAATACAATTCTATATTCATGGTTTGGGAAGGATGAGTTGGTATGGATTCAACATTTGGATATGAATGAGGACGGGTTGAAAAGGCTGGCATGAGGTTGTGTGCATGATAAATATTACTTGATTGATTGAGTATGATTAGTTTGTGGTCAGTGCGCAAATCCATGGGCCTCTAGGTGAGACCTCATGGTCGTGCTTCAGTGGTCGGGACGTAATTCCATGGCCCCTGTTAGTGGGAATCCATGGTGGTGCCCCATCTATATAATTTGGTAAGGATTCAAGGTAAGGTTGCATCTTGACGCTCTAAGGAGTCAGTTAGTCTCACATAGAGCGGACTGACTCTTGTGGTGAGAGTAGCAGGAGGCCTGAAACTCATTAAGGGCTAACCTTGTGGGGGGGATTGAAACATTATAACACTTGTAACACTTAGCTCGGGGGTGAGCAGAGATATCCACCACAACTGTAAGCATCCGCTGAATCCGACTAAATTATACATATCCAGATGAGTCGTGTTGAGTCTTAGTTTATTGTTTGGAAGGTCATAATATACTTGGATGATATATGTATAATTGACTGTGAAAGTATATCTAATTGCATGATAAAACTATTTTTGGCTCTAGCTTACCCTTCTGTTGTTTGTTGTATGTCCTAAATGTGTGGTTTTTCCCTTTTGTGATGATCATCAATTTATTGGTGTGAGTAGATGTGAGAAACACCCGTGGTCAACAGGGAGGTGATGGTTCCGCTGCGTAGCCCACCTAGGCTGGATTCTTCTGTCATTGGGCCTTCTCTTAGGGCTAAGGCCCATGTACTACTTTATCTTTTAGTACATTATTAACTTCTGTCAAGTTTTGTTTTGCTGTTCGGTTTTGGCATCCTGGTATGTCTTGGATTCCTTGGAGGAACTTTTGGATAATTATGTGAAGTGAAGTCACACTTCAAATCTTCGCTCTTTATATTATTATGTGTAACGTTTTCATTTAATTAAGTTTAATAATTAAATGGGGCGTTACAAAAATAATAAGATATGATACATGATAGATATGTGATATATAAATATTGAAAAATGTATAATAATTCTTAAAAACATAATAAATATATGATTGTTATTGTGTGAATCCAAATTAAAACCACATGTACTAAAGTATTCAACATAAAAAATATAAATTATTGTCATCATAAAAATACAACTACAAGAAAACTTTTAAATAATGACCAATTTTAGTAACAAAAAATATGTTAGAGACCAATTTTCTAATTAGAAACAAATTATTTTAGTAGTCAAAATCTTGGTAGCAAATGTTAGTGACAAATTTAGAAACTAATTTATAATAAAAACTATTTTAGTTATCAATTTAAAGATCAATTATAATTCTTTGAACTATTTTAGTTGCCAATAATGTTTAGTTTATAAATTGGCACATAAATTGATCATTATAGTGACTAATTATTTTTTGTCACTAAAATTTGTCATTATTCAAATATTTTCTAATAGTTTACTACGACTTTGTAAATGAGATACTTAATTGATAATTATTGATAAAATATTCTAAAGTATCGGACACAGATACATGTCGGACACGAATACATGATCCAAATTGAAGTATCAGTGCATCATAGCGCACATGTCACATGCTATTATAATTATTTCGTAAAATCAATTAATTGCACTATATTGTGATATCAATTTTATTTATTATATTGAAAAATAAAATTATTATCGTATCACTTGGATTTACTACTTCATTATTTTAAGGTTAAATTACTCTTTTGGTCCCTCTATTTGTCATGAAATCTCATTATGGTCTTCAAGTTTTTCGTTGTCTCAATTTGGTCCTCATTTTCTTAAAAATGACTCAATTTGGTCATCACCATTAACTTTGACCAAACGGTGTAAAAGTCAACGCCACGTGTCAATTTCTGGTTTTTTAATTTTTTTAATTTTTTTAATTTTTTTTTATTTTTGACATGTGTCACTTCACAGTTCACGTGTCACTTCACAGTTGTGCCACGTGTTAAAGTGACTCAATATGGTCCCTATATTTGTTTTTATTTTCAATTTAGTCCCAATTTTTATAAAAATGAAGCAATATTGTCCTTCCTTAAATTGTTACTAAATTTACTTTTTTATAAATTTTATGGTGATATTCTTACTAAAATTAATGTTTTTATTAAATATTTCTATAAATATTTTAAATTAACTTTAAATTCTGTACAAAACATTAAACTTTGATTTTGTTTTGAACTTGAAATTTAGTTCCTAAACTTATGTGTGACAAGTTATTTGATTTTTAATTTTTACTAAGTTTGTATATACACTTGATGCCTTTATATATGATGACAAAATTGTTAACTTTTGAAATTAAGTTTGGGGTTTACCTTTGTTTAACAATAAAACTAAAAAAAAAATTATTTAAAAATATTTCTACAAATATTTAATAAAAACGTCAATTTTATTAAGAATATCATTATAAGTTGTATACAAAGATTAAATTAAGTCTCAATATAAGGAGGACAATATTGCTTCATTTTTACAAAAAATGGAACTAAATTGAAACTAAAAACAAATATATGGACCAAATTGAGTCACTTTGACACGTGACACAACTGTGAAGTGACATGTGTCAAAAATAAAAAAATTTTAAAAAAAAATTATAAATTAAAAAAAATATTAAAAAAGTTAGAAAAAACCAGAAATTGACACGTGGCGTTGACTTAACACCGTCTGGTCAAAGTTAACGGTGAGGACTAAATTGAGTCATTTATAAGAAAATGATGACCAAATTGAAACAACGAAAAACTTGAGGACCAAAATGAAATTTCATGACAAATAGAGAGACCAAAAGAGTAATTTAACCTTATTTTAATAATAACATTTACAACAATATAACCTTATTTTCATGATATTTCATTACATAATATTTTCACTACTTTATTATTTTAATATACAAAATAAAAGAAAAAATACAACCCGTGTCAGTATATAAAGTATATGTCTTATAAAACACATTTATTAGATTATGCTTATGTCACTAAATATGAGATTTTAGATTTTGAAATAAAATCATGTGTGATAAAAAAATTGATTTCTAAATTCTAGAAACTTTAAATTTAAATAAAATAATTATTCACTTGTTAGTTTCATAAAATTTGTAGAGTAAAATAAAAATCATCCTTGCACCATCATCACTTTAGCATCTTTAATTAATAACTCATTCCCGAGTTCTTAAAATATTCTCTGCAAATATTTTTCATGCCATATCTGAAGTTATTTTTTCCACTTTTCACTCCAGTAGTAAACTCTTTATATACCCAACTTTCTTTTTAAGTTTTGTTGTTTGCGAAAAAGGAAAAGTTTAACTTAAAATATTCATTAGAAATAGAATTTATAACGTCCAACTCAAATCACAAACACAAGTAAACACAATTTTAAGATGCCCCAAAAAATTACTCTTACAGTCTTCTCACCTTCACATTTTCTTTTTAAATTTAAGATTGGACTTAGTTTTTTTAAAACATTATCTAATTAAAATATATAATATAAATATTCAAAAATTGTATCATACTAAAAATGGTTTAGAAAAAAGTTATGCTTTTTTTAAATTTTAAAATAAAACATACTTCTTCTTTTTTATTTACATAAACTCAATTGAATCTAATCCGTCATTAACAGAGTATATTCAGTTCGTATTCACTAAAAAATAAATAGCCCATTCAACTCACCCCAACCCAACCCAACCCAACCCTACCCAACCCACCCTCCAGGTGTTTGACGAAATGCTTAGTTAAGTATTCTATATTATAGCTCCACGGGAAACTTTTAAAGAATTGGAAAATATATTACTTGGGTTGCCAAATTGTTGAATTGAGAGTGAATAACTTGTGCGAATGTTGCAAAAATCTGCAAATAAGTGCAATGATAGTTGTAGCTATATTACATGTACAAATACTTGGTAAAAACACATTTTATCTTAGGAATAATTGATAGCAGCACCTATATGTTATCTCTGTTATCCTAAGAAGAAATCTTAAATACTCAGTGGACTACATGAACAAGTCCAACAAGAGGTTCTTCATTATGTACCAAAAAAAGATCCATCATTGAAGATGGAAAATGCAAAAGGAAGAGATGTTGTAGAAGATGATCACTATTGTCCCTCAAACTCACAATTACAATCTCACCAGTGACCCTGTAAGAAATGTTGTAGAAGAGTAACAAAAGAAATGAACAAAATGCCTGTGAGAAAAACAAACTCAGCTCAGCTTTTTCTTCTCCAGAATCCAGTTGTGGACTCTGCTAACATACTTCTCCTTTATTTTCACATGTAAAAAGCACAGTTTTCTGTAACCCTTCAAAATATACATGTCTATGTATTCTTCATATCTTTCATAGATTGCTGGTACTGTAAGAACAATAAAAAGACCTGCCACATAACCAAACCACAAAAACAAAGTTATTTCCATTCCAAGATCATATTAGACATAATTATGAACTTCAACATTTTTACTATACTGGCAACAAAGTTATTTCCATTCACTCACTACTTCATTTTCAAAAACTGGAGATCAATGAATAGCGAGTTAAATCTATCTTTTGATCACATGATGCTCAGAAACTTACTGGTATATGCCAGGGTAAGGAAATCAGTGAAGCCACCAATAATAGAAATTAGCCAGAGGTATGCAGCTACTTTCAGGAACAGCTTTGAGTCTTTACCAAGAGCAATATCTTGAGAAACTGATAACAAATCATTAACTCTTGTGCGGATAAAATCTGTCACTTCGTTTGCTAATTCCTCTGACAGATGCAACTGTGGTAGAGGTGGTGCAGGTCTGTCAAAAGAAAAATAACAGTTCAATCTGCTTTTATACCTTCTGTCTAAACACCATATGCAATTTACCACTTCTGAAAAACGCAAATTAAATAGAATTTGGATTATCTACCGAGCTTAAAGTATTGTCTCTATGCCGAGCCTTCAAAATACACCTAAGGACACTGATTTTAATGTTTTAAAACACTAACATTAGTGTATTTTGAACACAAAGACGATCACCACCAAAAAACTAGCATACATGTTATACCATTTCAACAACTAAACCATACCAACATTTATCTTTCAAATGCCTCGAATCATATAAATTAAAAAGAATACTTTGAAGACAAACTAATTCCAGAACAAATAATCAGAACTTGAGGAATCAATGATCTAAAAAATGCTTGTACATTCTATGACATTTCAGAGTTTAGAAAAGCACACACAAGAAGATCCAAGTGAAGAACATTCAGAAAGATAATTTGCGGAACTGTTACCTGTTGAGAATCGCAGCTGACTTGGCCCAAAGGAAAAGAATGACAATGAGGAGAAGGAAAACATTGGAAACAAGAGACAGAAGAGTATAACCAGATCTTTCAAACACAATCCAAACAGCTAGTGTCACCAACAATATCCCCATCGTTTGGTTCTTCCGTCTCCACAGTATTAAATCTGCAACTGCATTGAACCAAACATGGCATTGATTCAGCAAAGATTCAAAGATCATGATCAATTGTTCTTCTGGTCCTCACCCTTTTCCCATTGGAACCAAAAGCAAACAAACATAAATCTATGCCACTGTTGAATCAAATAGTACCGAAATGAACATAAACAAACAACACCAAAGATTGAGTATTAAAATAACACTGATCAACGCAAATCAGCAATAAAGACATTGAATAAAAAAAACTAATCAGAAAAGAAAATTTCATACCTTGACCCCCACCAAGGATCTCATGGAGAGTTCTTTGCCGGTTGAACAATCGATCTGAGGAACCCATTTGGGGGAGAAGCCAAAGTGAGAAACTTGAACCCAGCAAGGGATCTGTCACAAAAAAAGGAGAGAACTTTTAGATGATCCACTGAAAAGAAAAAGCAGTGAACATCAACTATGTCTAACTTTTATAGTTTTATTCAATTTTTGACCTCACTTTTTTGAATTGTATTGTTAGAGTGGACCCAAAATTATGTGTTTTGTAAGGATGATGGGAATTAGAAGCTGGGGCTGGATGTCTCAGATTACAGCCTAAAAGTGAAGTTCCGTTCTTTGCTTTTCACTCTCACAGAACAGTGCTCCACTACTTCCTACTCCACCCCAATCCCCAACACAACAACACAACACAAAAAAACAATAAATAAAAGAAGAAAACAAAGGATGATGGGTGTTGTGTTGATCTCATTCACTTTCCACTCTAAGCTATCAAATTTACCATCTTCCTTCTTCACCACCCACCCAATCCATCCATTTCAAACAAACCATTCTGTTGTCCTGCTCAGTGTAGTTTCTCTCTCTCATGTGATGCATATAAACTGATTCTTAGATTACCCACTTGGAGTAGGTGAATTGTGAATCCATCAATTTCATCTAAAACCATTAACCTTATTTTTAGTCTTCTATTGACGCTTTCTCTAAAAGCACTTAGGCTCTTCTCGCATCGACCAATACTTTAAGGCTGTATTCTTTTCTTTCGGCTGGAATGATTTCAGGAAAATAAAAGAAGAAACCGGAAGAATTATAGAATGAAATTGATGTTTTTTTTTAATTTATTTTAGAAATGATTTTAGAGTTGAGATTAATAAATGAAGTTTATAAATTATATAAAATTATATATAAATAATTTATAATTATTTTTATAAATTTTATATAGTGATTGAAATTATAAAAAATAGTTAAAAGATAATAATATAATATATTTCATATGAAAATAAATTTAAATGTAAGGTAAAAATTAACTAAATATTATAAGGATAACATGAGAAAAAATAAATATAAAAAAAAAATTAATCATTTAACATTCATCACCTTTCAACTAAAAAAACAATATTTACTACAAATTTTACTAATATTTTTTCTTATTCCTTTCTATCACCAAATAATGAATAAGACTATCATCCTTTAATATTCACTCCACATTTTTATTAAATATATTGAATAGTGAATCCATCCAAAAATACATAATTTAAATAAAGCAAATAGTTACATAGTTAATTCTATTCAATATAAAATAATTTCAAATTAAACTTGTAACATAAAAATAACTTTCTAATTTTTTACCAATAAAAAGTATTTCGTATCATTATAATTTTAATAATATTGATTACGTACAAATAATAAATGATTTATGACATTATGCAAATAAATGTCTAGTAACGTCAAAATGAATTAACTCTAACTTGATTCGGTTTTAAGTGAATAAAAAAAATTATAATTCAATTTATCAAGTGGATTGACTTGAAAAATGTTTTATTATTTCAATTTATTTTATATTATCACGATATAATTGAATTGACTAAATTCATTTTGGTACATAAAATTAAATGTAAATATATATTTTAAAACAAATAAATTAAGGCTCCAAACTAAAAAATATTATTAAAAACATTATAATTTTTAAAGTTTTAATTATCAACCTACATAATAAAATTAAATAGTTATATTAAAAAACTTATAAAAATTAGTAAAAAATATATATATAAAAGTCAACTTATACTTAATATAAGTTGAATTAGAATTAAATGAGTCCTGTTTAATTTAATTCACATTTTAAAAATTAATGTTTTTTTCGATCTAATCTTATTCTGGTGATGAATTATGTTGACTAACATATTTAAACTCATTTTGATATATCATATGTGTTGATATTTTTAATATATCAGTAATTTCTATTCTTTATTTTAAATACTTTTAATAATTAAAGAGGACTCATGCAGGTGTAGGGTTAAAAGTAGTTTTCAGTATTGACGTTTAATAATTGTCATCTCACCCAAAATGTTTACGTTATTAAATATGTATGAAAATATGGTTAATTTTGGAAAAAAGAAAATGAATCTGATAGTGTAATTCTCAAGGAGTTGAATTTTAACTAGTTTTGAACCATACTTTAACACTATTGAATATTTCAATTACTTTCTGATATTACGTGTCTGACAAATCTAACTTTGCCCATAAATGAATGATAATATTATTCATTCATTTATTAATCACTAGTAAGATTAAATTAATTATTTATATGTTTAATTAAATATATGTGACAGTCAATAATCGAAATTACAGTTACCGTTTTTTAGACACATTTCTTTATTTGTCATCTAATAAAATTTAAAGTAATAGTTTTATATTATGATAAAGTATATGAGTACAGTACATGTAAACAGTGGCGGATCTTGGCAAAAATTTATGGGAGAGCCAAAATAATATACTCAATTTATATATTTAAGATTTTTGTCATTAATTTAGGAAAAAGTAATACATAATTTAATATAGTTATAATTATAACAGAAAATACATATATCTAAATAATATTATCATTCGTTTTTTTATATTCTTGAACTTATTAAATAATTGAATCATAACTATATTTTTTAGCTTTTTTTTCCAATGTAAATAACCATATTATTTGCAAAATATTGATTTTCCATTTTACTAATATGCACATATCGATTCAGAAGTCATCACAAGTTTTTGTTCTCATCTTCACTTCTTTTTTATCAATTTTAAAAAATAAATTTATTCTTTAATTTTTTTTATCGCTATACCTGTCTATAAAACAAGTTTAAGACTAAAAAAATAATTTATTATAATTTAATCAAAAATTGAGAGACATAATTACTACAAATAACTATGATAATCAAGTTACACTTAAAAGTCCTCTATAAAAAATCACATAATATATTATTTGCTTTCCTCTTTTCATAAAAAAATGAATATACAAAAGGGTAATGAGATAAAAAAAAAATATGACTAAATATTAAACAAGTGTTGCACTACCAAGTGAAACAAGAGAAATTTTTTTTCCTTGAAGAATAAGAGAAGATATGAAAAAGATGCAGACAAAAGTAATGACGTTTCTGTTTAACTTTTTCTTTTCAATAACAAAAGAAATCAGATAAGAGTAAGAAACGAGTACAAGACGTGAAAAAGCACAAAAAACAATATGAAAAAAGATAAAATTATCTTAACAATTTTTTTTATTATATTTAATTTTATATTGTACTATTTATTAAAATTAAATTATGTACTTCATAAAAAAATAAAAAAATATCTAATTTATTTTTTATTAATTTTTGATATATTACTGTCTAATTTAAAATAATACACATAATTTAAAACATTTAAAAATATATAATTTAAAAAATTTTAAACA
>Ga0209589_1013419_pt1 | contig 10690 bp, 2 predicted proteins | sample CowpeawhiteBW_FD_187525 | JGI IMG/M metagenome (GOLD analysis project Ga0209589, IMG submission 187525) | Root nodule microbial communities of legume samples collected from California USA - Cow pea white BW (SPAdes) (version 2) | ecosystem: Host-associated > Plants > Roots > Nodule | place: USA...
AATTGTTAGTATTATGGTGCTTGATTTAGTCCCACATCGCTTAGAATAGTGAGATGTGGTTCTCTATTTTACTATATAAGAGACTCTATGTAAAGCTTTAAGATACACCAGAAATACAAATACTTTCTAGTGTAGTCGTGGACGTAGGCATACACATTGTACGCTGAACCACGTTAAATCCTCTGTGTCTATTTTTCTCTCTTTTATTCTTTCCTTTATTGTCGTGTTCCTAAGACATGACTCCTTGAATCAGACATTTGCAAAAATGACCAAATTGACCACAAATTACAAAAATGAGGACCATTTAGAACATTTCAAAAAAATGAGGAACAAACGAAACAAAACTCATGAAAATTAAGACCAAAAAGGTATTTAAGCCTAAAAAAAATATACAAACCTAATTCCAGGTTTTTTATTATAAAACCCACAAAGATAACACTTAAATGCATTTATTTCACCAATCTTCTTCCTGCAGCTATTGCATATTGGATAACACCATTCGTCATTCCCTAAATTAAACTTCATAGTATTCGCAACAATAATACAATATAGTTCCTATATCCAACAAAGACAGAATTATTACAATATGAAATTAAAAATTCAATAAGCATCTTACAAACTAATTATTAGTGTTTCATTACCTTCTTCATAGTTGTGATCTCAGATACAGTACTAACAACAACTTTATACATAAATTTGTCATGTTCACTATACTAGGATTGTGAAATCAATTGGTTACATTCTTGACTCTAACTAACTTCATTGCCAAAACGTCTATAATTCCAATATGTAAGTTATTAGATACAATAAATGGTAAACAATATCATCCATACTAAACAATTCAACAAACATATGCTATATCCATGGCTCCTTGAATCAGACCAATTCAGCATATTCATCACCCATTAACAACTTGGAACCATTCCTAGAGTTTGATATTGACATTGGTCACCATTCTAAAAGCAACAATCAAATCATTATTACAAAACCACAAAACCGCATTGAAATTAAATTTACAAACCTGAACACAGTTTGCTCTTAGCTTGAGTCAACATAATGACAACAATATCTGAATTTGGGTCTCACCTCCAATTACTCATAAATTTCACGTACTAGGAATTACACAATGTACACCCAACCACAATACAACTATAGAAGGAATCATAATAGTTTATCAATATCAACTAATAATATGAAACCACAATAACAAAAAAATCATTATACTCAATGCTTAATAACCTAAAATCTCTTATATGAAATACAACATTGTTGGATTGGGGCTTACACTTGACGTTGTCCACCACTCCAATAATATCTTGAACCAATAATAACATCACCACAAACCATTAAATATTTAAAGGTTTCATAAATATTAACAAAACATATGTATTGAAAAAAAAAACAACATTATATTTACTTACCATACACCAAATCAGCAGCAATATCTAAATACTTTTGAAGTTGTAAACGTTCAATGGAATATTTGAAATTGATTGTTCTTTTATAGTTGTTGCTCCTATGAACAATAACTTGTAAGAATGCTCATATACCTGAAATTGACATTTGTTCTTCAAGATTTTAAAATTATGAATTATATATGTATGACCCTCAACCAACTTTTCTTCCCACAAACTTAAATTTTCCTTTTTTTTACCATTGTAGCTATGACATCACTCAACACAGTAACAATAACCATTAAAAATAGATGATTCCATATTTCATCAAACAAAAATGACAATACACTTTGTTTACCTTCTGATCCAAAAGAATCAACTCCATATGATGATTAGTATCACGATTTTGAACAAACCACAAGTCTTTTACTCTAACGGCTAGCTTTAAAGTTTCTTTCTATTATCAATATCTTTGATCATATCAAATTTCCCTACCATTTAAAGAGAAGTAATACAGCCTTTTGGAAATCACAAAACCAAAAATATAAAATAAGATCAATGGCTCAGAATAATTTAAAAACAAAGCAAAACTCAAGCAACACCGAAGTAACACACAAAACACATATAGGCCAAACATTATGACTTTGACGAAACCCATGGGAAGTAAACACCAAAAGCTAAAACCTTTAAAGAACACATGCCAATACTTAAAATACATACATCCTCAAACTCAACAAATGCAAAGAAAGCAAGCACCGAACACCAACAAAGGAAGCTGACAACAAAAAACTAAAAAAAACATAAATGCAGGGCTAAAACTATAAAGCAAAGAAAAAACCTACGGAACAAAAATGAAAAATATAAATGCCATACCTTATGACATTGATGAAACCTAGAAGAAGTAACAACTGAAAACTAAAACCTTCAAAGTAGTTAACAAAAATAAACCACAATAGAAAAACTAAAGAACGAAAAAAGAAAAGAAAAACCAAAGAACAGAAAATGGCATACCTTGACAAATGTAGGAAATACAAAGAAAGGAAGAACCCAACAACACCCTTACAAACTGAGAAAATATCACACTAAAAAAAATATCACAATCTAACTCTAACATAACATTTATTTATCGATGCAACATTCATCAACTCAATGCACAATACTCCCTCCACCCAGCAATCCTAGAGGTGGAAAACGCCAAAAGAGTTTTAACGCAATCAATAAAACGAAATGGAGACGGGATAGAATGGGTAAAGCAGTAAATTAATGTTTTGAAGTTTTAAAGCACAGAAAGCATGTTTCAAAAGGGGTAATTGTCCAAAAAATTGTCAAATGGACACATGTAAATGATCCCAATGTGGGTATTTGAGTAATATCCAGGGTCTTAGTTTTCATATATTTTAGACTAAAGGGCATGGTAGGAATTATATAATATGATAGGATGAAGGAAGAGAATGATAGGGTGAAAAAAGAAATGTATACTTTCAGAAAAACGAAATTTTAATCATTTCCCATACCATTGTTTACAAAATTCATGATTCATGATATTGAGGAAATCTTCAATCTATTAATATGGATATAATTAACATTGTTACAAAATTCATGATTCATGATATTGAGGAAATCTTCAATCTGTTAATATGGATACAATTAACATTGTGGGAAAATTATTTTAATGTTAAAGGGTAATTATAATGTGTTGCCAGTTTGAAGCTTTACCTATTAGATTTTCTGTAGTTAGTGTATTTTTGGTTTAATTACTCGGATGGTACCACTTTGGTAGAAATGTGTCAATTTGGTACCCGTTTTTAAAAAAGTGTCAATTGCATCTTAACTTTTGAAAAAGTGTTTCAATTAGGTCCCTTTCAGATGGAGTTGACTAACACTGTTAACGACGTGCCACGTGTTAGTATGTGATTTTTTTGATTTTTTTAAATTTTTGATTTTTTTTTAATATTTTAAAAAAAAATTAAAAATGTCATGTGTCAGGTCCCTGTGTGTGACACATGGCATTGTCAGTGCCACGTGGCATTGCAATACCACGTGTCAATGTTACTATTAGATGTCATTGTGTTGATTTCGATTTAGTCCCCATATATGTCTTTTTGTTTCAATTTAGTACCTACTTAATTCAATTTTGTCCCAATTTTTTTTAATAATTAAAATAATTTTGTAATCCATTTTTTATTAGATTAAAACTAATTAAGTATAAATATTTTACAAAATTAAGTACTAATATTTATATTGTTTCTCTTAATTTTAGACCAAATTTATTATTTGTATAAATGTTATACTAATAATTTTTATTAAAAACGACTTTTTAACATATTAATTTATTAATTACTTTTTTATTAAGTACTCATGTTTTTTTAATTATTTTTTTTTCAAAATAGAACAATATTGTCTCTTACTAATTTTAAACCAAAATTTCTATTTGTATGACTGTTATACTAATTTTTATTTATTGAAAATGACTTAATAAAATGACTTTTACCACTAAATTTTAATATAAATATCAAATATTTAATTTTTATAAAACTTTTATACTTAATTAATTTTAATTTTATAAAAAATAGATTTTAATTATTAAAAAAAAGGAGGTTAAAATTGAATCAGATACACATAAGTAGGTATTAAATTAAAACAAAAAGACATATATGGGGACTAAATCGAAATCAACACAATGACATCTGATAGTGATATTGACACGTGGCATTACAATGCCACGTGACACTGACAATGCCACATGTCACACACAGGAATGTGACACGTCGTTAACGGCGTTAGTCAATCCCGTTTGAAAATGACCTAAATGAAGCACTTTTTCAAAATGTGGGATGCAATTGACACTTTTTTAAAAGCGAGTACCAGATTGACACACATCTACCAAAGTGGGTGTCCAAGTAATTAAACCTGTATTTTATTAATGAATTTGTATTTTATTAAACTATTTAATACAAAAAATTTCATATCCTTTTAATTAATTCAGATAAGTTTACTTCTTTTTTAACGAAATCAAGTATAAAACGTGTTTCTTCAATTGATTATTGCAATAATTAAGTAATAAAGATAATCTCTTTTATTGCTAATTTGCATACGCACACAAACATTAAAGAATCCATCTAGTGCTATAGGTGGAGGACTATTTCCTAGGTAGGAATTCAGATACGATCAAGGGATAAAAAAAATTTGTCTATTTGCCTATGATTTGTTTGGATTAGGTAATTAGTAGTGCATCTTACCCACTCTTGTGTCTGTATATTACATCCCTATCGGTATATTTATTTTTTATATTTTATTTAATACCTCTAAATTTAAGGAGTTGTTTTGGATTATAATTTTAAAAGATTATTTTAACATAAAAGTTTTTGTGAATTTTAAAGATTAAATAAAAATGTAATGACTTGTAAAATTTTATTTAACATACTCTTGTAATCAATTTTTTGTAGTTTGAGTTATGATCGTTTTATATTGTAAGAATGCTAAGATTGAAACGAATTTTATAAATTTATAAAATTGAATGGACTTGCGAATTTTTAGGAAACATACAACGCTAAGATTCAATTGAAAATACCAAGAAATAGTAAGTAAAACCAAAATAATTTTTCTTACCTCATTTTGATATTTAACATTTCTTGTAAATCTCTCCTTTAAATTACTAATAAACTAATGATTTAAATATATTTGTAGAATATGTAGAAACTAGTTTTTCAAAAACATTTTCTTTAGTTCTTAAAATTTTTTGTAGAAACTAGTCCTAAAAATGGTGTTGCTTCTTCTCGACCATTTTGTTTGTATGGTTGATTTATGTAACAAACAAATGATACATAAACTCTTTTGTAATTAATGAATAATTATGTAATTCCTCACTCATAAATTTCTTTTCTTAGAGGAAATGCTCGTGGTCCCTTGCATGAAGGTAACCAATATGCTTTTCTTATTTTTCATTCTTTCAACCAATTTCGTTGCTAAGAGAAAAGAATTTATTATAACGTGTTTTCTTGTCAGCATTAGAGTTTTAATAAGAATTTGTAAAAAAAAAAATAAAAAGACATTTCTAATGATATGCTTTATTTTCGTTTTGATCCATTAATCATAAATGTTAGCTAGAGTGGTGTGTAATTTATTTACCATGTAAGCAACATATAGAGTGAAAGAAAACCAACATTATGATTTTAGGACTAATTCCTTCGTATGTTCTGAAGGACTAAAATTAATAATGATTTATGATGATTAATTTGAATATATTTTCTAAGAGGACTAAAAATTATTCGTGTCAAATTGAATGAACAATTTCTATTTAAACCAAAACTAATTTACAAAAATACAGTTATATATTAACGATGGAAAGAATCAATTTTACCAGAGTTTATCATATATATACTTCCAAAATAAATAACATTATTTTAGTATAAACTTTGTATGTAATTTTGAGTTTTGAAACTCTGAAACCTATGAAGAAAACAAAACATAAAAATGTTGATCTGTGTAAATAATTGTGTAAAAACTACACAATAAGATAAATGTTCCTGAAATCAATTAACAAAGAACCCCCTGTAAAGTAAAAGAATGTTTCTACATGTTCTATCAAACACCGCAAAATATTAAGTATCCAAAATAATTTGTGTTTTTCACATTTGTTTTTTACAATAGACGCAATGACTATTCATCTAAACAAAGTTCATTTGAGGTAAACAAATAGAAAAGTCTTCTTTACCTACTGGTAAAATGGGAGGGTCAAATAGGAAAAAAAGAGAGAAGATAGCAATTATTTATGATTACTCTTATTTGTGAAAAAGAAAAAAAAAATTAAATAGAAAATATAGATCTATAAATTGAAGAAGAATAGGTGAAAATGGTAGACAATTGTCACAAAATTTACTCTAGAAAATAATCCATCGAATATATATATATATATATATATATATATATATATATATATATATATATATATATATATATATCACCTTTTGGAAAAATATAATAATCTTAGTTACTATAAAACTTTATTACAATTGTTCAGGAAAATTTTTAAATAATCAGTGATTTTAATACAAAAAATAATTAATTATTATAGTAATTAATTTAGATATTAATTTATAAATTAAAATTTAGTAATTAAAAAAATTTTATAGTGAATAAGAAGTTATAATTAATTTTTAAATTGGAAACTAAAATAATTTAGATTATAAATTTGTATTTAAATTGGTAGTTAATATTAATTATTAAGATTTTGATTATCAAATAAATTAGTTTTTAATTATAAAATTAATTTTTAAACATATTTTCTATCATTAAAATTAATTATTGTTTAAGAATTTTATCGTAGGGATTGTTTAAGAAAAATAACCCTCATGATTTATTTTTATTACATGTTCATCCCTTGATCTAATTGCACGTTCATAGTTTTGATGTTTACATGTTTTTAACTTTAGTAGAATAAATGTAGTAATAAGAGCATATGTATAAAAAATAAATAATTTTTTTGAAAAATATAAAATGTCGTGAAAAGATAAATATACACAATACAATACATATAAATAATCTTTTAGTGTACCTTCTCCCAGTAATTTCAACGTTTATTAGGTAATAATTTGTCTGTTATAGCAAAGTTAAGACTCACGGACCAACATACTTTTCACCTAAAAAGATGCTAAACCTTCAGCTATACTATAATCTTGTTGAATTTAGTCATTCGACATAGCACAATTCATGAAAAATTCTAGGTGAATATACAACCTTCTTTTCATTTGTCAACTCTTGTAAACAAGCACTATGTTCTTACCAAAATTAAAACTTTGTAATTAAATCATTAAATGAAAAAAAAAAAGAAATAATATTAATTAAGATAAATTTTAAATAGATAAATATTTAAAAGTTTATATATAGAAGGTAAATATTTGTTTCTTATTTTTCGTTCATTTTTTTTAATTTGAATTCTTCCTAAATTCATATAAGTTTCTAACTATTGTTACTTTGTCAAACAGGAATGATAACAAGACGGGGCGGGGACAAGTTTCGTTATCCCATACCTATCCCTGTAAAAATAATTATTCCTCATCCCTATACTCAAATACAACGGGTTTCAAATTTTTGTCTCATTCTCATCTTCATTGGGTAACGAGTATAATCTCGTACCCATACCCGTACCCATTATTTTACTACTTCAATATTAATTTTAATTAATTTTTATAAAATAATAAAAAATTACGGTAAACGAAACATAATATTATCAAATATTTAATATTAGGAGGATGATTGTTTTTTCAATATCAAATACTTTGAAATAAATTATAATTGTTTACATTTTAGATTAGAATACCAAATAAAATTTCATGAGAACCAAAATATTTATTAAATTTGTAAATATTAATGAAACCTAGTTGATCAAATTTAAAACTATTTTAAAAAAAAATATGAAAGGAAAACAAATATTCAAATTAAAATATATTTTAAATGTTTGTTTACTTCAATTTTTTAAATTCTAATGAATCTCTCTTTTATACACTAAAAAAATTCTAATACATCACTTGATCAAAATGACGCAAAGAAAAAATAATAAACATAATAATAAAATTTTGACATAAATTTTGTATGTTTGAACTTCAATATATGTTGGATGGTGATAAAAAAATATTCATGACAATTACATTAAATTTTTATATTGTAATAAATAAAAGTTATTTATACAATTATAGTGAAAAAGATTACAGTATGATTGATAATGAGTTAGAAAATAAAAAATCATTAGATAAAATATATCAAAATAATATTCTATATAATGAAAATAAACAACAAATAAAAATATTAAAAAATTAACAAATGTGTGTCTTAAAAATAATTTGAGTGACTATTGAAAGAAATTGCACCAAGAAAAACAAATGTATAATTAAAGGTATGATAAGATGAAAAATACGTTAGAGATCTAAGAAAACTTTTTAAATATCAACATATATAATCAATGGTTGAGAAATAACGAAAATTATTTTAGCGAAACAAAACAGTTTTTCAAATTAAACAAAAATGAATAATAATAAGTAAATAATATTTTTTTATACTACCTAGTAAATGAAAAACTTATGTTATTAAACACTTAAATTGAGAGTATTAAATATTCTCATGTGAAAGAAAAATATACAATAAATAAAAATATTTAAAAATAATATAAATATTCAAATGTGAGACATAAAAATGGCGGGGACGGGTATTATGGCGGGATATGTACATCTCCATACCCATACCCAATTGAAAAAGTCGGAGATTCTCCATACCCATACCCTTACCTAGTTAATGCGGAGATTCCCTGTTAAAATGAGGACGGGTTCAAGCAATACCTACGAGGACAAGTTTATTTGTTATTTCTTCAAACTATTCTTTAAGGAGCTAGAAGAATATGATTGTAAATCAATAAGATTTTATGTTTGGTAAGTATATCATTTTCTATTAAAGTTTTAATTATATTCTTACGTCTCTTTTATTGGATTTTAAGAGGAGATGTTGTTGATATAGATTGAGAGTTGTTGGATACTTGGATTTCTACTTGATTTATGGAAGTGCTAAGAAAAGCTTAGATTCAATCTAGGTAAGAAGATTTGATATGTACAACTACACATAATAAGTTTTTTTTTTTTTTTTAAATGTGTGAATAATATGGTTATTGGATATATAAATGCGTGAAAAGATTTTTCTTTTTGATTTCATATTTATTTTTTAAGCTTATTTTTTAAATAAAAGTTTTTATAAATTAAAATATTTATTTTATCAATTTTACTGTTTTTTTCAATTTAATAATTTTTTTTTTCAATTTAATAATTTTTTAGACTTTACTCTCTTTTTTTAATTATAACCTATAAAATAAATAAAAATTATTTACAATAAAATTATAAAAAATATTTATATTAAATTTCAATATTTTAGTAATAAAAATAATAATAATTTTATTATTATTTTATTAAGATAAAAAAGTGATCACAGATGTTTTCATTAATATATATATATATATATATATATATATATATATATATAATGTTAAAAATTAAATTAAGTTACCTTAACATTTATATTTATTGAATCATTATGATGGTATGTTAGCATAGGAGCATCATGATATTTTATTATACATAATTCTTTTAGAGAATAAAGCTTATTATATATTATACATGTGTATTACATATGTATGTTTTTAACACTATTTTTCCCATGAAGTAAAAAGACAATAATTTGGTAATAAAATTACACCAGTTATTAACTTTTGTAACAAGTTTTTATTTAAAGTTTTAAATATTTTACACATTTGAATATTTTTAACTACAATTTTTAAATTTTTGTTTTAGTGAGTGATCAATTTTTTATTTTATTTTTTCATTTTTATTTAAAGATCTTACTTACTCTTAGATTTTTGTCTCACCTAGGTGTAACGTTACTTTTATTTTCTCATCTCTAACTCACTTTTTTCTCTCCAATCTTCTTAAATCACTAAATTAACTTATTCCTTCTCTCTTTCAAGAGTAAGTTGAGCGAAAAGTAGACCAAGAATTTATGAACAAGTTCAAAGTGAGAAAACAACAAATTTCTTAGACGAAAATAAATGATATTTTGAGAACTTAATAACAAATTTTGTTAATAAAAACTCTGTTAAAAGCACTCAAATATGTCATGTAGATAAATTTAATTAAGTTAAATTTTAGTTAATTATTAACTTACATAAGTAATGTTAATAATTTAAACTTCGATTATCCACTCAAGAAAATAATATATCTTATTATCATTAAAAAATAGCAAAATATTGAAAGAAAAACTTATTAATAATAATAATAATGATAATAATATTATTATTATTATAGTTAAGGGGTATAATTGTTTCTTATCGTCGACTCTTTGGAATGAAACGTATCTTTAATTATGATTTCATTTTCAATCCTAATTAATTAAAGAATCATAGAATAAATTATGCCTTGATAACTTTGGATTCCTCTTATTTAGGGATGATAACTAAACCTGTCATGTGGGTATTATTCAAACCCGTTCTCGTTTTAACAGAGAATTTCTGTATTGACTGAGTATGGAGAATCTTACATTTTCAATTGGGTATGGAGATGGGTATGAAGATGTACATATCCGCTCCATCCCCATACCCACTATAATACATGTCTCCGCCATATCCTTGTTCCCATTTAAATTATTAAAACATTCATAGTTAATTAAGTAACCTTATATATATATATATATATATATATATATATATATATATATTGTATCTGTAGGGTATATATATATATATATATATATATATATATATA
>Ga0209589_1013420_pt1 | contig 10690 bp, 7 predicted proteins | sample CowpeawhiteBW_FD_187525 | JGI IMG/M metagenome (GOLD analysis project Ga0209589, IMG submission 187525) | Root nodule microbial communities of legume samples collected from California USA - Cow pea white BW (SPAdes) (version 2) | ecosystem: Host-associated > Plants > Roots > Nodule | place: USA...
ATATATATATATATATATATATATATATATATATATATATATATATATATTATCAATGTTAATTTCATTCCGTTTAGAATCTTACGAATCAATCTGTGTTTAAAGTATTTTATAGAAGCTTTAACTTTACATCTCTTTAAATTTTTTTTTTAATTCTGTAAATTCTATACTTCTTTTTTTATCTTTACCATTAAGAAACAAAATTTCTACACAATTTTTTTAAATTTTATTCTTTTAATAATTCAAATGCTGAAAAAAAAAATACTTATATGATAAAAAATATTTATAATAAAATTATAAAAGTATTTATTTTTGTAAATTCTTTTATAAAAATTACATTAGTAATATTTTTATTTTAATAATTATTATAATACCTTTTTTTCTGTAACAAGATAAAAGTGAACAGCCTTATTAGTAATACTTAAGTTTGAATCTAATTTTTTATTTATTCGCCATCTAATTTTAATTTCTTTAAAAAAATATTATATATTTGATCCTCGTCGTTTCAAACTAGTCATTTTTTCTGTTTTCTTTTATTTCAGTAAAAAAAAGTTATACCATGACACCCATGTTGTAGAAAAGTGTGAACAAGTCCTTTAAAATAATTAACTAACGAATTGTTCGTCAGAAAATTATCAAGTTCAATTACACAAGCAATATAAGAATAAAATTTAATTATGTTGGCTAATTTTCATAATGGAGTGTTCTAAATGATAAAATTTAACAAACTTACTGTTGTGGGCTGGACCTGCAGTGAAATTGGGCTGGATGAGGACGATCAGATTTTTAAGCCCGTGTTAAATCATATTATTTTACAATGTCTTTAATTAGCCTCTTTTTATTTACACTCCCTCTTTTGCCAGACACATTTCTTTTCTACTTTATTAATAAAATTACATATTGATCTATTTTTTTCCACTTAGCTTTTTTAACTTTTATCTAATTTCATATTTACTATTTACCTTGCAATACTGCTATTTGGTAGAAGGATGGATTCTGGATAAAAAAAAAAATCCATATATTGTTCTTTGTTTTATGCTTAATGAATTGCCATGATAGTGATAGAGTTTATAGCATTCAACACAATCTAAGAAGAATTGGAGTTAGAAAGATAATTACAGCTCATTAAAAGATCACCTGAGAAGAGTATTTATGAATTTTATATTCTTTTCATATTTCATTATATGTATCCTTTTGTTGAACTTGATCTCAATATTTATATTTTGTCTACATAATATATTATATTTATATTATTTAGACAAAATATAAATATTTTGTTGATTATATTAATATTTACGAGTAACCATCATTTCATATTTTTTATTAAAAAAATCATAAATTATAAGTACATTCTCTTGAACATTTAAATACAGTCAAAATTTTGTTTTTCATTTCTAACTTTTTTTGAAAAAATTATTTAATTGTAGAAAAAGCTTAGTTCCAAAATGAATTCGAAAAGATAACTCTGCATAATTCTTCTACTAAATCTCTAATATGAATTTGAGAAAGGAGAATGTCCAAGAGGACTTGTTATAATTAGAAGAACAAGAAAATGTCATTCAAAATAAAATACTATCAAATAATTACATTCAAGATCAGGAACTCAAAAGTTTGAGAGCTTAATCAAATAATTTGAAAATTAGGTGTTAATAACTTTACAAATGACTGATGATTGTGATTTGATAATAAATAAATATGTTATTATCTAATTGATGTATCAATTGATATATATTGTTATTTTATAAAAAAATTGAGGTAAATTAATATGGACTATGATCTTTTGATAATTTTTCTTTGGATTAAATATGTTTTTGTTTCTTTAAGTTTCAGCAAAATTTGAAATTAGTCCCTCATCCAAAATTTTGACCAATTTAGTCCTTCACCTTTAAAAATGCGTGAATTTAGTCCTTTTAACCAAATTTTGTTAAGTTTATCTGACGTTTCAAGCGCATTTCATGATAGTATTTGAATTATTTACACAGTTTGACACATTTTTGCTTCAATGTTAACTCAAATATTATCATGAGATGCGTTTAAAATGTCAAATAAACTTCATAAAATTTGGTAAGAATGACTAAATACACGTATTTCTAAAGATGAATGACTAAATTTGTATAAAGTTTCGAAGAGAGACTAATTCCAAAATTCACTAAAACTTGAGGGACCAAAAACATATTTAACCCTTTTTCTTTTAACAAAGTTTGACAAAGTTTATTTTTAACACACACAAATCATTTTTCTTCTCTTTTCAAGTCATATCAAACCTTTATTTCACCCATTAAAATATTGTCATATGTACTTTATCAAAAGTTTGTTAATAAAATTTTGTCAAAACATAATTTTCCAATTAATATTTATTTAAAAAAACTAATATTTAAGTTTTGAGAATCATAGTCTTAGTGGGCAGAGCGTGGGTTTGAATAGAAAAAATAGGATTGTGAGTGTGAATATGAATGAATGAATGATATAAAGCAATAATAAGGGGACCGTTTTGGTGTCAACTATATCATTAAATGCAAGACAACGATGCTGGATAAGTGCCAGCTATGCCATTGCAACTTGTTTTTTACTTCCAACATCATTAATAACAACGTTACCAGCGGAGAAAACGATGGCTATAACATTACACCAGTTTCCAAGAAAGAATGAACCAAATTTAAGTTTTGAAGGTCTTGCTTTGGTTGCTAGAGAAAAAGGTTACGTTTGGGGAACTAAATTGAGAAAAGCTTGGTAAAGAAATGAAAACAAACTCTTTAAGGAAGAAGGGACATAGAAATGAGGATGAATGAAAAGTTAGTCAAGTTTGGCAAGTTTGAACACAATAGGGTTCTCATTTAAAATCAAAAGATGAAGCAAAGATATTGTACTGAAGACTGAGTCAAACCACAAATCGATTTAATACATCCTAGAACACGGCCACAAACAGTACTACAATATTCAGAACATTGCATTTGATTTAGTAACTGAATACAGAGAGTCACTCTTAGATATTAATTACAATATTTAATTAGTGGGATAATATACACTTTTGTTCAGATATATCAGATTGTATATTAGTTTGGTACTCGTTTTTTAAAATATATCAATTTAGTTTCAGTTTAAAAAAAATGTCTTAATGATTTTTACTACTAAATTTTGATATAAATATTAATACTTAATTTTATAAGTCATTCTAAATATCAATATAGTTAACGATGTTAATAATTTTTTTACTAAAAATGACTTTATTAAGATATTTTTTCAAAAGTTAAAACTCAATTGACATATTTTTAAAAACGAATACCAAACTAACAATCTAAATAAAAAATGGATATCATCCAACTAATTAAGCCTAACTATTGATACGAAAATAGGGAAAAAGGAATACCGAGTGTAAAAACATTATTCTTCATGTATAACATACTAGGATGAACATATATAGATCCTGACTTCAACGGTTCATGCTCTGTTCCACTGGTGGAGCTGTTACAGCAGCCATGGCTACTCCCCGACTTCGTTGCTCTACATTTCCATGCCACCCTAACCAAACCAAGTTTCAACCAAAACAAATTAAACAAAACAGAAAATTAATTTTGTGAAGAAGAAGAAGCCACAAAACAGAGAAGGTAGATACCAATAATCATGTCAAAGCCACGGTTTTCAAGCTCACGATATTCCTGACAGAGAGCGCAGGGCTCGCAGCAGCAATGAATCAAACAATCCGTACAGCCATTGCCCTTTAAACCATGCTGTCTTCTCATCTTGGATCGGTAGAAGCATGAGTACACGCAAGCACAACATGTCACACAACAAACAAGCGTATACAGAGCCCCACTCGCACCACACGCTACAACAAATCACAACAAATCACAACAAAACACAAACATCGTATCATACAACACCAGGACATAGATTGTATCGAACTTAATTGCTCTGAGATGCAAACAGTTTCTTACATGAGGATCCCCTGTCAACGATTTCCGCAATCCGTCCAAAGGTGATACATGGACACCACCACGTTATGCAACCTGAAACAAATCATTTTTACCATACCATAAATTTCACAAACCAATCCAATTGCAACAAATCAGTGACATATAATAGCAGAAGGTTGTCGGATTTACAGTTTCCAAAATCGGAAAAGCAGTCACAGAGACCGGTGGACCATTCAACGATGGGTTTGGGCTGAGGAGGTGCCGGTGGAGCGTAGGAAGAGGTGTCGTTGGTGGTGTAGGTTGTCGAAGTGCTGTAGCTACTAACGGGGAAACCGGTTGCCGTTGGCTTCATTGGATCTGAGCCTCCGCCATACATAATGCTGCAGCAGAAGATTAACTTAACACTCGTGTTCTGCTTCTGGCTTTTGGATGATCAAGGACCAGATATTATAGACTTGGATCGATCGATTCCTTTGGATAAATTCAATGGTGAGTTTTTTAATATAATCCAAAGTTTGGGTCTGGGGTTGGATAAGCGCGTGCAATCACTTTTTCACTCCCATCATTGTTTAATAACAACCAACATGATGGCTACATTTTACCACGTGGGACTGACATAAGAAAATATTAACCATAACGAAGAACTATGATCCACATATACTTCAACTTGAATTATATATCCGACACTTATCATATATGATAATTTAGGATGCTTAATAAAATTTATCAATGAAGTATTTAATTTATAAAGTAATAATACACTATATTAAAATATTTGAATAATAGTCAATTTTGGTGACAAAAAAAAAATTAGTCACATATATAGTGACCAAATTGATAACTAAAATAGTTTAAAAAAATTATAATCGGTCTTTAAATTGATAATTAAAATAATTTCAATGATGAATTGATTTTTAAATTGGTCACTAACATTAGTTACAAGATTTTGACTACCAAAATAATTAGTTTTAAATTAAAAAATTTGGATTCACACATTAACAATCATATATTTATTATATTTGTAAGAATTATTATACACTTTTCGTTATTCATATATGACATATCGTGTTGTATTCTATTATTTTAAAAATAAATATATCGACGTATCGGATATCCGATACACAAATCGTATATGTAGATGGTGATACATAGGTTGTTCTTCTTTGGTTTTTGTTATCTTTGACTAATTCCATCTTTAAAAGTTTTATGCAGACGCAGTCCACACTATGGTATTTTCCAGGAAATTTACTTTGCAGGTGGACACTCCTCTAATTTTTTAAACTGAACTAGAAATAATTAAAATTTATTTGAAGAGAGGTTTATAGTATTCCTTGAACCAGTAAAAGTATTTGCAAATTTGATTGTCGATTTATATAATCGAGGAACATGAATCTATCAGCGTAAAAAAATAAAAAAAAAAACTAGTAGCTATTTGCACTTTCAAACGTGTCTATATGTTTAAAAATCTTAGCTATATTTTGTGTCAAAACTTGATAGTTATTATATATACTGAAACATTATTGAAAAATAAAAAACAAGACTTTTTGCGTTTGTGATAATTTATTTTGTCAGGGTCAATGTCAACGTTAAGTGGACCAAACATCTTGGTTTGTGAGTGGGGTTTGGGTAAGAAAACTTGCAGGGCAAAATATTATATTTTATAATTAGCATGTAAAATATCAAATATGTTAAAGAAATAAAAAGATAATGGAAAGGAGAGAAATTGAAGAAGGATGAAAAGGTCATAAAATTTGGCTGGTTTGTGGAAAATAAGATTGGGTTTGAGAAGATAAAATTGACGCGGCATGTCCTAAATCAATCGATTGGCACTTTGAGCATGACTATGCTATGGACACGGCAATTCAATATTTTAGCAATTCAAGTAACCATGAAATTAAAAGAGTGTCTTAAAAAGTTGTAGTGTATGAGAGAGCACAAGTGCAAGTCCAATATGAAAGTTTTGTAAAAATAAGGTGTTTTCAAAAAAGAAAACAATGATAAAATGTTATTTTAAATAAAAGAATTAAGTAAATGTTTTGTTGGAAAAAGGAAGTGTAAATAGTAGTAGCCCAAATGTTATTGGTGCTTCCAGACGAACATTTTTGGGCTTGCAAAGCACAATAGCTCTCCACCTCGTCATAAAATGACTTTGGATGTGTTATTTTTTGGTAGGGGAAATATTGAACTAGTATTGATTTATGTTTGTTTATTGTGTTTGATGTTTTAGTTATTGAATTTCTATAAATATAATTTAAGAATTTTCTATTAGCAGAAAATTAAATAAATTTATAGTTTTTCTTTCTTTTTTTTTTAAAAAAAGAAAAACGCAACTCTTTTAGAGATAAAAACAAACGAAACTTTTTTTCTTCTCAAAACATGTTTCCGAAGCCAAAAATAGGAAATTATGGCTACTTTTCAAACTGCATGAAATTAATTCAAGTAATAACTTAAATTTTTGGAATAAGTGGAGGTGCTTTTCACACTTGTAATGGTGACAATTCAACTTTTGCATAAGTGGAGAATGAATTATTGGAAGTGCAATAATACAACGCGAACGTGATTTTGTACAAAGCACTTTCTAAACAACAATTATTCCCATTGGCATATAATTATATTAGGTAATACGTGTTAAGCTGGTATTGTTTGTAGCTCTCTAGGTCATGGCATCATCATTTAGGCTGTGTTCATTTATAAAGATGGATTTGAGAGAGAGTGTGAAGATGAATTTGTGTAGATTTGGGTGGATGAATTTTTGTGTTTTTTTGAGTGGATTTAGAGGATAAAGTGAGTAGATTTGAAGATAAATTTTATGAAAGTTAGTGAAAAATTTGATTGATGTGATAGATAAAATAAATTGTAAAAATAGATAGAATTAGAAAGTTACCAAAATACCCTTAATGATAAAAATAAAATAAAATAATTAATAAATCAGTTAAAAATATTAAAATTTATTAATATTTTAATTATTATAAAAATTTATATATTTTTATTATTTTTAATTATTATATACATATATTAAGAATAATAAAATTAATTATATGTACATAATTATATTTTTAACAATATTTTAATTATTATTAATTATTATATACGTATATTATTAATTTATATATTAATATATTAATTATAATATTTATAACAATATTTTAATTATTATATAAAAAATATTAATAATAAGTATTATTATATATAAATATTATTAATTATTATATATATATATATTTTAGAATACTATTATCATACAAATTGAAAAAAATTATGATTCTTTTCGTTAATAAGGTCATAAAAGTAAATTTAGTAGAAATCATTGCAATTCTTTTCGTTCGTGAAGGGATGAAATTTGACTATTTAACCACGAATGCATCGCTCTAACTCTGTTCAAATCTTGTTATGCGAACATGAGAAAAACGAAAATTCCATCATCACAAATCTGCAGATTTACAAAATCTGCGCATACGAACACAGCCTTATAGATGTCCTTATTCACGGAAATTCTAAAATAAATACTACTTACCTTTACATCACCCAACACAATATATCAAATATAGTTTTTTATTAATGTAATCAGTAAATTATAGCTTGTTTATTCATGTTTTTCAAAATTAAATGATATATTCAACAACAAAAATTCAATTCTTACTTTCATATGTTTCTAAATTTAAATTAATTTTGATCCTTTTCAAATGATGATCGTTTTAGATTTTACGATATCATTATATAGTATGAAAAAGAAGCTCAACGAACAATAAAAATAATAATATTATATTCTCATTTAACGGTTCCTTGGAATTGTACAGTACTTATAATTCATCCTGAGTATGACCTTTTTAAAAACAAAAAATTTAATTGAATTTGAAATATTTGATCAGACATTTTCTCTCTCTATATATAATTATGTTAAAAATAACTTAAAAATGATATTAATAACTTTATCTCACATACTGTGAGGAATCACTACAAAAGAGTTGAAAATTAGGCATTAATTAAAAACAAAGAGATTAACTTTATATAAGAAAAAAGCTCATAAAGTTAATATTTTAAATTAAAAATAATATAATTTTTTAAATTTTCACGGATATCCAAAAAATTTGATAGATATTTTAAAATAGATATCCGAGAAATAAATAGACCAAGATCGGAAATTATAAAATTATAATTTAATTTAAAGATAAAACCTTTGCTGGTTGGTTCAACGTGAATTCTTAAATTGTATTAATTCTTAGGTGAGTTGGTACTTTTAAGTTATCAGATAACTTTAAATCGAAAATAATATAATATTTTTTATAGAAATTGATTTAGATTGGAGTCCTATTAATTAAAATATCTTAATTATTGGCTATTATTTTACATAGGCTCTTAGCAGAAACCTTTTTATAAATAATTCTAAAATAATAAAATAAGTTTTTACATAACTTAATATATAAGCGGATTTGAATAATATATTTGTATCAGTAATTATCAAAATGTATATTTTTTAATTCAGTTTTAATTTATGGAGAAATTCCTCAAAACATGAAAAGATAGTTGAGCAATTATTTTCTGAAAACAAATACAGTGAAGAGATTTTTATGTTGTTACATCAAGGCATTGACACCATTTAGTCCCAGCAATAATTATTCTTTTGTGTAACCTTCCCTTCTTCTTCTTCTTCTTTATATAATACCCCTATCAATTCAGGTTAACCATGTAAAACTTAATTAAGGATCTTTAAGATTTATAATTCTCACACGATAAATCATAATAGAGCACTAACCTTGATCCATGAGAGATCCTGTGAATATGCGTTCTTCAATTTATAATCTTGTGTGTTCTTCAACCACCGTTTCCCAATCTATCTCTTTGCCTTTCTTTCTCTTTTCACACGTACTTGATGGGTTACAGTGAAAAGAACCTTATGGCCAGAGACAGAACCCCAATTCCTTTTTATACCAACGTCCATCAAGTTGGTTTTTATTTTATCTTTATCTTTATTTTATTTTATTATCACTTCCCATAATAATAACCAATAAGTCTCTATATTTATTAAATCACAATTGGGCCCATCATAATATTTCAAATGAGTCACTAATAGAATTAATTCGTCAATTAATTCTAACAAACCATAGTCACTCACAAAAAATGACCGAGAAGGTTGTTTATGGTTCATGGTCCACTGGTTTATGTGACTGCTTCTCAGATTGCAGCTCTTGTATCCACTCATTTTCCTCTTCCATTATCGTTAGCTTATCTTTAACCATATCATATACTCTTAATTATTTGCTTCCTAAGCATCAAACAGATTAAGCTACCTTAATTTCATCATCTTTACCCTTTTTTTATCCGCAGGTTGTCTCACTCTCTGGTGTCCCTGTGTTAGCTTTGGAAGGGTAGCTGAGATCCTGGACAAAGGCTCAACTCGTAAGTGTGTGATTGAGCTCATAATTAACTTCCTAAAACCATGTTTTTTTGTTACGTGAAATGATTTTGGTTAATGCAGCTTGTTGTGTTCATGGATCACTGTTCTGTGTTCTTGCGATGTTTACTCATGTGGGAGGCTGTATCTATTCGTGGTTGTATCGTGGAAAATTGAGGGAGGTGTATGGGATCGAGGGGCACCATTGTAGTGATTGTTTGGTCAGTTGTTTTTGTCCCCATTTATCCATCTGTCAGGAGTATCGTGAGCTCAAAGCCCGTGGATTTAACATGTCTGCTGGTAATTAATTAAGTGTTGAACACTTATTATTTATGCTAATTACTTTTATTCGTTTTCTGATCATTTTCCTTCGCGCGTTGTTTATATAAGTGATTGTGTTTACATGTATAGGTTGGGATGGAAACGTGCAAATGCAAACGCGTGGCGTGACTTCAGCACCGGCAGTGGAAGGTGGCATGAGCCGTTGAGTTAAAATTCTCCTGGGTTTGTCGGAATATGTGAAAATGAAATAAAGTGTTCGTAGATTTTGAGGTAGTTTGGTTGTATTTTTGTACTGATAGCACTGGATTAGAGAGAGCATCGTGTTTTTTGAACTGTTGATCATGTTCAATAAATTATTACCTTGTTTAATATTTAAGAACATGAACCTGTATTTATTATACCGTGAAACAATGAAAATTTCTGGAGTATACGAGATTTTGTTACTAGCATCTATCGGTCCATTTCAAACCTATGAGAAAAGCTCATTTGATCCTTTCTCTGAACTTGGGGATTATAAACGCTATTAGTTCCATTAATTTTATAAGAGATAAATTTCTCCATGCTACAAAATTTAAAAGATTTAAATAATTATTCAAATTGAAACATTACATGGTGAATATAGAAACAAATTAATGTCATGCAAGAAAGAAAAAAACATACATGAACATCCGGAATATTTTCAGCCAAGATGCGATTATTTGATAATAATTTTTTAGATGAGATTATCTTTTGTTGTTCTTTTAATAGGAACTGAACATTCTTTCTTCTCAAGTCCAAATAAGAATTTAGTAGTAGAATTCTCCACAGTTTTCCTTTCTAATCTACTTAAAAACCAAGAAAACTAACTACTAGGGATATTACCCTAAAACCCCTATCTGATATGCTGACACGTGTCCAATAAATTGGTTTTTTCGTCATTTTGGTGTCCTTAAGGAATGGTTAGAGCAACTGAAGACGTAATGACATTTTTGTCCCTGTTTTCTGCTCCGTAGTTTATTTGGGTTTGGTTATTTCGTAATTTTGCATAGTTTTAAATGCATCTGAAACTGATTTGACGAGCTTTCATTTCAACGCAGAGGCTTGGTTTGAATGCAGAAGCTTG
>Ga0209589_1013421_pt1 | contig 10689 bp, 6 predicted proteins | sample CowpeawhiteBW_FD_187525 | JGI IMG/M metagenome (GOLD analysis project Ga0209589, IMG submission 187525) | Root nodule microbial communities of legume samples collected from California USA - Cow pea white BW (SPAdes) (version 2) | ecosystem: Host-associated > Plants > Roots > Nodule | place: USA...
ATATATATATATATATATATATTTAAATATTTAAATTAGTGAAAATATAAATAATTGATTATATATTTTTTGCACAAATTTTATATTTGTGGAGAAGATTTAATGTTGTTTTTTTGTGTTTTTCTTTTGATTACTTGCCTCCCAATCTTTTATGTATGGAAATGGACAAGGTGTAAAAATAAAATGCAAATGAATAATAAAGATAAAAACATAATTTTGTAGAGTTATTATTAAAATAAATTATTCAATTAGTTTATATATATATATATATATATATATATATATATATATATATATATATATATATATATATATATATATATATATATATATATATATATAGTTTGGAGGAATTATTAATAGTGGGTCTCTTCATACTTCTTCTTTTTTAACTTTGTTTACATTAAATAAGGAAATATACATAATTAAGTATAATTTCATACTTCTTGAACATTTAGTTTTTGATTTTTTTTAGAATCATGTGTTGTTTTAATATATGAGATAAGTATTTATATGTATATGTTATTCTGTTGATATATCATTGGATAAGATTTTGATTTAATGATTGCATACATGCAGAAGTCTATGCAAATAAGTGTAGAATGATGAATCATAGAATAAGATTTTGTTTTAATATAACGGCACACATGCAAATATGTGCACAGAAGCATATAATATATATTTTCTAGTTGTTTTGAGATACAGAAATAGAATTGCTATGTAGAGTGGATCATTGGCCGGCCTAACTTCTTTTAATTTATCAATTGTTACTAAATATCTAACAAATGGTTAAAAGAAATAAAAAAAAATATTTAGATTTTAATAATAATATTTCTGGTCACAACAAAGGATCGATTCTGTAAGTAGCCGTAGACATGCAATGTGGTGATGTACCTCTTTCTTTAATTGTCCATGATTTCCGTATAGATTTATCTACGGAACGGTAGGGAACAGAACAGAAACTATCTTACCATCTTATCTTATGATATCACCTTCACCCACCCATTATGGGTCACATCACATTGTTTCCCCGCTGACCTCTGCACCTTTTTCTGTGTATGTACCCTTTCAATGTGATATGAGAACATGCGTCGCATGTCGCATAGCGCATGTGCCATGCATGCATGCGATATCAACCATAAGCATCGGACAACATAACATAACACAACAGTATATAGCTAACTAACCAACCTTTCTCTTTTAACAGAAATGGCTGCCTTTAATGAATCCCCAACTGTCCTTTCATAACTCCGGAGTTTCCATTAACCTCTTCCCAGGTTGTCTCTGTCTCTCTGTTCATATTGTTACTGTTACCGCTCAACAACCTCAAATATTATACTAATACACATCCATGTAAAGTCTAACACAACACCAACCAGCAGCGGCAGCATCAACACTTTTTTTGCAAGTTGCAACTCAACATCACTTCCATCATTCATTCAATCAAAACGCTCTCACCCGAGAGATCTATTGAAGAAGACGTGCTTCGAAAGCAAAGAAAAATGGGATTGATCAATTCAATGCATGCTACAGTCAAAATTAAACCACCAACCATTTAATTTCCCTGCAACTTCCTTTTTATCAATGAGTGTCAGCTTTTGAAGTATGGTCCTCAAACCTAGCGGCACGTGGTGAAGCGCCACCCCGAGAAGAATTTCTCTAATCCCAAGTGCGTGTTTAGATTAGAGGTGTGTGTCTTTTGTTATTCTTAGGCTCTAGGTTACCACTGTCTAAAAAACAGAATGTTGTGCTTTTGCCACCATTTTTTAACCATCATTTATGTTCAAATTCCATTTGGTTTGAATAACCTACACATTGTCAAGCAGAATTGAAGTCAATTAATGAGGTTTGGTGAAGTTTCTGACCACATAGATGTGATGTATCAAATTCAAAGTCTTTTACTGCATATCCTAGGTACCATACTTAATATCCCCTTCTTTGCTACAAACCCCTCTCTTATTATACTCACCTTCCCTTCCCTCTTCATTCCCTCTCTTTTCTTCACTCTCCTCACTTTTTCTTTATCTCTTTTGCCTCCTCATCTCACTCAAACACCCTTTTGTTCATCTTTATCTGTTTTCCGATTAAGATGAGAATAGGAGAGCTCATACTTGTGTGTTTTGTTTTGTTGTGGGCTTGTATCGGCTCCAACGCAGTCGCAAGGAAGACAGTTTTTGTTAGCAACTTTTTCGACGGAGCAAAGAAGAAGACTAACACTGTGTCATATGCTGATAATGCTCGCAAATGCAACGGTCAGAGACACTTGTCTTGCTACGGCAACAACATCACAGTAGAAGACAAAAGACTCGTTCCCACTGGTCCAAATCCATTGCACAACAGATAGAGCAGGTAGAAGTAGAACCAGAACCAGAACCATCACCATCTCCATCTGCTATCAACGACAAGACATCCTCAAGTCATATTATTTCTAATATTGCTATATTTCTTATGAAATTTTACTTTCCATCCCAATTCCCAGTTCAATTCCATTTCTCCTTTTGCTCTTGCTTTCCTTTTCATTTTGTTTTGTAAATGAATTATTATTGAAAGATTTCTATTGTTCTAGCATCTCCAATGGCTACCTTAAATTACTGCTTTCTTATCGACGGCCGCATGGAAAAAAAATCCCTTGCATGTTAATGATACAACTACTTTTCATGTTTGTTTTGAGTGTTCAAGGTCCAACACTGTCCAAAAATGTTGATATATATTTCTTTAATGGGGGAGTACAACATTTTTCATTTCTTTCAATTTATGAAATGCGAGATTGGTGTGAAGGGAAATAGAATTATGAGAAAATGACATAGCAGAACTAAGAAGAGATAGCACGTACAATTTGGGTGGGGCCCTGGTATGATTCATATTTTTTTAAACATAGACAAGGGCATGTGATATGACCCATGACCTGCATTACTAATCAATAATAGGCTTTCAGTTAGAGCCAAATCCTGCAAATAGGTTGTCTTTTAAGACAACTTAGTAACCTTAAATATGTTGGGTCTATATAGATTAATAGGTTAACATACCCGAAAGTCATAATGGTGATTAAAGAGGTATATTTAATTGATTAAAGAGATGAGTCAAAATGGATAGAAAAGAAGATATAATTTGACAGATCCGTTGATTTTGCAGGTAAAGGGATCGATGAATCCGTTTAATAGTGATATGTCGTAGGGTGCTTACCGAGGCTACATTGAATGGGTGTCGGGGAAGAATTGAATGTGGTACCTGTGACACTGTGGTTATCTTATCTGCCATGCAGTATTAATTGGAATAGAAAACATAACACAATACATATATAATATAAAACTCGTTTTTCTTTTGTCTTTGTCTCCCTGTTTCTTTCACACCAAAAGCTACTTTTTGACACAAACCATGGTGTCTTTCCACTCTTGTTTATGGTCTCTTTCTATCGTTGTATATCTCGAGGTTAAGTATATGTTATTTTATATTTCTTCATAGAGTTGCATGTATGCATTATTATGTCATCCTTTTGGCAATTCAAAAGAGTCAAAACACTGAGTAATGAGTGCGGAGAAAGAATAGCTGGTCAAAGAGGATGGAAAAAGTGCTTGTATGCATTCTTCCTCTCTTTTTGTCTCTCTCACTCAGAATTTCTTGCCACACAGAGACACAACATGTAGTGATTGTTGTTTTGTGAAGTTTTAGAAGTGGGAGAGATAGGACTAGGTTTAGAAAGATGTCATTTGGAATACTATAGAGAATGATTTGGTTATCATTGTCTTTATCCAACCATATTGTGTATGTGTGGTTTTTTAAACAAGTGTACCTAAAGTATACATTAAATTAATTGAAAGAAAAATTATATCTATATAAAGAAAAATCATGTTGAACTATGATTTTGTACATTCTATTATTGTTTCTATAGTTGTAACATAATCTAATTGTGATTTTAAAATTTTGATTCAATTAGTTTATTTGTTTTACAAAAAAAAATTGTTTTCATCTTTATTATATTGGTTTAGAAAAAAAGAATGAAGAGATCGGCTGTCTACCTTATCATATGTTTAAAAGTTAGTATGAATGGATATTCCCACTAAAGTGGTTTTATTCTAACTAAAATAACAAATTATAGGTATAGTATTAAAAAATCACTAATCCAAGAAATTTGTAATAGTCTCTCTAAATACAAAGAAAATAATAATAGTTTTTATTAAAATTAAACAATTATTTGAAAATTTTAAAAGACAAACACTTTTCTCTCTTAAATTATTTGCCTAATTATTAAACAAAGAAAATATAATTTTAAAAAGTCTAACAAACCTTCTTATTATATATAATAAAAAGTGAAAACATGTATCCAAATTTTTGAATGTTTTTTCTAAAATTAAAATTATTTTTATATAAATTAATTTATAAAAAAAATCTCCTAGTATGATTCTTCTATATTTTTATTTTTAATTATGTATAAATTAAGGTTAAAAAGGTAATTCTATTTTTTAAATGTTAATTCATGGATAACTTTTATAGAAAGACACACATTTATTAAAAGCCAGTTTATTTTTTAAGAAAAAATTGAGTAATATTCTGTACATTAAAAAGTATATTGAAGATTTTTATAATTTTTTCCAGCCTGAAAGAATTTTATAATGTCATGAAATTCCAAACAGCCTATAGTGCTGTAAATTTATTATCCTTATCTAAGTTCTTAATTTTTTAATCAACATTTATGACTGAACTTTATCTTTTAAATCAAGACTATACTGGAGTCAAATATAAAGACTTATATGTGCTTTAACAATAAAAACAAAGCTTGGATTTATTGTTCCTAAAGAAAAAGATTAAAATGATGGGATCATTGAGTAAGGTAAACACATATATGTCATTTTTCCTTGAAGTATATAAAGGAAGAAAATGATATAGAGGTAAAAATAATAAAGAATATAAGATCGTAATATAATATATTTTATTAATATTTGTGCATATTTTATTATATAATTAGTTTTTCTCCAACATATATTCTTACTATTAATCTATCTATTATAATAATAAATCACTAAAAAATAATAAATGATGATAATAATAATAATAATAATAATAATAAATAAATAAATAAATATATTTCGCTTTCACTTTTTTTCATCTATATTTTTAAACAATTTCCATTTTTTCACCTTTTTATTAATTTTTTTTTCATTTTTACTTCTTTACTATCCTCCAATGCAATAAGAAAAATATTTTGTTTATTACATTTTTTTCATTATATACAGTAGTGGGAGAGTAAAACAAATAAAACTTCTTTAGTAGGTGTAAGAAAATAAATATTATTTTTAAAGACAATGTATTTATTTAAAGGATATTATTATTTTAATAGCCAACAAATTTTTACACTTGCTTTAAATTTATTCTTTTCTTTTTTCGCAGGTACAAAAGTTAACTTTTTCTTTAATAACCAAATATTCTTAAAAATAGTTGTCAATGTGTATAAAAAGTGTATTTTCGAGTTTAAATTCTCTATTACTGAATAAAGAAGTATATTAAAAAAAATTAATATATTTTATAGACAACTCCTTTTTAATATATATTTTAATAGTCATCTTCTTTATAATAGACAAAAATCCAAATTCAGTATTTTCGTTATTCAAGAGCAACTTCTGATAAATATATCAGAACTACATTTGAGTCCATATTATTAGTAAATAGTAGGGATAACTACAAAATTTGCAATGAACAAAAGAAGATTGATTTTAGAATAATAACTAATAACTAATATATACAACTTAAGTAAAGGAAATCCATACATAGTTTATGGGAGTTATGTTTTTTCTTCTTCTAAGGAAATGGTTCCTTATTTGACATATTGAGGTGTGTTCTACGATGATGATGATGCCACTGCAGTTGTGGAAGTCTCGGAGGATATGGCTCCCCAAGAGTGGTTCTCATCATCCATTACGCGTCTCCTATGAACGAAGGTTGGCCTGATCGGCTTGGTAACCATTTCAACTTTGAATGTCAGCAATGCTACGATTTCTGACATTGCAGGTCTCAGATCCGCATGTGGCTGAAGGCATGATAAGGCCACGTGAAATGCTTGCATAACATCCTTTTCCTCCATGCCATGTTGTCGCAGCCTTGGATCCACTATTTCCATCAACATTGATTTCTCGTAAAGTTTCCATGCCTGAAAGTAATTAACTTTAATTTATACAAGCATCTCGGAGAGTAATATGATAGTTATAACAAGCTCAAGCTGAGAGATTACATATTCAGGAAGGTACTGCATTTCTGATGGTAAAGTAAGGTCAGTGTTTTTCCTGCAACTGATGATTTCAAGCACAAGAACTCCGAAACTATAGATGTCGGCCTTTTCGGACAACTCTCCTCTAATGGCATACTCAGGAGCGGTATAACCTCTGACAAAAAATGACAACAAACTCAAGAACGATGTTCATTCAAATCCTCAAAGAGTTTTAGATGTTCAATACAAAAGTCAAGAATGATAGCTTTACTATGCTGCCAAATTATAAGTTAAAGTGATGATCAAGAGTTTCCTTTGAATAAAGTGTCACGACTTTACATTAAGCTAGTTTTGGTCTTAAAATTGATGTTAGGTGAAGTTACCTAATGCACATTAGACAGACAATGTGGTACCTTCAAACATAGAGGACTTACAATGTTCCTGCGAACTGTGTGCTAAGATAAGCTTGGTCTTCAGGGAAGAACCTAGCTAACCCAAAGTCTCCAATCCTAGGCTGAAACTTTTCATCAAGAAGAATGTTGCTTGCTTTGATGTCTCGGTGAACAATTCTTAAATGTGAATCCTCATGGAGGTATTGCAATCCCCGTGCTACACCAAGAATAATTTGGAATCTAGTGTTCCAATTCAGAAATTGATCACTCTCTCCTGATCAAACAGACATCCAAAGTACGAGTTATTTTTTAAAAGCTTCAGACTATTCAGTTGTTTCAAATGCTCATGACCCATTGGATCTGGTATACACACACTACATGCACAGGTTCAAGGAAAGTACTTTCACCAATAACTGTGATTTTGTATATAATAAGCACACCATGCTGACAGTTGATAGAAAATAAAGCAGAGATACCATAAATTATGAGGTCCAAACTTCTGTTCTTCATATATTCGTACACCAGTATCTTTTGAGGCCCATCTGTGCAGCATCCGAGAAGGCGAACCAGATTCTTGTGTTGGATGCTTGTGATCATTCTCACTTCTGCCAGAAATTCTTTTTCTCCTTGTTGAGACTTATCAAGAGACAATGTCTTTACTGCAACAAGTCTTCCATCTGCCAACTTGCCCTGTCAAAACCAATTGAATTTCAGAATACTAATCACAACAGGAGCAGGAGTACACTCATTTATGCAACCCTCAACTACCAACTACAATTTCTTTAACACCCCCATTATTATCAATTCTTACAAGTTCTCCACTGCCTTATTAAAATTTGAATCCATAACAGTTAGAAAAATATTAACAAGTGCTTTTAGTGCCCTTCATAATGAATGACTCAGAACTGAAAAGCTCTTGAGGAGAGTGTTACTAACACACCTCTCCATTGAAACTTCTCTATTTATTATTCCCTATTCAAGCCTTCAGCACTCACATAGTAACATAGTTGAATCAAATGAAATTGCGTATCAAAGCAAATGACACAAGATTTAGTACCTATACCTGATAGACAGGCCCAAATCCACCACTTCCAAGCAGATTTCGAGGGTGGAAATTCTTAGTGGCTCTCTTCAATGTCCGGAAGTCAAAGTAGCTAATTGTCCGAAGGTTTCCACTAATGAACTCCATCTGTCCTGTGTACACAGAGGAACTTCAATAGAACCATTACACTGCTACACTCTATACATAAATATATTTCACATTTATTGCTTTCTTTTAAATACCTGGTTGAATATTTGGGGCCATCATCTTCATCACCTCAGAGGGTTCAATATATTTCCCTTTGGTAAGTGCCAAGCACAAATAACACAAGTATATATCATCATTATAAGCACACTGTCAACAAAATTAACTAAATATGCTGCAGGTATGTAGATAACTTTAGTAAATGTTTTTGCTTTGAATGTTATGGTTTCTTCAACTTACCATGTTGCTGACATGTTAGAGTTGTGTTCTCAGTCACCTTCGCTGGCCCTTTAGTGCGCCTCCAGAATATAAACAGAAGAATGAGTACAATGATGAGCAACACAGTCCCCCCAAGGAAGAAGAACACTCCAGGGTCGTAGCGGGAAGCGGAGGTTTTCAAAGCTGCAGAGGATGAAGGAGGTTCCTGTGCAGTCACTGTGTCAAAGGATTTCATCGTTGTTAAAAGAACTAAGAACTTGAAAGATTTAAGAAAGCTAAAACAACCCTTTTATGCATCCTATTCCAAATGCAATATTAACAACCATTTCTGACAGATAATAATTTAAACTCAATTTGTGAAGCTTATACAATTTGAGAGCATGAAGTGAAACCTTGAAGTACTCTGCGAGACATTATTTGGGGCAGAAGAAAGCATTCTGATTCAACAGTGTTGGTGAATAATGTCATGACCAAATATGAAGGGTTAAGTTCAACAACTGGCAACAGCAACCATTTTCCGATGGTTTTTTCACTTTTTCCAATCTGGTTTTGTATTTACCATTTTTTTTGTTTTTGTTGTTGTTATTGTAGCTGATTGTTATGTTAAAAAACAAAAAGAAGGTTGGAGAAGCATTGTATGGTTTGCAAGGGCGTCCCATAGAATTGATGGAAACAATGCAACAGTAAGAGTAAAATTTTGTCAGACATTTGAATTGGGGGCATATACAAATAGATGCGGTCGAATGCAGAGATTCAATGTGAAAATCTGTGTACTGTGTGATCGTTAAGTAATGAATAAATAATAAGATTGAGAGGGATTTTCTCTTATTTTCTCCATCACAATGACAAGTTGTGGCAGCTCTACTCGTTGTATGAATGTAGCACACTTCACAGTTCACTTTGAAAGCTTCTCAATTATATTTTAATGTGTAACATTCTCACTCGTTCTTTGTTCACTTCTAATGCCGTCTTGCGTTTCCACTTGTCACTTTGTGTCCGTGGTTTCTTCCCACTTACCACCGCTGGACTCAAAGACCCCACCATGTGTTTGTTTAATTGAAAGAAAAAATTGTTTTGATTTGGTTTTCGGTTGTAGCTCATTGCTCAATCCCTTCTAGCCTTGTTTCTTGATTAGACTCTTGTAATATCTTTGCATTATAAATTCTTTAGATAATAATTCATTTCTATAGGAGGGAAGTTTAAATGTTCTATAACTGAATGTTTTATTTAGACAAAAAAAATTAAAATATTGGAATTGTAAAAATTTATATAATAACTTAATTTCTTAAAATTATGAAATTTCAAATCCCATTGAAAAAATAAATAAAAATTGGCATTATTTATGTTTTCTTCTATCTCACAATGTTTGTTTTCTCTATATTGGTTTATTAGTTAGACTTTGTTTACGGTGTTGTTGGGTGGGGCTCGGTTAAAATTAGAGATGAGAAAATGTATTAGAATTTGTGAATCAATTGGATCCATTATTGTTAAGAAGTGGATTTTAAGCTCAATCTTCACAAAATCGACTTGTAAGGTGAGCCTTATTTATAGGATCGACTTTCAACACATCACTCCATCATTAAGATAAACTCTAACTTGATTCTGATACTATGTTAAGAAGTGAGTTTTATGTCTAACTCAACTCCACAAAATCGGCTTGTAAGATAAGGACTGCACCCACTTCTATATTGTGAATTGACCTTATCTTTAATCGATGTGAGACTTCCAACCATTATGGGTTCAAACTGGATTGGGTTAAAAAAAATTATAAATCTTAGTACGAGTTTATTTTTTATCCAGCTTACCTGGATTGAACCCATAGTGATAAAGTGTAACAAAAGTGCTTTTTATTATATTGAATTTTGCATTTGAGTTTGATTGAATTGTTTTCTTTAACCAACAAATTGGTAATTTGTGATTTTGGTTTGTATTTAAAGTTTAACATCACTTTTTTATTGTATCAAAATTTATTTAGATTTTAATCAGAATTATAATTTAGTTTGTTGGAAATTGAAAAAAAAAATTTATTTATTTTTAATTAAGTAGGTCAATAAACCAACTCGTTTAATCCAACGATCCGTATTAGACTATATAAAATTTTAACTTTTTTGACTCACTAAATTTGAATTGGTTCTGCCAATCCATAATAAATCGAGTTTAACAGCTCTGTTGAAATGTTGTCAACTTGTTTTCTAGCAAGACAGAATATCATTGCCTTGATTTTGATTGAGATTATTTGTAATTGATGTAAGTTAAAAAATATTCAGCCCACATCAACTTTTTATTCACCGCATTTGAATTACATTTCTATCAATGTAAGTTAGGCTTATTTATCAATCCCATACTTTCGTTATCAATAATGGCGGATCTTCACCAAAATTTTTGGGGGAGCCAAAATAATATACTCAAAATTTATATATTTAATATTTTTGTGACTAATTTAATAAAAATGAATACATAATCTAGTACATATATAATTATCAAAGAAATTACACAATCTAAAGGAATGTCTATTGTTTTTGTCATATTTTTGAACTCATGGAAATTGATTATAATTAGATTTTTCAGTTAACTTTTTTCGATGTAAATAATCATATTATCTGCAAAATATTCATCTTCCGTTTTATTAACAT
>Ga0209589_1013422_pt1 | contig 10689 bp, 5 predicted proteins | sample CowpeawhiteBW_FD_187525 | JGI IMG/M metagenome (GOLD analysis project Ga0209589, IMG submission 187525) | Root nodule microbial communities of legume samples collected from California USA - Cow pea white BW (SPAdes) (version 2) | ecosystem: Host-associated > Plants > Roots > Nodule | place: USA...
ATATATATATATATATATATATATATATAAAAGTATACATGAATATTTTAAAATTCTTTTCAATTTAAAATATAGCCTAAGATAAAATAATTATTTTAAAATATATTCTCACAGAATATAAATTTTGAAAAGTTAATCTTTTAAAATCACATGAAACTAAATAACAAAATCTAAATAAATAAAATTCAATTTAAATAATTCTTGAATAATTAATATTTTCTTATCAATAATTTTATTTAATAATTGAATTCTTAAAATCATATACTCAAATAAAAGTCACCGATATGCATACATCTTTTTTGCGAATGGGTAATTAAACTATCTTTACTTATTAATATTATTAATGCATGCGTAACATTTATTAATATATATAGATTAAATATGTATTTTTTTGTCCTTAAGTTTGGGTTTAGTCCCCTTCGATTAATCATTGTCAAAATTTGGATTTGATTACCTGAATCAACAACAAAGGAGAGCCTAGAATTCCTTGAGATGCAGGGACTTCATACACGAAGTGTTTCCTATGCAGACAAGGTGGTCCAATGGAGTCACCAAGCTCCTCCAACGCAACATCAGCCTCAGCTTCAACAAACATAACCCCCTCGCCGCTGCACTCCACCACCAGCTTTTTGTTAGGCCCTTCCGCCACCCTCCCGGCCAAGGGATAGTAGTGAACAAGTGCTTCAGAGATGCCCCTTTTGATGAACATGGCAGGATCAAACTCCTTCATTGCGTCGTCCCTTTCATAGAACATGATGAAGGAGATGTGCATGCGAAGCCCTTCTTGGTCATCAATGTCCGAAAGATACTTCACTTCACTTCGAGTAGCTCTTGCCGGCGCCACCAATTGCGCTTCACTGCGCCTCACGGAAATTGCACCGCAACTGTTCGAAGCCATTTAACGCAATCTGCACAGACAAAAGGAGAAAATTCGCTACAGCGCTGTTTCTGAACATGAAAAGCAAGTTATTCGTAAGCAACTACAGGGCAAGCATTGTACTTATAAAACCAGAAATGTTTGCTGCGATTTTCGGATCTTTTTCGCGGAAAGTTAGACACATGTCATATCTCCTATTTGATCATTCTTAAACTTTATCATTAATTACTTGTATTTAAAAAGTAGTTAAAGCGTCATTTTCTTATTAAATTTAAGTAGACTTTATACAAAAGAAATTTATTATCTTACAAAATATTACATTTGTATTAAAATATAAATTAAATATATTGAATAAAAGTTGATAATATTTTCACACCCACCAAATAAAAAAAACACTCTCATATACAGACTCAAAATAACGATATTCTAATTATATTTATTTTAATTTATAGCTTAAAATTCTAGTATGATTTTCCTTTAATAAAATAACTGCTACACTTTATGTCCACTCGCACTCCATTGCCATGTGTTTTATTATTAAAATGTTGCTTCTAATGATGTCCAGCTATCAACATAAAATTTTCCAATATAAAATTGGGCATCTTGTATTTCTGTATTAAAATAAAGTCTAAAAATAACGTAACACGGTGAACTATACATAAAATAAAGCAAGATATATATGATATGATTCACAGAAATGAGTTAGTAAGAAGTTAATTATTTTCTTTTTATGATAAGAGATTATAACGCAAAGGAAAATAAAACGTGATAAGCATGAGGATTGAGAAGGATACGTGGTATTAATGCAATTAATCACTAGGAAAGAAAAAAAGCTGGCTCATGAGTCCACATTCTAAGATTTTGGTGCTACTCAAAATATATCGATTTAATATATTAATTTTATTATTTAAAATTATTATATATTTTAAATATAGATTAAGAAAGAAAAGTTATGTAGAAATTTTTCGGTTTTAACCATCGACTATAATATCCCTTGTTAGGATTTACAGAGGGAGTTTCACCGAAAAGATACAACACTGATGAGACATGAGCCCAACCACATAAGGTATTGATATTACTCTCAACCCAAAACTTCCAAAATCTTAAATAAATTTATGGGTCTTTTATTCTTATATAGTGTTCTACTTTCTCATTTTTATTCAATGAAAAACTTAGATTCACACTTATTCCTAATATTTCTTCCTTTTGTTTTTCTTATAATCAGCTATATCCGGTACATCTTGTATCTTTTTAATGAATTTTCCTATTACCAAAAAACGAAAAACGAAAAATTATGCAGCATGCCTAACTTTGTTTTTTATTACTCTCAAATTAATGACGTTGAAGGAATTGGTGGTATGTAGAGTTAGTTCATATTTATGTCCATACTACACGCTGAGCTCATAGTTGGAAATAGCCCAAAACACTAGCTAGACGTAAAGGATTATTCATATTTTTGTCAATATTTAAAAAATAATTTTGAAAGTTTAAATCTAATTTATGCCAAATATATTAAAATAAATACTTTTGCCTAGCTGTTTTCTCTGTATTTTGTTTAACCAGAAATAAAGTTGGTTTACAAAAGCAACTTCTTACTATAATCCCGTCACTAAATTTTGTTATTTTCCATCGATATATATATATATATATATATATATATATATATATATATATATATATATATATAATAAGTTGTTAAAAATTAGTAATAAAAAATAATCTTTCTTAAAAAAACAAAATTAGTTTGTGCATCTAATTGCACCTACACAACCCATTATTTCATCATTAAATCATAATAATAAACATCATAAATCATCCATTTGTTCTTCATACTAGATATTATATTCAACGGTTCTTCCCAAACTTCCTTTCCTTTCGGGTTTTTTCTATTGTCTCAATCAAATCACAAATAAAAAGTAGAAAAAATTAAAAGCTTCCTTTACTTTTGGGTTTCTTACAATCAAATCACATTTAAAAAGAAAGAAAAATAAACAAAGACACCATTGTGTTGTGGAAAATTAAAAAAAAAAAATGATGTTGCATTAAGAAATAAACAAAGACACCATTGTGATATTATTAACGTTGACTTAACCTATTGCAAACGGTTAGTTTTTAAAAAATAATTATTTTAATAAATAAATATTTGTATCAGTGCTATATTAACATTAGTTTAATTGGCTTTACCTTGATTTTCTTAAAATAAATTAAAAAAACATAAAAATAAATACATCTTTTTATTAAATAAATATCGGTGTTAATATTGATACATGCCAAATAAAATAAATATTATTAGGGATCTTATATATATCTTTGTTAATTTTATTCAAAGTGAGACTTTGAGTGTATACAAATACAAGTCACATATCTTAACATTTTTGGTTGTCGTGTATCCGACCTCCATTGATCTTTCATGAAGAAAATGAAGTTTTGATCAAATGGAGCTCCCTAATGACATCAACCATACTCATTCTTTCTTTTGGCAACTCCTTTGAACAAGCAAGTGCAATCCTAAAAAGTGACAGTAAGCATTTCTCTACCAAAGGATGCATTGAAGGAAGATTTTGGCCATTAGCAACCACCTTTATTCCCTTTGGAAGAATAATTGGGTCCACAATCTGTGGAAGGTGGTTTGGAATTGAAATTTTGACATAGTTATGAAGATTAAGACCATCTTCAAACATTTCATCTATTGGTCTTCTCCCAGTTAACATTTCCAAAACAAGAATTCCAAAGCTGTACACGTCGCCTTCTGTAGACACCTCTGATCCCATTCCATATTCTGAAATTGGTTAAATGCAGAAGTGAAAATGATCAAAACATTCAAGTTAAATGATGCAGAAGAGAGAAAGGCTAAATTTACAAGATTTCGTAACTTAAACAGTGTACCTGGAGGAGCATAACCAATTGTGCCCTTTATTTCAATAGTGCTAGTTTGTTTTGGAGAAACTGCAATAGTTGTTGTGAGTCTTCTGGCTAAACCAAAGTCGCTTACATGAGCTACCAAACAATCATCGAGAAGAACATTGTTTGGCTTCAAATCACAGTGAATAATGGCTTGCCCACATTCGTAGTGAAGATAGTGAATAGCAGAAGCAACATCAATGATAATGTTTAATCTTTGGTCAATGTTTAATGATCTTGCAGGCTCCTTTGAAGTTTCTACTTCTGGATGCAACCAGCTTTCTAGGCTTCCATTTATCATGTACTCAAAAACAAGAGCTTTGAATTCTTGGCCTCTCTGATCTATGCTAGAACAACATGTTACAGTTTTGACCAAGTTTCGATGCCTGATATTTTTCAAGGCATTACATTCGGCAATGAAACTCTTTTGAGCTCCCTTCTGTTGAAGGTTTACAACCTTTATGGCTACAACATTTTCTTCTCCTTCTAACTCAATAGTCCCTTTGTATACGGAGCCAAAACTTCCAGATCCTATCAAATTTTTAACCGAAAACCCATCGGTTCCTTGGTGTAGATTTTGGTATGAAACCTTATCCACTTGGTCTATAATTGGCAAATCAGACGATGGATTTTTGTGGTTTCTTATCCTCAACCGGTAGATAGATACAAAAAATGGCAGAACGAGAAGAAAAACAACTGCACTAACTACCACCATTGCGATCCATAGAAAATTCAAGTGTTTTGCAGGTTTCTTACCTTTTATAGGACACGGTGGTAGATGCAACTGTGAAACACCCCCACAAAGTTTATTGTTCCCGGTCAAGGCTAACTCACTTGCATTTTGAAAGACACCTTCAAATGGTACTTCACCCTCCAACATGTTAAAAGATACATTGAAGTATTCTAAGAAAGAAATATTTTGTAGATCCTTAGGAATTGATCCAATGAGAAGATTTCGTGACATGTCTAATACTCGAAGACCTTTGAGTGAAGCCAAAGAGGAAGGTATGATTCCATGAAAGGAATTTCCTTGCAGACAAAGGTACTCCAAGCTTATGCAGTCTCCAATGGTTTCAGGAATTTCACCAGACAGATTATTTTCAGCCACACTCATCTTCCCAATATTTTTTAACCGGCCAACTTCATCAGGAAGCTTACCACTCAGTGAATTTTGTGACAAGTCCAGTAAGTTAGTTAACGAGAAAAGACTGAAAACCTCTAAGGGTATGCTTCCTACAAGGTTGTTTTTCCAAAGGTTAAGGTATTGTAAATTTTGACATTTTCCTATATTCGGAGGAATCTTTCCTTCTAACATATTTTCTGCCATGCCCAAATAATACAACTGAGTGAGGTTGCCTATGAAATCTGGAATATCTCCTGTCAACTTGTTTCTACTCAACTCCAACTTCTGTAGCTTCTGAAACTTCCCAAAAGTGGCTGGAATAACCCCTTCAAAGTGGTTAATTTCCATGGTCAAGATAGTTAAGCTAACCAGATTGCCTAATTCTGCAGGAATTTTTCCTGATATGTGATTACCCCCAAGATATAATTGACTAAGTTTGGTGGATAAATTTCCCATAAAATTTGGCAAACTACCTCCAAAACTGTTATAGGAAATAGAAACCACTTCCAACTTGCTACAATTGGCTAAGGATTTTAAAAACTCCAAGTCCTTTGTCGTATTCTCACCTAAGTTGTTGCTATACAGACTAAGGAACCAAAGGTATTGCAGCTTTCCAAGACTTGGAACTTGGCCCTCTAAATGATTTGTACCAACATCAAGTGTTTGAAGTAAAGATGCATTTGCAATGGAAGTTGGGATTGAACCTGAGATATGATTCCCACCAACAAGGAATTCTCGGAGATTAGGGAGAGTGTGGAACATGTTTGGTGGAAGGGAGCCATTAAATTGATTGTCTGCAGCTGAAATAATGGTAAGAGATGACATATTGTAGAGACAAGAAGGAAATGTACCTATCAGCTTGTTGACATGCAATGACATCAATGACAAGTTTCTGAGCAGACAAATTTCTCGTGGGATATTTCCCTCGAAGTAATTGACACCGATTGAGAGAGAAACAAGAGATGAAAGGTTCCCTATGGAAGATGGGATTGCTCCTGTGAGATTGTTTACTGCCAAGGTCAGTTCTTGAAGCTTTTGCAGGTAGCCAATTTCCATTGGGATTTCACCAATCAAATTGTTACCAAACAAGTGTAACTCTCTAAGGTTAGAACATCTTGTCAAGTTTGCAGGTATTTCTCCTTTCAAAGAGTTGTTGGTGAGAGATAAGTTTTGTAACTGTAACAACCGACCAAGTTCTTGTGGAATTTTTCCACAAAAGCTGTTGTTTCCGAGGTTAAGCCTGGTTAGGAAAGAGAGATTGCCTATATGGGGTTGTATGAAACCATGCAACTGTTTTCCTTCTAGGTTTAACTCTATAACTCTTTGATTCATGGAATCACATGTAACTCCGGGCCACTTGCAAAAATGAATGGAACTGTTCCAAGAGGCAATGATTTTGTAAGGGTCGTTTGATATTGATTCCTTAAATTTGAGCAGCACCAAATGGTCGGTCTGGTTTCCTAATATAGAGGCAGTTGTGGTTGGGACACACAAGAGAGAGTTGATAATAAAGAAGACAAGCATGGGAAGACATGCTACAGAACAAAACGAAGGAAACAGGAGAGAAAAAGTGTTCATTTGGTTCAGAATACAAGACAGTGCAGATAGATTTTTGAAATGATTATGTAGGTGGACAGATATCTAGGATGATCCGAATGCTATATTTGTGTTTGGTTGGAAAATTGGAAGAGTATATTGGTTTGACAATTGCCTCTGACACAGGAAGGGCTTAAATAGTAGAGTTCAATGTTCATGATGGGAATTAATTTTAATTTTAATGGAATGTAATTAGGTTCACACTACATGTGTGTTCCTAACTACCACTGTTCTGAATATATCAGTTAAAAAAATTAGTCAACTATAAATTACATTGAAACTTACTGTAATGATGGCCAGCATGCCAACATTTTCTTAGTATAAAGTTTTCACATTTGACATTTTGAAGATCACTTCTCAATCCTTTTCAAAGGATAAACTTGACAGACTAATATCATTGTATAGAAAATATATAATTTCTTCAGAGCTTTTATATAAAGGAGTCGCATTTGTTTTTACTGCAATGATATATAGTTTTTCTAAAATGTAGTTTTAGACTGTGAGATGTAATAATATGTAAAAAGAAAAAATCTTTTCTTTAGTAAAATAATAAAAAGAACCAAAAAGTTAAAAGTTCAAAAATTTAATACTCATTCTTATTCAGACCAATATGATTATAAGTAATTCTGTTTAGTCAAAGATTAATTCAAAATTTGTAGAAAAGTGTGAACTTAGTCGTACTCAAATCAACATCATTCAATTGCTCAAATAACAACAATATTAATCTTTTACTAAAATATTAAAAAATAATTATAAGTGCACCAAAGTGCTTAATGTATATGCATTATATTATATAAATTATTCATAACAGCATTTTATGTAAAGAACTTTGAAATAATCTATTCTCTACTTGTACCAACCCCACCTTTTATATATATATATATATATATATATATATATATATATATATATATATATATATATATAACAACAACAATTTCTCTATAACTATAATTATATATGAAAAATATATAAACTCATAAGTAGTATTAGAGTTGATAGTTTGAAGTGACTCACCACATTAATCCAAGTGAGTCAAAGTCACACATTGGATAAAATAGACAAAGTTAAACACTATATATAAATGACATTAGTCTTACCCATATAAGACATTTGACATTACTTTTACCCTAAAACCTTAAGGTTATGTTCGTATGCACATATTTACTATTATCAAGAATTGACGACGATGGATATACGAGTGAATTTGACGTTCGTATCTAATAATTTGCAAGCGAAGAAGAGCAACAATTTGCAGAAAAAGCTCGTGATACCATCTCGCCACTTTGGAGGAGATTTGTGGGTGACAAAGAATATTTTACAATATTGTCCTTGTGTGAAGGTTATCTGTGGATGATAAAGAAGATAAAGAAAAGGGAAACATATGTATCCGATTCCAATTTCTTCCTTTTTCTCCACTTATTCGAATCCATTTTTTATGTATCCGATTCCAGCACTTAAATATTTTATTTTTCACTTCAAATACATTATTATATTTATTTTTCTCAATTAATAAATATCTTTAATATTTTAATTTATGAACTATAAAATTCAAAATTAATTACAATTTATCTAATTATCATTTTATACTACATTTAATAACAAGGATAATTTGGTAATTTTATTTTTTTATAAAATAAATTTTATTATTTATTAGTCACATCACTCAAATTCTACACAAATTTTTACAAAAATTACTCTCAAATCCATTTCACCATCACCTTCAAATTCCTTAAAGAAAAACACAAACTTTGCCTTCAAATCCACTCAAATCAATCATCTTCCTCTCTCTCAAATCTTTTCACTCATAAAAATACATCCTAAGACAATGATATTATAGACCTTTATTTTTATATAATGTTTAACTTTGTATATTTTATTAATGTAACCCCTTAACTCACACCTATTATTCCTAACAATATATATGGGTATGTATGTATATATCTAACTTACAACCATTGTCACGATTTCGTTTAACAATGTCGCAAAACGTGGCATGTCATATTCAACCTCGTATTTTCCAGGTGGTTATCATTCTTAGATTTTGTGTAATGCAGCCATGAAGGAATCCCATTGAGGTTCTGTGTCGTGAGACAAAAAGAATTAACTGAGATCAAGCAAGTTTCCACCGAGGAAAAAAATGTTGGAATGATGATCATGTTTTAGCACTTAGTCAAATCAGATTACGTGGTTTAATATTCTTCATTCCGATCCCAAAAGGCGAAAACAAACTTATATATTTGAGAAAATGGAAGAAATGAGGCATTAACGCAAACGCAATTATAGAAGTGTAGTGGTAAACAAGAAATGTATCTAAGTTGCCAAACTCTATCTCCAACTACTTATTCACCGAATCACCAATAATATAAAAACAGGAGGAAAAGTAAAATAGTGACGCCGTAATCATTTTTAAATAACAGATCCAACCACATGAGATTTGACAAAGCACATTCATCTTCTTTCAACTTACATACCCTTTTCAATTGTTTTTCCATTCCATTAACGTGATGCAACAACACCACACCAAGCAAATACAATTTGTCCACTAAATTGCTTTTAAAATTATCTCCTTTCAATATCAAAGTTCAATTAATTTTTTTTCTTTATAATAACAAGAGTTAACCGGGGAGAATATGGAAGAGAAAATTACACAAATTATCTTATACGGACTCAGATTAAAAGATATTAAGTCCAATTGTTAATCTTTCTATGAAAATATTAATTCAATTAAAAATAAACTGAAATTACAAATATAAATAAGAAAAGTTAAAAAAAACACTTTAAAAAATATTTATTAATTTTAAATTTAAATATATGAAAACCATTAACTTTATATAATACACATAGTATAATATTGTATAATAATATAGCTCTTAATTAATCAAGCAAAGATTTGTTCCAGTTTTCTTTGGAAAACACGAGCAAATGTAGTGAAATGTAGTGAGTGACTTGTGGTGTTGAGATCACTTACCCAACAAATCGTTGGCAATGTAAACTCAATTGGAATCTCTCCCACCACTTTAAAAATTAACATTATCATTCCTTTGCCTAATGATTTTTTTAATACAAAATTAATAGTGACATTAAATAGTTGGATTTTGCCAAATCAACTTATCCATTTGTAATAATTTAATTAATAATCATTTTTCCAACAATATATAAATATAAAAGTCCAATAATGGGTTCTATTTTATTGAAGTAAAGTATAGTCGACCATTGCTTTTTTCCTTCACGCCAATGCAACACATAGGCGTGTATTATTTTAACAGTAAGGCTTTTTGACACACATGTATCACAGTTTGCTGTTACACAAAGATAAAATTCATTCCATTTAAAGTTTCCATATTATTTGGATATTATCTTCTGTTACACTTTATAAGTCTTACATTACTTAAGAGTCAACGTTAAATACAATTTATATACTCATTCCTTTCTTTACACTTTAATGTATTTATAAAGAACAAAATCTAAAGTAAATAATATTTTAAGAACGTGGTGGTTATTCTTAATGATGGTTGTAGCATATCAAAACATTTGTCAAATATAATTCTTTAACTATGATCTTTTGACACATTTTTAATTATTTTTTTTTAAAAATAATCTGTCATTAAATTATAAATTCTGGATTGTTAATTGTTTCTACTACGCTCAATTCCTAAAATAATTTTCATATATTACATTTTAATAATTTAGCCTTATAATTATTTTTATACACATAAATTTTAGTTAATTCTAACAACATTTCTTAAATATTCTTTAAATATATTCATTTCTCAATATTATTATTGATTTTATGTAATTGAGAGAGCATAAAGAAATTTAATTTGCTAGTTTATGTCTATGAAACTTGAAAGAGCATGAAAGGTTATTATTATCGAAAGTTGTTAGCCATAATACCTATTTAAATACCAATTTATAAAAAAAAATTAATTATTATTAAAATAATTAATATTATAAATAAAAAATCATAATTGATTCTTAATAAATTAATTTTTAATTAATTAATGATCAATTATAATCTTTTATTTATAATTATAATTATTTTAATAATTAATAATTATTTATTTTATAAATTAATATTTAAATTTGTAATCATAATGAATAATAATTTTTTAGTCACTAAATTTTTAATATATATATATATATATATATATATATATATATTATATTATTATAATATATATTTTTTTTT
>Ga0209589_1013423_pt1 | contig 10689 bp, 6 predicted proteins | sample CowpeawhiteBW_FD_187525 | JGI IMG/M metagenome (GOLD analysis project Ga0209589, IMG submission 187525) | Root nodule microbial communities of legume samples collected from California USA - Cow pea white BW (SPAdes) (version 2) | ecosystem: Host-associated > Plants > Roots > Nodule | place: USA...
TATATATATATATATATATATATATATATTATAAAGGAGAGTTATTATGTTGTTGCTTATTCCTATAGTTATTACTATTATTTTTCCATGTAATATAACTATTTTTACATAAAATAAATAAAACCAATATGGTTAATTACTTCACTAAACGAAATAAAAAATATCTGTGTTTTTTGTGATATTAAGTTTATCTATAGAAGCTATAATTTTGTGCTAATTATATATTTATGTGACATTCAAATATTTCATCACCGTTTAGTATTATTTTTCTATTTATTTTATAATATTGTATCAAATACCATTGTTATTCAAAATCTGCATGATATATCATTATGATTATTTTAATTTGAAAGCAAAAACTAATAGATTAAAAATAGATAGTCGAGTTAAAAACGTTTTTTATAATATAATTATTCTAATTTAAATATTCGGAGGAGGTAAGTTTGTCAAGAAGTAATAAGGACTACATCCTTACTAATTCTGTCAATTTGGCTTGGATTTCGATCCGTGAGTCAAGGGTCGAGAAAAATATAATATTTTTAAAAGTGGATTCAACTCATCTCGGCTTACTTAATTTATGGGTTAAATAGATATGTCAAGGTAAGCTAATCTGGCTCACACGGGTTGACTCACCACGAGTCGAGTTGAAAATGAGTGAACCCCGGCTCACTTTATGGTGAGCCAAAAATTTTGTAACCCAGCTCAACCCATCATGGGTTGGTAGGTTAAATGGGTTGGCTCACTAACACACCTAATTTTTTTTTAGTATTCAAATATTTAAATAAATTTTTAAGTAACCCATGAGATGACAATCATAGTAAAATCAAGAACCAATATTTTGATCATGCTCACTACCAATATATGAAGAATTATTTCCAAGAAAGTATCCATATAGTCTAAAAAAGCATGACTAATATTACAAATTTTCTATCATGCTATTCAACAAAATATAAATAAAAAAACTATACATTTTTTTCATGCTAATTTAGAAAAAATTGTTTATAAGACGGTTACTTGAGTAATTTACTATAAAGATTATAGTTAAGATTAATGTATCAACATATATAACCTGACAATCAAATTAATTAAACATTCAAACTATTAAAATATAATTAAGCAACATTCTAGCATTTAAAAATATGAAATTGTGAACAAAGATAATAGGATTAATAAATAATTATTAGAAAAATTAAAAGAAAATTTAAAAAAAAAATTGTAAAAATATGTTGGTGGGTTAAGTGGGTCAACCCACCTTCAACCCGTGAGTTAAGTGAGTCGGGTTGAATTTAACCCACTTTTAAAAAAGTTGAATTTTTCTCAACCCAACCCGGCTCGAACCCGTGGTGAGTCGGGTTGGCTCACGGGTTGAAACCCATTTTGACATCTCTAGGGTTAAACGGGTTTGAACCGAGTTGAAGGTGAGTTGGCTCACTTAATTCACCAACATTTTTTTACAATTTTTTTTAATTTTCTTTTAATTTTTTTAAAGTTTTTTAATAATTATTTACTACTCCTATTATATATGTTCACAAATTCATATTTTTAAATGCTAAAATGTTGCTCAATAATATTTGAATAGTTTGAATGTTTAATTAATTTGATTGTCAAGTTACATATGTTGATACTTTAATTTTTAACTATAATGTTTATAGTAAATTACTCAAGCGACCGTCTTATAAACAATTTTTTCTAAACTAGCATGACAAAAATATATAGTTTTTTTATTTATATTTTGTTAAATAGCATGACATAAAATGTGTAATATTAACCATGTTTTCTTAGATTATATGAATACTTTCTTGAAAACAATTCATCATATATTAGTGGTGAGCGTGATTTTCTTGATTTTACTATGATTGTCATCTCATGGGTTACTTAAAAATTTATTTAAATATTTGAATACTAAAAAATAAATAAATAAATATCTTTTTTATGTGAGTTGGTTAGCCAACCCACTTAACCTACCAACCCATGGTGGGTTGAGCTGGGTTACAAAATTTCTGGCTCATCATAAAATGAAGCGGGTTGGGTTACTCATTTTCAATCCAACTCGTGATGAGCCAACTCGTATAAGCTGCGTTGGCTCACTAGCAAGAATTATACCAATTTTCTGTTAAGGCTTTAGGCATTTATGCATCATATTGTTCCATCCTTAACATAAAGAATAGGCTTTAGTTTATGCATGTTCTAGAAAGTATGAATTGTAGATGCTCATGAACATAAATATTGTGAGAAATTATAATAAATAATAATAATAATAATAATAATAATGAATTCAATAACATCCTTTCTATCTCCTAATATCCTAACAAGGATTCCAATTGGTTCTTGAATACATTTAGAACAATAAATAGCAAAAACAATTTTAGATGTCAATATTGAACCGTTATAGCTTTTGCCACCACTTCACTGTTTTTTAGTGTTTGTTCCATTTCAACATCATGACCTCCCTGACTGACCAACCCTGTGAAGTATACCCTCATGCAAGGTTGCTTGGAAGCAAAAGAAAAAAAAAATCTTTTTGTTAAGTAATGAACTAAAGGTGCCACTTTCAAAACTATAAAATAATAAAGTTTTTAATTGATGTTCACTCTAAATTTCACCAAAAATAATTGCAGGTTATACACTAAATACTCCCATTATCGTAAGCTCAACATATCCCAACCAAATTTTGAAGTCAATAATATTACACAGACAACCTATCCTGATAACTTCTGCAATTTTTTTGCTTGAAACTTTTATGTCTATTGTATTGAGATAATGGCTTAATATATCATTAAGAAAATCTTTTTATTTATTAGACTGTTTTGACAATCAAAGGATCCATAGTTAAAAAGAGAAGTAGTAATCAAACAATGAACTAAAGGACCAAAAATCAATAAAAAAACTTGTAAATCCTCAATATCTTCAAGAAGCTTAAACTCATCAATGATTTCATGGCCAAAATATCTTGAAGAACTTCATAACCAATTGGAATACAATCAAACCACTAGTTTAGAGTTAATTATTTAATCTAAAGTAATTTTAAAAATAATAGCATATAAACTTACCACTAGGATTTTCAAAAACTCTATATAACCGATTTTGAATACAAATCAACATTTACACATGAATAAGAAGAACGAAGCTTCTAACTTTTGAAAGTACATGTCCACCTTTACTTAAAGCTAACTCTGATGTCATTATAGTAAACGAAATATTGAGCACATCTTGAACCATTATAAACAATATAGGAAAACTTGTCTCTTTAGTCTTTCAATATTTGAGTACATCAAAATCTTCATTATCTTCATAATCATCTATTGTTGGTTCATCTAAATAAACATACATTTCCTTTCTGCATCACATGATATCATTACGGTACATGGAGATCAAAAGACATAATCCAAGAAGTGCATGAGCGTATATATGGATATCACTCAAAAGTGAGAACCATGGCAACATGAGTGTTAGGAGTCAGTTACTTATGACTGACTACGAAGGAAAACTCATCGAATATGTGAAGAGATGCATACCATGACAAAAACATGGTAATTTGATTCATGGAAACAAGAGGGGTTGCATCATATATTCTTTCCCATGACCTTTCGCAAAATGAAGGATGAATATTATAGGGCCCTTCGCTATAGGAAAGGATTAAGTAAAGTTTCTACTAGTAGGCGTCGACTACTTCACCAAATGGATCAAGGTGGAATTGGCAACCATTACAGCCCAATGGGTACATATAGGGTGTCAAAAAATTCATAACCACAGGTATCCATGGATAAAACCTGTAACGGGTAAGAAATGGATATTCAAAATGGATACCTGTGAGTAACAAGTACGAATATTTTTTATATCCGCATGTTAACGGGACGGGTACATGTATCATAGTATCTGTACCCGTGGATACCCGTATCCGCTATACTATAATTTTAATTAAAAAAATATAAAAAACAATGATTAAAACATTACTACATTGATTTTGAATGAGTTATTTTTTATTAATTGGTTTTAAAAAATCTCCATTTGTTTATAAACTGTCATTCAACACTATTTAAATGCATTATTTGCACTTTGTTTGAAATTTATAAATATTATGCATTGTATTTTTATTTGAATTTATGATTAAAATTTGGTGTTGAATATTAAAATTTTCTTTTTGTAAATACCCGCAGGTACCTGTGAATATTTAAAAAGTATGCGGGTACCTGTATAACGAATAACCGAAGTACGAGTACAGAATGAATATTTATCTCACAGGTAGGGCACATGGGAGTTACTACTCGTACCTTACCTGCCCTGTTGACATCTCTAGCTACATACAATCGTCACTACTAATGGAAGGTAGGTCTATATAGCGAGACAACTAAAAAAATACAAATTTTCTTTGCACGTATTAGCCAAACAAATACCGACATCATATTGCCAATTTGAAGACTCAAAAGAATATCATGTCTATCCTTGATGGCTAGTGTAATATATATACTTAGGAGGTGACAAAATAGCCCAAGTCCGACATGACAATACTGGTTATGTTTTGTAGCCTATGTTATGTAAACACCTCGACCACTTGGCTTGAAATGTCCTCGGCCTAAATGTACTTCTATAAGAATGACATCATATCGGTTAGGTCATTAGCAATTGTAGATGATGGTTAAGGTGAAGTATTAGCTAAATCATATTAGCAAAATATTAGACAAAGTTAATCAAGGTGATTAAACACGTGGACCAAGCCCATCTAGGTAAAAGCCCATGAACACAGTATAAGAGGATGTCGCAATTGAGATCGCGATGGACGACGAAAATAATTTAAAAGAGGAGTCGCCACTATAGATTATTATGGGAAACTATAGAAAAACCTTAAAAAAGAATGGTCTTTGAAATCAAATTTGGGTTCGAGAGTCAGTTACATGTGGGGAAGGTATTAACACTGCACAATGCACGTCTTAAGATGGTTCCCTCTTGAATTAAGAGTGCAAGATAGAATTTGATGTTTCAAATATTTGTTGTTCCCCAAAAAATCAAACAAAATAAAAAACACATAAAAAAATAATAAAGATTAAAAATAAAATTATTTTTTTATGTTTTTGGCCCGACGAGGATTATACCTCACTCGTACTGCACAATGCACGTCTTAAGATGGTTCCCTCTTGAATTAAGAGTGCAAGATAGAATTGATGTTTAAAATATTTGTTGTTCCCCAAAAAATCAAACAAAATAAAAAACACATAAAAAAATAATAAAGATTAAAAATAAAATTATTTTTTTATGTTTTTGGCCCGACGAGGATTATACCTCACTCGTACGTATTTTCATTTGGAAAATTAGGGAGAACATAGTTCTTTATAAAAAAATTTGTTGTTTGATATTATTATTATTTTTAATTTTTAGATTTTAATTTATATATTTTTTATTAATATCAAGAGAATCCGAGATTCAACATGATAAATGACTTAGTTATCAAACAAATTCGAGACTTGACATGATATTAAAAAATATTATTTATTTATTATCATTATTATTTTAATAAGAAAAAGAATTAAAAGCCTATGAAGGAGTGTTTGAATTATCAAGCAAGTTTGAGACATGGTATGGTATTTAATACTTATATAAAAGAAATAATATTATTTTTTTTTTAAGAGAATTAAGAGCCTAGGAAAAAATATTTCTAATTACCAAAATAATGGCATCGCACATGAAAGGAAAGAGAAGGGTTGAACATATCAATGACGAACCCAAACCCAAAATCACCTAACATTCGAACCCCAGACACATTTAGCCATACAACGGGTCAATCAATCATACACTTGATATTATAACATAGTCTCGGCAATACATGAATAACATTGTGAGCAAGAAAAATTTACCTTCTAAGGTCACGAATAGAGCAAAACCGACTGAAAGGATAGTAAGGTGACTCCTTTATGCGTGTGTGCTCTGGTAATAAAAAAGAAGAGAGGTTTTTCGATTTTTTTTTGTATTGGAGATGTTTTGTGCTTATATAGATACCTTTGATACCACTGAAATCCTAGTCTTTAATTCTAATAAATATATTAGGAAGGAATTGGTCCCAAAAAAGCATATTATAGAAATTAAATCGTTTCATAAGGTATTGATTATAATTATTAACAAAATATTGGTGCATGTAATTACTAGAATCATATCATGAAGATTAGGATCAAATCATAATATATTATTTATATAATTGATTTTAAATATTACCAGGAATATTTTCTTCCAATTATTAAAATCGTACCATTTTTTAAAAAGCATTATTATAGGGAATATTTTCTTCCAATTATTAAAATCGTACCATTTTTTAAAAAGCATTATTATCGGGAATATTTGTTTTTAATAATTAAAGTAATATCTTCTAAAAAAATCAATGAGACACATCCATCACATAAGTATAAATTCAAGATATTTATTGTAATTATTATGAACAATATTGCTTCTAATATTATACCCTTCTCTACAAAACAAAGATTATAAAATAGTAAAATATCCTTTACTGACATGACATATCATGTGTAGAGTGTAAATAACAAATGAGGAGTGAAGATGAAAGTATGTACAAAACATTTGGGCTCATGAAAAGAGTGTGATAATTAAAGACAAATTAGATTATCCTGTGTTCTTCTTTTTTTCTTTTTTTTTCCATGGTAGAATTAAAGTTAAAAAACCTACCATCAATCAAAAACATATTATTTTATTTTATTTTTTGTTTATTTATTTATTTTTTTTAACAAAACAAATGCATTCACCCACGAAATTGGGTGGTGATAATTTTTTGTATATGGCTAATGAACTTGTAAACAGATTTGCTTTTAAATATGTAAATGAATTGAGTGAAGATCAAGATCTAAGGATGAATTGTATATATAATTTTTTACTTTTACTGGTTTTGCTTAATGCGTACTTAAAAAAGGGTGTGTCTTTTGTTAAAGACATTTAATATCATTACAGTCAAAATATCGTCTTTAAATGCCTTATTTAATCATTGTTAAAAGTGTTTCCCACAATAGTGTGAGATTAAATGAACCAGACATCATGTTTGTAATCTCATAAATTGGTTTTAAGAATTGACACATTTTTTCTCCACTATTTCATTTCTTAGAAGATGAACAATTTTTAAAATTTTTATCAATCACTTTGATAATTTCATAAGCTTTCTTATTTGATTCACTTTCAAACATAACATAAGTTGAATTCTATCTTGTAGTCACATCTAATCTCAAACGAATGCTCATATTTATGTCAACTTCATTATCATATTTTTTTTTTTAATTTGAAAGTTCTTATATCTGATGATTCAACATACTTAACACCATGTCTAACAGTATGAAGTTCGTCAACTACCTTTAAATCATCTTCAACTATATGTTTTACAAGATATTATTAGCATAAGCATTGTCCAAGGTAATTGATAAATTTTTCTAATGAGTACCATGTTGGTTTTGGAAATCAAATACAACACTTTCTAGTTTAACATTTGTGTATGGTGGTTTCACTCAACAAAAGTTAAGAATCTTACTTGTTAATTTCCATTTTTCATCAACAAAGTGTGCAATTTGACAAATACAACCCTTAAAAGTAATTTTCTTAACTTTATCAATCTCTTCTATTTATTCCTTTTCCATATTTAAAATAATAATGTTCCTACATTTCATGTCAAAATTAGGACTAATTTTTTTATCCGCTCTCTAATTCTTTCATGGTCAACAAAATTATAAAAAATACCGTGTTTAATTATGACTCTCACAAGTAACTTAAGATGAATCTTTTGATTGAATTTTTGTGTCCCAAATTTTCCTTCTAGATAAAGATTTAAATCCAAATCTAAGTTTGCAATACTTTTACATACATTGACATGCCAACTTAAATGTGAAGTCTCATAATTATTTTTAGTTATAAGGTTTCTGGCAACTTTGTAGTTATGGCCACAATATTTACGCATGGTCTTTTCAATGTCATACTTATCTTTCCTTGTTCTTGTGAAAAAATTCCAAACATTTTGGACTTCTTTTTCGTTTATGACAACACTTACATATGTACTTAGAGTATTAGATACAATATCACCAACCAAAATCAAAGGGTTACTCTTAGAATAGTCTATATTTAAAATCTATTGTAGAGTGTCAACATCCAATTTCGTCCAGAAAATATAATTAGGCTAAAAAAATCGAAAATAGGATGAAAATACAAATGGGTGAGATAAAAGATTTAAGAAAAAAAAAGGAATAAAGAGATAAAAACAATAAAAACATACAAAAAAAATGTTAAAAAAGAAAACTAATAATAAGAAAGGAAGTTCAAAGGCATTGTCATAAGTGCATTGCATGCTTACAAGCCAAGGCTAAAACTATGCCTCATGGCTTATACACCCCTCTCCCAATTGCTTCATCCCGATGGAAAAACATTAGCATGAATTTTATCTTTGGTCTACCTAAAACTCAAAGGGGATTTGACTTTATCTTTGTGGTTGTGGATAAGTTTAGCAAGATGGTTCATTTCATACCATGCCACAAGGTAGATGATGCAAGTTACATAGCAAAACTCTTATTTAGAGATGTGGTGAAACTCCATGGTTTGCCTACGACCACACTACACACCCACACCTCACATAATACGCTCACACACACTCTCTTCTCTCACCCACATTCACTCACAGCAACGCACACACTCTAAGCCCCATGCATACATTAAACCTCACGTAACTCATACGTATCTCACGAGACACTCACACGCATGCACTCACTCACACTCCCTTCACACACTTCTCACACTAACTCTACGTTAACCCCTCACACGCATCTCACGTACGCTCAACTAAATTAACTCTATGTTAACTCTCCGCTAACCCACAATCACTAACACGCACTCAACAAAACTAACTTTGCACTAATTGACCCCTAACCCATTCATTTAAATAACTAAAGAACTTAATCAAAACAACTAATTCCCGTTAATGGTTCAAGAAACCTATAACAGACTTAATGACGTTAAGGTGACGTTTCAAGTGCTAGGAGGAACAATATAAAAGGGGATAACTAAAAGAGAAAAGGGGATCGAGGGTTTTGGAGCATTCTTGGAGTTTTGGTGGTCTCTTTGGGAAAAGACGTGAAAAAGGTAAGGAGAGTGAAGCAGAGAAGCAGAAGAAGAAGAGTAAAGAGGAAAGGAGAAGTAACCGAGAATCACAACGACAAAGGTTTTATCCTTACCTAGTTTTCTAATTTTGTTTCGCCATAGGATGAATGTTTGTTTCATTTGTTTTCATTTCTACTATTGAGATGAATGTTGCAACTGTTTTGTTTTCGATTTCATTGATGTTGTGTCGTGATTGTTACTTGCTTTGCTTTGATTCATCCTTTTCTCCTCGCTAGCATGATCTGTAATAGTTGATAAAAAAATTTAATCAAGAAAAAACTTGATAAATTTTTTTGGAATTGTCAGATATTCAACTTGCATATAGTCTTACCAAAGTTCCAACAAACCAACTTTGTTAATCATCAATGTATGACATTCGTTTACTAACTCGAGGAAGAGTGTTGAAATGAACATATTTAATTAGGATAATGATATTTCAACAAAAGTATTTGACAAGCTTTTTACAAAGGTGACGTGACAGCGATTTTTTTAAATTTTTATTACGAAAAGGTTAGTTCACACGTGCGGCGGAAAGAGAAAAGAAACTGAAATTAAATGTAAGTTAGAGAGAGAAAGTGAAGAAGAGAGAAAGGGGGAAAGTGAGGCCAGGGGGTTGCGAAGTGAGAAATCAAGAGAGAGAGGGAGGAAGTAAGGTCGCCGGAGTTTCTAGTTCAGTGAAAGCGAGATTCCGGCAAACATTTCGCCGTCGTTAGTGGAGAATAGTTATCAGTGAAAGCGAAGACTCTCCCTATCATCCAAAAGACGAAGCTTTTGGAGTTGGTAGTGTTTTGCGAACTCTGGGTCCACCTTTCTTGGTCGGCGGCAACCATTTGTTTAGTATTGTCCCTATTGTTCGTCGTATCAAAACTTCAAGTGGTTTATTCACTAAAACTATATTAAACATCGTTTTGGGGAGTACCGCAAACGTATATGAGGAGCTACAATACACTGTATGTTTAAAATGTTTCAGCTTTCACTAAACTCAATCAAGTGTATCATTTTGGAACATTGAACATTCATTTAGTCTCTCAAAATGTAATTTCTATCATCAAATGGACATTCAAAGGAGCACTTGTCTAAATTCAGTATAGGAAAAACACAGTACTGTAACCAAAGTGGGGACTTACTCATTAATATGTGGGGAGTTACATGTATGTTTTTGCCAGTACAACGCAGACTGGAGTGAAGGTCATTTATATACTCAATTTGGATAATTGTTCATTCATTAAATGATTTCCAAAGTCTTCTCCATGCACCCAAGCTCCATGAACTGAACTGGGATCTTTGTCAAACAACACAAAACCGAAATAACAGATATCAAAACTAAGTGGGGAGTAAGGAATACCTATGTGGTGAGTTACGCAAAATTTTTTGACTGTACAGTGCAGACTTGAGTAAAGTTCATTCATATACGGTAATTGCATCATTGCTCTTTCATTCAATCATTGACAAGGTCTTCTCCATCACCCATGGTCCATTAACTAAACTGGGTGCTTTGATGAACAAGACACAAACCAAATAAAACAATCCAAAACTAAGTGGGGAGTAAAGAATAACTAT
>Ga0209589_1013424_pt1 | contig 10689 bp, 5 predicted proteins | sample CowpeawhiteBW_FD_187525 | JGI IMG/M metagenome (GOLD analysis project Ga0209589, IMG submission 187525) | Root nodule microbial communities of legume samples collected from California USA - Cow pea white BW (SPAdes) (version 2) | ecosystem: Host-associated > Plants > Roots > Nodule | place: USA...
TTTAAAATTATTATTATTTTTATATATATATATATATATATATATATATATATAAAAGAATCATATTTTAGCTGTTAAGAGGCGAGGATATAAAAGTAAATTTATTCCTCATTCTCTCAAATCTTCACTAAACCGAAGGATGTGTTTTGAATGGAATCCCGTAAATTCATCTTCATCCATCTGTGCAAATCCTCTAAAACGCACACAACTTTTTTTTATAATCCGTCGTCGTGAATCAGTGTATTAAATCAATCCTTTGATACGAATAGAGCCTTAAACTTAAACCCCCCATTACAGATTTTAATTAAATGACATTTATTGTAATTATTTAATATTTTTTGAGTTTCCTTTCTTTAATCCAATATTATTTTTATATTCTATGCATTGTTTACATTTGCACATTTTCTTAAACCTTCTCCTTTTATTATTTAACTTTTCCCTTACAGAATTAATATTTACTTACCATGAATGGATAATATAAAAAAAAAAAATCTTTCTTATATAATCTTATGTTAAGTTATGCTATGCAAGCAAATGAATTGCGTATAACCTGTTTCACTAATATTTTGTACAATATTTTTTTTCCTTTCAATGATTGGAAATAATATTTAATATGACTTGATTAAAGATGTAAATATTAATGCTGGTGACAAAATTCGGAGACTAAAAAGTAAAAGTTACGTGTTAGAGAAGATCTAAAAAATAATACACCTTTTTTATTATTTTCTTACTTTTGCAAGGGTTAAATATTTATTTTTAATAGTATCCGAAAAATCATTAATAAAAAGTAATATTTAATGTTGATCTTTTCATTACTAGGAAGGAAGGTGGTGGTGCTAAACTTATAAATAAGAAATAGGTTTTTTATTTTTTATATTAATTAAGATTTTATTTATAATAGAAAATATTTATCATAGCATTTGGATTTCTTTTTTCCTTTTTTCATTTTTATAGCATTTGATTTTTGAAAATGAGATATGCCACAAATTCTGAAGTTCAATGTTCAAAATGACATTTATATGTTTGACTTTTTTTTTCTTTCACAATAATGATGCATACATGCTTGATTGTCCAGCCTATTGAAAAGTATGAAGAATGAATTTGGAAAATTTTAGAGAATTGAGACAACCATGCACATGCAAGTATGTTGTTTCTCACAATTTCCTCTCAGGAGGTTAAAGTGAGACATTTGTGAGATACTCAATGCTGCCCAGTTTGGCATGTTAGGAAAAATGAATGGAGAATATAAATCTATGAAAGTTAAGGACAAGAAATACATTACCCTAAAATTTGCCTAAATTAACCATTGTGAAAACTAAATTAGTCATTTTTCAATCAGAGTGGACTTTGCTGAACTTGTAACGTGACCAGGGGTTAAAATGGTTTAGAAAGAAAGGGTATAAAGGCTCAAATAAAATATTTGTGAGTTTTCATTTTTGGCACAAGAATTATCAACCTGATGTTATCTTGATTATCCTAAAAAATTTGATTATTTTTCTTCTTTTTTCATTTTTCTACTTTCTTTTTGTATATTTTCCTTCATTTTGCCACAACTTTATAACTCTTTTTTCATATTTTATCATCATCATCTTTCTTCTCTCCTTGATCAATTCGACTTCATATTTTTCTTATTCATTTGATCTTGAATCACATTCGCTTTTCAATCTTTCTTTTTGCATTTTGATCATTGTATCTTGAGGTGATCTCATCATGCTGTTAACCCTTGTATAGGGATAATATGAAAGAAAGTATTGCTTTTGGCCCAAAGAGGGTACAACGGATATCTTATTTTATTGGAGAAGGAAAACGACCACTCATCTATTTGAATCTTGACTGTTTATTTTTACAAAGATTAATCTTACAATGAAATTAAGGGTAACACAAATTACTTTTCTTTATTTCATCCACTTTTGCCTAAACCGTCCTTTCGGGTTTTTAGTCTAGCGAACTCTTCATTTTTCTTTTTCTTTTATTTCTTTTCTCTTTTTTTTATTTGCCTTGATGGATTCAGGGATAACCTTCCAACACAAGCAAGAAAAACTCAACAGATTTGCCCCAGTGTAAAACTCATGCTTATTTTTGGGCTAAGATAGTGTCATTAAGGCATATCCTTTATTATTTTAGGAATGGCAGAAGGAAAAGGTTATCAAGCAATGCATACACCACTGGTTTCAAAAAAGTCAACTACTTATTCTTGATTTAAACATTCAACCATAGAAAAAATGTGACATCCTTTATTATTCTCTTCCCTTTTATTCATTCATCTTTTGTTTTTTTTTTGAAAAAAAAAAAATTTGACAGTTTGCAATAAACAAACGACTCAAAACACCATGATCTTGTTTTTGCTTTTCTTTCATTTTTTATTAGCATGGACCTAATGATTGTAGAGACAAATGCATGGAGACTCACTATGTGTATATAAACAATATCAACCTACAAATGCATTATACAATAGTAATTCAATATGCATGTTATGTATATGAATTTATGTACATCGTATTTTGAATGAAAATTGAATGTTTAATGCAAATGCATATATGTGCCCTAAAAGGTACTTATTCACATGAAATGTTAATGAAAATTGTGATGCATTTATTAAAAACATGCATTATATGGGAATAACTTATGCAATGAGATGCAATGTATGTTTATGCCTTAAGAGGCATTCATCCACATGATATGTTGGTAAAACAGTCATGCACTCAATAAAACATGAATGATATGCAATGTTAATGACATGCCTAAGTCTAATGTAAGATGCAATGCATGTTTGCACCTTGAAAGGTGTTATTCATATAATATATTGATGCAAACATGATAAATTTGAAAATCAATTATATAGTATCATCAACAATAACAGGATTGAGAGATATGGAGTTCTAAAACATGCTCCCGTTTTGTGTCCTATTAGGTGTGGAGAAACCTATTTTGGGTCTATGGACTTTTATATGATTCTTCCATGGATAGCTCTAAATAATCTCAATGGCCTTTATTAGAGCTAAAGTCAACCTCATGACATAATCCACAATGATAAATGACTTAACAGATGTGGCATGTCAAGAGGAAGCAAACTCCAGATGAAGTCTTTACAATAGCCAAGTAGATCCGAGATCTAACATGACAATCGTTGGACCTCCACTCCCTATGGCTCACTCAGGCTCGGGTATAGGGCCTTAACATCTCAATGAATGAACTAGCCTAAACAATGTAGTGTATGTAGGGAGCAACCTAGCACTACCTAAACCCAGTACCTGCAAAATAACCTAAAAATTTCCCAGGCAGATATGGACATATTTAGTAGTTATCATCTATCCTAGGGTTCTATGATTTCACAAGATAATCAAGACGTCAGAGTAGAGTATGACATCAATGCCAATACAAACAAAGACACTTATTCACCATACACCTATTGACAATCACAATACACATGCTTCACAATCACTTGTTCACAATTTAATTGGAATATCGGATACCAAGGGATTATGGCATCAAAATATGAGTAAAGACACATGTATACAATGCACTTGTCCACAATATAATTAGGATACCAAGGGAGTAGAGCATCAATACAAATATGAATAATAATCCCGTTTACAATGCACATGTTCATAGTATAATTGGTATACCAAAGGGGTATGACATCAACACAAATATGAGTAAAGGCATTTGTATACGAAAGTCAATATAAAAAAATTGGGAAAAACAAATATTTAAAACAACAAATATTTTTCACACTCAACTAATAGGGTCGACTCTTGAAAGTTCCTAGTGGAGTCGCAATCTATCACAACCTCAGAAAAAATCGTGACGGGACGACAAACATAAAAGAAAAACATCTATTTAAAATATAATTTTTACAAAGGGGAATCGCCATCATAGTTTTTGGGAAACTATGAAAAACCTAAAAAAAATGGTTTGCGAAACCGGATCAAGTCTGGGAGTCGGTTACCTGTGGCGAAGGTATTAGCATCCAACACGTTCGTCCTAAGACGGTTCCCTTTAATCAAGTGTACAAAACTAATGTAATTTTAAAATATTTATTTTTCCAAAAAAAACAAACAAAACATACTAATATGAATGAATAAAACATTTTTAAAATTTTTATATTTGGGTCTGACAAGGTGTTCTACCTTCTTATACAAATACAAATGAGAAATCAAGGTTACGTAGTTCTCTTTTGAAAACAAATTATTAAAAACTTCAATTTGATTAATATCCTTTTTTATCATTATTATTTTTTATTTTAAATTTTAATGTATATGTATTATTTATCGAGTCAATCTAAGACTCAACATGTATTATTTATCAAGTCAATCTGAGACTCAACATGATAAAGATTTACCATCAAACAAGTCTGAGACCAGACATGATGATTAAAATATATTTAAGAAAAATATTTAATTATCAAGCAAGTCCGAGACTAGACATGATAATTAAAATTTATTGAAGAAAAATATTTAATTATCAAGCAAGTCTGAGACTATCAAACTTTATTTAAGAAAAATATTCAATTATCAAGCAAGTCTGAGACCAGACATGATAATCAAACTTTATTTAAAAAAAACATTTAATTATCAAGCAAGTCCGAAACTAGACATGATAATCAAACTTTATTTAGAAAAAAACATTTAATTATCAAGTAAGTCCGAGACTAGACATGATAATCAAACTTTATTTAATAAAAATATTCAATTATCAAGTAAGTCCGAGACTAGACATGATAATCAAACTTTATTTAAGAAAAATATTTAATTATCAAGCAAGTCCGAGACTAGACATGATAATCAAACTTTATTTAAAGAAAACATTTAATTATCAAGCAAGTCCAAGACTAGACATGATAATCAAACTTTATCTTTATTTAGTTATAAAAATTGGTTCAAAACTTACATGAAAGAAATTAGGAGCTAAAACTACTATAAGTATATAAAAAAAATCTAACAACGTTAAAAATAAAAAGGGTCCAAAGTTTTGGTAAAGAAAAACAATTAAAAACTTCGGGTACAAACAACATATTATTATGAGGTGCAAATATTAAGGTGTGAGGATGCATATCACATAAATCAAGAATAGGCTGAATCCATATCCAATTTTATTTTGATTTTCTTATTTTTCCTACTTATTACTTTTTTATTCTTCAAATGTATATTTTAAAACCTTTATACTCCTTTTAATTCTCATATGCAAAACATGAAAATGAAACCCTACCCAATAAAAGTCATAAAACACATCTTTACGTTCAACAATTTTCTAATAAAATAATATCCCAAACTAACTTTCACAACCCAAGAATCAAGATAACTCCAAATACAACTAAAACAAACATTAAAGACGTAAAATACAAAAACACCCATAAATGACGTAAAATACAAACATAATTCCCAACTTAATTAATTGACCCTTATTTAGTATCACCAAAATTGAATTCAACTCCTTTGCCATCCCCACCAATCTCCAGAACAATCCATGATTAAACAAAACCTAAACAACTCGAACTAAGCATTTATCACCTGTTAAATCCATCCAAAAACAAAAATACCTCTACAAAATGAATCATGAAATCCAACTTCTTATGGCAAAGATATTATATCACACATTCAAATCGAAAATAAACCCAGAAACAGTAGCAAGATAACACATTCATGGACTCGAAATGAACAGAAAAAAGTAATGCACAAACAATCACAAATGGCACCATCAAATAGAAGGAACAAAGCAAATCTTGAAACTATGAATTCAATTACATTTTAACTAAATGAATAAAAAATAACGAGATGGTTACATACCCAAATGTATACATGGTTAAAATCCAATTCCCAAACAATCATCAAAATTATTTAGACAAATCACACAATTTCATTCAAGAACCGGTATCACCATAAGCTCTATTTGAGGTATCATAATTCCTCTGCAAGTTCAGTCACAATGCCCACTTCTAAAGGAGACGCAAATCAGCGACAAAAAACCTAAAAATCATAAAACACAAACACACCATTTATCGATTTCTAACCATAGCAACAACACACACCCTAAACAAATTTGTGGGCTTATCAACTCAGATAGGTGTAAACACACATAATCTGAAATGAATTACAATTAATATTTAAATTTATGGGTCTAGAAATAACCCAAACGGACACAAAGGAGAGAAACAAGACTGAAATATTTTATGCATTATATATATATATATATATATATATATATATATATATATATATATATATATATATATATATATATTTGTACGTACTATAAGATTTTGTACGTTATATATGTCTTTGTACGTACTATAAAGTTTTTGTACGTTATATATGTTTTTTTACGTACTATAAGGTTTTCTGCATTATATATATTTTTATACGTAATATATGTTAATATAAATTATATGTTCAGTATAAAAACTCATGTATATAATGACGTTTTTAATATGATAGTTCTTTAAAAATGTCGTTTTTTACATTATAATACGATATTTTAAGAACCGTCATACATTATTTTTAAAACACCACATTTTTAAATGTCATACTATTATTGTAAAATATGTCATTTAGAAATGTCTTTTCTTAATTAATTTTTTGTCTATTATGAAAAATTTTTATGAATTTAATTTTTGTCTCCCTTTTTTTTCTTTTGGTGATTAGAAACTTCCTCCATTTTCCAAAATCTCTTCTAGCACATTCACTTCACCTATAAACCCCCTTTTTCTCTCTTCTGGTTCGAAGTTCATTTCCCACCATATTCAAAATCTCCTTTACTATTTAGTCATTCCACATCGATTTATTCATTCCAAAGTAGCGGTCCACTTCAATTTTCATCCATTCCCTTACCGTCCCCAAATCTATTCATTTCCCTTGCCAATTTGGAATTCGTGGCCTCCCCAAATCGTGTTGTTCCCTAGTATTCCCCAAATTGTTCCCTGCTGATTTCGTTGAAGGTAAGTTCTTCACGCAAGGTAAGATGACATAAGGTTCAATATTTGAGTGGTTCCCTTAAGGTCGCGTGTTAGGGTTTTAAGGGTTTTAGCCTTTTATAACCATTAAAGTTGTTTTTGATGTAGGGAAAACTAGAGACGTTCTACCATCAAGAATTAGTAAGTAGACCACAACCTTTTTATTCTAGTTGTCTTGTTATGGCTCTATGTCGCTGGGCGAGTGCCTTTGTCGTTGGGCGACTATGTCTTTTTTCTGATATGCAATTTTAGTAAAATTAACTTTCCTGACTCGTTAACAGTTGAATCGAGCTGAAATTTTAACAGCTGATCCTTAACACCTAGTTCTTGACTTTGACCGGTCAGATCGTGAATCAGAGCTCTGTAGTGAGAGCAGTTTTTATCGCAAGGTCCCTGTAGTTTGGTTGTTGACAGCATTGACCTTCGTTGCTTGTTTGGTGCATAAATATCTCTATAGTTATTCAATTAAGTTGGTTCTTGTTGCATTTGGTTCTTGATTCAATCATCTTTAATTTGAATATAAATACAAAATTTTTGGAGCTTTACACAAGCTGCAGTTTTATTTCTAAAATCCCAAATCGTTTGCATAATATGTTGTTATGTAATGAGCCATGACTTGGTTGGGTTGGACATTGGTATGCATTTATAAAGCATGAGATTGAATGGAATCTTCTTATGTTGTGTATGAAATGGAAAACATGATTTTATGGTTGGTGGTGGTTTGGCATGAGAATTGAATGCTTGATATGGCATGTGGATTTTGTTGGTAAAAGAGTTTCAATGGAAACTCTTAGTGATGGTGGTTAGTGTATACCTTGATATAGGAGATGTCTAGATAAAGGAAGGTACGCTGAACTCTAAAAATTATTCACGCTCACATAGAGTAGAATAATTTATGTGGTGAGAGTGACAAGAGGTCCTAGTCTTGGGACATATTGGGCCCAAGACATTAGAGGATTAACCTTGTGTGTGTTGGGTGATAACCCATTGCGTCTAGACTCTGCAGAGTTTAGAAGGCAGCACAGGCGCATACTTCCTTTAGAATTATGTATCAAGAGTATGATTCGGATATTGAGTCATAGAGTCTTCAAATTGTTTGCTTTCACATGATTTGTGTGCCTACTGTTTTGTTTATGCATAATATGATCTGACTATTGATTTGCTCTATAACATGATTAAAATAATTTTTGCTTTAGCTTACCCTTTCTCTTGGTGTGTGTTTCTTTGCTTGGTTTTCCTTTTTACAATGATTACTAATACTATTGGTGTGAGCAGATGTGGAAACCCCTGGAGGTTCTCAGGGTGGTGACGATGTTGCGGTGTAGGGTGGTTCCCATGGTCTGGGTTATGACTCACTGTCGAGTCCCTTTTGAAGAACTTTGTGTTCAGTTTTAAATTCCTTGCTCTATGAGCAGTATTTTGCAAGACAATAGTACTTTTGTGTTCTTTATGGCATCGTGGTGTGCCTAAACTTTCTTTCCGAGTATATGATGGATAACTGTAATAGTTAGTACATGTATGTTTCATGTCGTGTGCTCTTTTATATTATAATTATGTGATGCAAAATTTTAATACATTACTCTATTAGAAATGGGATGTCACATGTAACACTTTTATAACAAGTTTCAAATTTGATAGATGTGGTTGGATCATATTTGGTGTATGAAAAAGAAATTATTACAAATGGTCAAACTAAAAGAGGATTATACTTGAGTAAATGGTGATATTATAATAAAATATCAAATTTTACAGTTTTTCTTTTTCATTATGTTGTCTTTGCGTTTTTAGTACATTGTAGATTTATGAAAGAATGTATAATTTTCATGGCTATGATGATGAAGTAAAATTTTGTTTACTCCTCAAGAAGTGGATAATGAGTTGGTTATTCAGTTTATTAAAAGGTGGTAGCAAGTGGTTCTTTAACCATCAACTTTCTAAATTATTGAAATCAAGAAATGGTTAACATGCATTTTGGTTTGTGTTTTAAATTTGTTAGTCACACTTTATATTTTACTCTTTATTATTATATTTTTTAGGTATATTGAGTCATTGAAATCTTCATTTCAATGTATTAAAGATTTCAAATTGACTAGAGGTGAAGTTAACTTCTAGTACATAGGGTCTTGGAAGTCTCACATCGACTAGAAATAAGGTAATTTCATAGTATATAAGTTGAGTGTAAACCTCACTTTACAAGTCAGTTTTGTGGGGTTGAATTAAGCTTAAAGTTCACTCCTAACATGCTTGTCTTAACAAGATTTCTTGGATATTTTGTTCCATCCGTTACAGATCACCATAAGTGAGGTGCAAACCTTAACTTACAAGTTGATAAATTTATTTGTTTTAAGAGTAATCAAGCACATTTTTAGAGTATAAGCTAATGGTATCTTGGTATTTTGTATGTATCAAAATATGAATCCTTAGAAGATCATTTATAGATTTTTTTTTTCTGTTAATTTTGAATTCTATTACTCCATTTTAAATTGCATATACTTATGTTGCTTTCTTTTTATCCGATACATAGGTAATGAATTGTCACATATTGAATGATGATAACTTAGTTTCTTTCTAATAGTGTTTCTAAGTGGTCTTTTGATCGAAAAAGTTTTTTTTTTCTCAACAAAATACTGTATAAGTTTTTTATTTCTCAATTTATACTGACTTCACATATAAAATATGGTCTCACTATTTTTAAAACATGTTTTCTTTTATACGTAGCTTTAGTTTGAGAAAGGACTTGCAGCAATGGAGACTCTTGGGGAGATTTTTTCTTTTTTTTCTGAAGATGTAGTGAGGGAATCAAGGCTGTTTCTTCCTGCACCTATATATTTTTTTCCTGCACCCCATCATTTTGGATTATTTTTTTGGAACACACTAAGGGGGCTTCTCCCTGCACCTCCAAACAAATCTCCTGTACCCCCAAAACATACTTTATTTCCAACGTTGCCCCTGGTTAAAAAAAACTTTACTGTGCTTTTCTCAATTTTACCGCACTGCACCCCCAAACCTGCACCCCTCACAACCAGTTAATGCACTGCACCCCCAAACCTGCACCCCTCACAACCAGTTAATGCACTGCACCCCCATAAAAAGCAGATTCCCTCTGCACGCACTGCACCACTTTTTAGAATCTTTGACCTAGCCTCCCACAAAGCATTATTCTCCCATTCTCCCCCACTGCAACACACTCAATCTTCTCCCCACTGCAGCAGCCCTTCTCCCCACAGCGCACTCATTCCTCTTCCCTTCTCCTCCGCGCACTCATTCTCCCTGTTCTCCCACAAACCATCTTTCATCCTTTCTCGCGGCTTCCCAATTTTTGCAGGTAAGTATTACTGCTTTTTTAATATTAGACATCGTATATTCTTATGCATGTGTATATTTTTATTTTAATTGATTTTATAAGTAGGTTTTTATATGTAGGTTTTTATTAATTTTTGTTAATCCTGGAAAGGTGGGTTGTGTTGATGAGTGGTGTGCGTTTGAGAGGAAGGGTTGTGGTGTTATTTTTTTCTTTTCTGAAACGGAATGTTTAATCCGTTTCATTTTTTTTTTAAGAAACGGATTGTGTAATCCGTTTCTGATTTTTTTTTTCTTGAAACGGATTGTGTAATCCGTTTCATTTTTTTTTTTAGAAACGGATTGTGTAATCCGTTTCTGAATTTTTTTTTTTTGAAACGGATTGTGTAATCCGTTTCTGTATTTATTTATTTTTTTTTTTGAAACGGATTGTGAAATTC
>Ga0209589_1013425_pt1 | contig 10688 bp, 7 predicted proteins | sample CowpeawhiteBW_FD_187525 | JGI IMG/M metagenome (GOLD analysis project Ga0209589, IMG submission 187525) | Root nodule microbial communities of legume samples collected from California USA - Cow pea white BW (SPAdes) (version 2) | ecosystem: Host-associated > Plants > Roots > Nodule | place: USA...
ACATCACACAATATATATATATATATATATATATATATATATATATATGGTATATCTTTAGATGGATCCTACTGTACATCTAATGTTTTCTTCAAAACGTTGCAAGAAGCTTAACATTTTTTAACTGTATTTTTAAACCTCTAACCTTGACTACTATACATATTTTATTCAGCTCGGAATAGATTAAAAAAATGCACCAAATGGAAATATACAGACGTAATCTAGTACACAGTGCAAGAATATGTGCCTTTAAAGGGGAGATGTTGACGAAAACATTTGAAGGTTTAGAATGTAATAGGTCAGGATAATGACTTTTGTTAAAAGGTGACAGTATAGCATATAGACAGATGAGAGTAAGAAATTTACAAGCCGTGTGGGGGGATCATGGGGTTAGAATTGGGTCTGTTTGGGTGCTGTCTCAGTTTTGTATAATGATGTCCAAAACGTAACTTTATTCATAGCCATTCTAATTTACTATATATGTTAAACTAGAATAATATACACAGAATGGCCTCATTTACTTATCCTAATTACCAACAATTATTGTATACGCCAGCAGCACTTTCAGTGGTCAATAGTGAAATAAAAGAAAAAATATAAAAGATGACTATAGTTTACACAGATTTCTACTCTAAATTTATAATGAAGCTATAAAGCTTTTAGAAAAAAAAAAAAAGAACATGCCGACTTCTGAGGCTAACTTGAATCTAATGATCTGTAATTTTCCCATCATCGCGTATACATATTAGATCCACGTTTCCACCCAAGTGTGCCAAAAAACACACGTTAAGGAAAAATTGTTTCAGGACAATACACAATGAATTTGTTACAATGACAGGCGTCAAAGGGGTTTGACCAACAATTTAATAAAACTTGTAATTGTAACACTAGCTCGCTCCTACACCAAGTAGCTTCACAACGAAGCAAAAATCTAAAGACTAAACGGTGAATAAAATTAACAATTCTAAATCTGCTTACCAGCAAGGGAAACCCCACAACAACTGCTCCAGCAGCACTGACCACAATAGCAGAAGTAGTGAAGGCAACAGAGCTGAGGGCATCGGAAACCAAACCCATGGCATAAGCACCCGCAGCAGCAGACCCTCCAAGCATGGTAATAGTCACAAGAACATAATTCAGCGGCGGGGGCACCTGAATGTACCTCCCAAAGGCATGGAAAACCACCCTGACCTCCAATGCAACGACGGCAAAAACCAAAGCAACAGCGCCATTGACGATACGAATGCTGTGGAGCTGGTTGGGGTTGCTGGTGACCCACCAGAGCGCCCCTCTGGTGGAAGCATAGAGCTGAAAGAGGAAGGGAAGAAAGAAGAGGAGGATGAGGTCGCAGAAGGAAGCAGCGGAAGAAAGAAGGAGATTGTAATGGGAGGCAATGTGAAACAGGAGAGGAACGAAGAGAAGGTTCAGTGTGTGGATGCAACTCTCCAGGGGGCCGAGGATGAAGCTGTCACGGGGAGCCTCGCCGCCGTGATACCTGGCCTCGTGTTTGGTCTTGAAGGAGGAGACGCGAGGGACGGAGAAGAGCCAGTAAAAGCAGCAGTTGAAGGCGGCGAGGTAGTAGGCGGCGTTGTTGATTCCGACGGCGGCGATGGCAGCCCAGGCGAAGAGGGAGGAGGCGGAGATGGGGAGGCAGGCGAAGAGCAGGCGCTCGAGGGCAACGGCGATGGAAGGGTTTTCGAGGAGGAGCCACCTGAACTGGAGAGAGGACCAGACGCCGAGGAGAAAGGTGGTGTGGGCGCAGAGGAAGGAGGCGATGGCAGCGACAGCGACGGAGGAGTTGAAGGCGGCGAGGAGGGAGGAGGAGGCGGAGAGGAAGAAGGCGAGTTGGGCGAAGATAAGGGAGAACCACACGGCGAAGAAGGCAGCGGGCTTGAGGCTGAGGGCGTCGAGGATGTAGGAGATCATTAAACCAACGACGAGGGTGGCGACGACGGGGGTGCCGCCGAGGTCGAGGAGGAAGAGGGCGGATGGGACCAGGGCGATGGCGATCCAGTAGTTGTGGGCGAATGATGAGGGGGTTTTGAGGGATCTGGAGGCGGAGGCGGAGGAGACGCCATTGCCGTGGGCGTGACGCGACGGCGAAGGGTGGGAGTCGTTAGGGTTTGGGGAGGAGGAGGAGGAGAAGGAGGGGGCGCTGTTGGATGAGGCCAAGGATATGTGGGGGCGAAATGCGCGTGGTTGCAGCATTTTACAATTTCTTCTTCACTTTGCTCCTCTCACCAAAACTCGATCGGTGAAGAAGCTAATCGATCACTTCATTCATTCATTCGTACATTCATCCGCACCGGAACTAGCTACAGTAAACTCCTTCTCAACTCTATTTTTTCTTTGGTCAAACTCGTTGCTTCTCTTCTGTCTCTGTCTCTGCATTTCGTGGGCCTTCATTTTCTCAAACATTGCCGCGCTCCTTTATTGGGCTTACACTGTGCTATTTCTTTTCTGGCACTTTTCCCATCTTATTCTCACTCACCCCTTTTTTCACCAAAAATATTCTCGCCTTTGCTTTTCGCACCTCCATCCTTTTAATGCAATTACCAAATGATTTTAAAGTTCTTACACTTTTCGTAAATTTATTACACGTCACATTCTGAAAAAAATGTATTACGACACGATAATTCTAAAATACTGTGGAGTAAGATTTATTACCATGAAGTAAATGTTTCCAATAGTTTAAAATTTATTCTAAAATGTTCTGTTCTGAAAATACAAAAGTTATAATTTTTTCAAAATACATTTTTTTTTCTAGAAGGTCTTCAAATATTTAATCGGAAAACTTTTTAATACATCAAGATAACATTTTTCAGAGTGTAAAAATTTTAAAAGTTCATTTTTATCAGTCCAGTTTAATGGAGAGGTGTAGTGCAGGTGCCAAAAGAAAAGGCTAAGTATTTTCCAAGTGTCATTTCATTTTTGTTAAGACCGCTCCATGTGGACTATTACAAAAAGATCCAAAAAGTAGAAACCTACAGTGTGGCTTGTATATATTTGGGCTCAAAGAAACGCGTCGTGCCTACCTTGGAAGACTTGTGTTCTATGTGCGCTATTTCCCATCTGCTTCTTTGTTCTTGCATTCTACAATAATTGAGAGTTTTAATTACAGCCTTAATTTTCCTAATAATGGGTAATTAAGCTGCTATAAAATGAAATAGAGAAGCTATGGTTTAGATTGAGTTAAAAAAGAAAAAAAGTGTTTGGTAGATGGGCATAAATATCCTCATTATTTTTTGTGTCAAATCCAAAAGTTACAGAAGGAAGTAACTTATTGAGACGAGTCCAACTTGTGTCAGACAGTGGAACCAAACACGCAACAAGTTGTGCTGGAAGAAAGCGCGATGTGTCTTTCGTCCGAAGAGGTGTGTTTTGTGCGTGGGTACACTTGCCTGTCTCTTCGATCTTGCATCAGTATGTCACAGACACAGAGTGACTTACGTTAGGAACAACTTGAACGTAAAACCTAATTACATTACAGCTTGAAGAGGAGTTTTCGTAGGAGGATGATATTCACTCCTATTTTGTTGTCGGCATCGTATAATTTTGAAACTGTGATGCCTGCACTTTCACATATGAAGCTTAATTAAGTCCCATGATAATGACCGATGGGACGGGTGGTTCCCCTTAAATGCCAGTGCAGCCACCTGTTACGCGCATTTACGCTATGCAACAGCACTTGTGCAGGAATCATTATCGTCCTCATTAATATCCAAGATTATTTTCTTGCCTCCTCCTCCTCCTCCTGGTGGCGTACAATTCACTCCATTTCTTCTTTTTTTAGATACTGCTCTTCGGTGTTCAAACCTTTTCAAATGAATAAATAAATATCATTCGGTCCAATAACTCTTAATAATTGCACACAAATATGCATCGGTCTTTTTTTTGTAGTCATTCTCTAGCATGGTCTCAAATGAAGCTACCTGTGTTTGTGACACTTTTTGATAGAATTCAAACATTTTATAATGCTACGGATAACATCATATATCATAATATATTCTTCACATTCATTCACAAAGCTGCGTAATTGTACCGCTGGATCGTTACTCGGAGGTTTTAGTACGGAAAAGGTTCACATAGGACCACCAATCACCCACACTTACTACCTAACACCCCAGCTCAGTTCGTGAACGATTCTGCTAAGAATTATTGTGCACGTTCAACTACTGTATCTGGAGAAAGGGTTTAAATAAAATTAAACAAAATCTCTCCAACCAAAGTCTACATTACTGGACTGTCAAGTGCAACTACCACATACTAAACGATGATCAAGTCACAACAAATACATTTATAGGGTGTGTGTGTGTGTATAATGTTAATAATACTAAATAAATGATGATCCTTGACCTTTTCTAAGGTACTCCGTCTCTTCACTATCAGATAAGGTAGGTCACTAATCATCGGTGTTACTTTTGGTGGGAGGGTTTTCAGGTACTGAAACTTGGGTGGAATACTTTTTAATTCTCAGAGAAATAAGTACACTAGACAAAATACCAACTACAGGAAAAAAGTAGGACCAAATTTGAGATTTCTTTGAGCCAGAGGCCGTAGCAACAGCAGCACCAGCAAGGCTTCCTATAGATGTATTCTGCAAGATCATGGGAAGACATCCAATGGAGGTAGGAAGAAGAAAATCCAAAAGAAACCGAACTTCAGTAGCCGCTAAGGTATAGTTAATAACATAAGAGGGCACAGGTGAGAAGCGAGCAAGAAGAACAAATTTCCAACCATCTCGCTCAACTCCTCTAGAGATCATGTGAAAATATCTGTTTCTTTTGGCCCACTCCATTGCTGAGCTTGAACTCCTGAATACCAACCTGAAAGAACCCAAAATTCAGCATAGACAAACAGAGAGAAACACCCTAGAAATTACATGCAAGCTTAAGTTAGCACATGCAATTAAATCGACCATACGTCATTAACGCGTGTATACCTTTGTTACTAACTAGACTAGTTAAACTATAATAGTATTCAAGTAAAAGCCCCGTTCACTAAACCTATGAATTAGCGTTTATTGTTGACTTGTATATACACTGGCAGCTCTTATTGGCAGTCGGTGGTAAAGTCAAATATGCAAAAAAACTAAAATGGCGATGATTTTCTTGAATATCTATTCTGATAAAGCAATAAAGAAGAACTCAACACGTTTTGTGCCCAACTTGAATTAGACGTCTATTATTCTTCCCATTCCCAAGGACGTAAATTAGGTCCACCTACTTGAGCCTGAGGCGGAGATACAATTTACGTAAACATAGATAGACTCAGGGTTTCAACAAATTCACAAATGTTTTGGTACAATGCCAGCACCAAAACCTCTACAAACTAACCAAGGACACCGAACCAATCCAATTTCTGTCTTCTAAAACCGGGTTACCACATACTGGTTATTACTTCCTTAACATGAGTTAACAGTTAGCAAATGTTTATAATTACGAAGGTCATCGACATGGTACCCTAAGACAATTTGTACTGATTGAAATTGGTTAAAAACTACAAAATAATCAGTGATGTTCATTAAATATGAAGGGGGACTCATACAACTTTATTATCATGGATTATTTCAGATTATAGTAGCAAGAAGTGTATTAAAAGGGTTGTGTTCCAAAGTGTGTCATTGTTTCTCTAATTATTTTATACTCATATATAGGGTAATAGTTTATATTGAAATGCAAAGCGAAAAATAGTCAGAAAGACCAAATAGGAGAATATAACCTCTGCAAAGAAAACAAAAAAGATAAAACAAACACAAGTCAGCACAAATTTGCCTACGCTATTTTGCTTACAATATTTGCCCAAAAGATTCCCACAATAAAAGGCATAAAGCTTAACTTAAACAGGAAAACACCAAATAGACAACGATACTAAAGTTCGTGGCACTCCTTTTCCATAGACAAAAGGAAATCCAAATTCCAATTAAGTTTTTTAGAGCCATCAAATGAACAAGATTGAAGAGGACCAAGGTGTTAAAAAACAGTCCACAACCACGGTTTCAACCACCACAATATCTAGATCTTTTTATGTCTGAAACCACAATTATGGCCACGTTTATCCTTATTTTCCCTCAAAACACAACAAAATCGCTGTCATACTTTAAAACCTAAATGAGGACTAACAGCAGAGGATAACTCATTGTTCCCTCTACTCACTGGACTAATCAAGCAAGACGTGATCTCCAAATTGTTCGGATCAATCAGATAGTTTCCATTGCGGTAACTGGCTAAACACTTAAACATGAGCTAATCAGTCTTAAATGCAGCCAGAAAATAACAGAAATTCCGAGAATTAGTTTGATCAACCACAGCTAGTGTTCCTAGGCCAAAATCAACTATCAATTAATCGTTCCTTAATAACGAATTGACAATTAACAAGCTAAAAGCACATTGAAAGCAAAGTCAACGACTACAGTAGTTCTAATTGTTCTCCCAAATAAAAAATAAGCGAAGTGACGTGAAGAAGAGGTACAAACCTGCCGATGGAGAAGGAGAGTGAGGCGGCGAGGATTTTGGCGGAGAAGACGCACAAGACGGAAGGGAAAAAGCCGAAGAGAAGAGGAGCGGCGGTTTCGAAGAAGATTGCAGAGGGCAAACAGAGGGCGATGGAGATCGTGTGGAGCGACAAGTACAAAGGGATCGCCCAAATCCCTAACTTCTCCGACCATTCTCTCGCCAACTTGAAAGACGCCTCCCTGTCCCATCCACCGCCTTGCCACCCTCTCCACGCCGCCACTGCCACCGCCAACAACGCCACTTTCCACCACCACCCCCGCCCCATTGTTGCCGCGATTTGGATTCTGAATCAACCCACCCACACGCCGCCACTCGAGTTCAACTATTGGATTGTTCACTATTATTTAATTATTTAATATTGTTAAATATTATAGATACGAAGATGTCAGATTTGTCTATTCTCTTTTTGAAACACCAGTGTTTTCTCCACTGTAATTTTCACCACCTATCGCTATAACTTATCGGTATATTTTATATGTACACTTACATATTAACTAATTCATTGAAAATAATCTTCTTCTATTTTCATTTCCGTAAAAAAATAAAAGGCTTAAATACCTTTGGTCTTCATTTTTATCGAAGGTTAAAGATGATCTTCATTCTTGTAATTTGTATTTTATTTGATTTTTAAATCATTAACGGAACAAGTGACACAGTTTGTATTATTGTGTGTTACGTGTTATTTGTACAATGCTCCATTAATAATTTAAAAAAAAAACAAATAAAATACGAATTGCAAAAATGAGAACTATTTTAAATATTCACTACAAATAATAACTATTATAAACATTATGTCAAAATGAGTACTATCTGCAACAAGAAAAAAAATATTTAAACCAAAATAAAATTACTAATTTTAAGGTCAACCTTTAATAAAATGAGGACAGGCAAAAAAAATCTCATATTCTTTTTATTAATTTAGTCCCATCAAATATGAAACTAATACATATAAATTAATATATGAAAAAACATATTTTGATGATCAGATATTTGATTCAGAAACAAATTATGATATTAAAGAGTTAACAAAAAACTTAAGTTAGTCATATTGTGTATAATCCGTATTTTTTGGTCTTTTTCTTCATGGTTTTAATCAAAATAACTTCAATAATGGTCAAATTTTAATTTTTCACACATATACATTTTTCATAATTTGATTAATTAAACTATTTCTTAAAGTTACCTTAAACATGTGCTAGTTTTAGGATTCAATGACGCCGTAATGAAAAAAAAGAAAGAAAAAAAAAAGATAAACACAAATAATTAATAACTGAACTACAAAATTGTGAATTTTCTAAAATATAAAGACAACATTTTTGAAAACACAAAAGAAACAAACAAACTCGATATAAAACAGTATTAAATAGGATAGGATTAAGTCAACCATTTTTTTCTTGAACACTAAATTAGGTATTTACTTTAAAATCAATAAAGTGCATTTCATTAAATGTTTTAATCACAATGTACGTTGGTTGGAAGGGACTCCGAGTTTATTATGACTTTTTGTGTCCATTAAATAATTCATAGACTAATTGGTTTTGAAACTTTTCAAGTATATGTATATATATATCATTAAATATAGGTTTCATGATGAATGTAGTATATAAACTAACAAAACTCTTTTTCTATGCTTTAAATTCCTATTGGTAAAAATATATAAATTACAAATTGTTATCAAAATATAGAGAACATGACAGTGTGAGCACAACAGAAAGAGGAGATATTGTAATTTAATTATATTGGTTAACTTTTTTACCTACTCTTTCAGGAAAGTGCACTAAATCATGCACTAGAAGTGGTTAATGCTTATAAAAGTGTGCATGTATTTGGAATTTGGTTAATGTAATAATGCTTTTGAAGTTGTTTAGCTTTTGTTTTTAGGGCCATTTGAGGCAAAAGCAAGAGAATCTAGTGATTAATTCGATAATCGATGATTAAGAGGTGATTAAAATAAATACATGAATACAAAGTACATGTATGTCGCCAATGAGTGGAGGAGTTATAGGTGAATACTGGTTTAAGTCACAAACTAATGCACATGCTAATGTTGGAGATTTGCTTTTGGATGAAAAATAGTTTTTTAACTTATACTTTAGGGTTTAATGAGGTGCATATGAACTTAAAAAACGAAGTTGAAGCAGCTAGAACAACTACCTTAAGGATCATTGGTTTAGGTTAATTAATTTGTCTGATTTGATGCATAGGGCACTAAAGAAAAAATTAATTGTTATAATTGATTGATTAATTAATTGTAAAATTGGATTTGTTCATGCCATTTGGATGCATTGTTCATGCCATTTCGACCATGTTACGTATAGAAAATGGACGGTGCAGTGTCGTGATCATACGTTATCTGAAACATACGAAATCATCTTATCTTGTGCACTGTTGTAGTTGTGGCCCTTCGTTTTCCACCCTTTATGTCCGTCCAATGGCCAATGAATAAGCTCCATCACTTTTTCATTTCTAAAAATATTCTCACTAATCGTGTAATTATTTTAAGTTTTTCATGGAAAATTGTTGCTAAATTGCATGTTTTAGTGAAATCTAAGCTTTAGGTAAATTTTAAATAGATTATGATGTTTTTGATTGAATTTTTATTAAATTTTATTGGTTTATTAAAACTTGAAATTAAGAATGACACTAAAATTAATCGAACCGTTAGCATTCAATGAAATAATACTAATGTTTTGGATGAGAAAATTTAAGAGAATAATTTATTTATTTGGAGTTTGAAATTTTTCGTAATAAATTTACTTATTTTGATGAAAAAATCAAAAGGAAATTAAAATTTAATCATTTTAAAAAGATGTTTCAAATAATTAGTACGACAGAATGTGAAATTTATTAAAAAAATAAGAAATTTGAAATTTCACAAGTTGTGAAATTCTTTATTGGTCAGAATAAAAAATATCCACAAGTTCAAAAAGATGGCTCATATCGACTTTCAGCTCAAGCTGAATCATCTCGACACCAAGTCTGAACTGACTCGACTCAATTATGAATCTGTATTGACTTGAAACATTCGGTCAAAGCAAAAAGTCGAGTCGACTAGGCCTAGGCCAATGGTTGAGCGCAATGAACCCAATCCTAAGGTCAAGACAAACTAACTTTGACTGAAGGTTGAGCTGAACCATTCCAGACCAAAACTCAAACTGAGTCGATCACGTTGAAGGTTGAGCCAAGCTAGCCCCGATTGAAGTCGAGTTGGTATATGACGAAAGTCGAGTCGTCCCTGGTTAAAGGTCGAGCCGAGCCACGTTAAAGATGAAACTTATTCTGCGTGAACCAAATTCAAGATGAGTCGTCTCGAATCAAAGGTCAAACTAATTCAACTCGAATTCAAAAATAAAGTTAATTTAACTTAAAATATAAATTAAATAACTTTATCTAAACAGAAAAATTAAAATTAAAAATATTTTAATTATTCTATACAAACAAAATATTTAGAAATAAAGAGACTTCGGTGACATCTTAATTACTGTGTATTTCAAATGCTATGATTTTAAGTTACATCATATCTACTTACCTTATCTCAGCCAAACAACGACCTCTTGTAAAAGTTATGTTAAAAGTAAATTTACTGAAAATTAATAAATAGAAAAAACAATATAACAATTCAATTTAAAATATAAAAATATTTAATATTTTACATATTAATTTAAAACAAAAATCAATTATAATGTCCATATATATATATATATATATATATAATATGAGACTTAATTAAGTCTAAATTTAAAAAATGTTTTTAAGTTTATGAAACGAAACCATAGTTGGCATGTTATAGCAGGGCAACCGCTTTTTAATACTGTGTGGAGATCTATCCTTGGAACTAGTGGCACAACTTGATGAAAAACAACTTGTTATAATAGTAATTTTATGTCAAGTTTTTTTTGTTCTTAACATTTAACAAAAATAAAATAAATATGTTTAGAATATTGTAAGTGTACTAATTTTAATTTTTTATTTGTAATTTTCAAATGGTTTGCTTTTTAGTCTTTCCAATTACTATTTTGTTAAAAAAGAGTCTTAACCGATAAAAAAACAGGAGAAGTATAATTCTTTTTTCAATTATCAGCAAATAAAAACTAATATGAATGAAAAGACCAGATATGTTTATGTATAAAATAAAATGCAAAAAAAAAAAAAAAAACAAACATAATGAAAAAA
>Ga0209589_1013428_pt1 | contig 10687 bp, 8 predicted proteins | sample CowpeawhiteBW_FD_187525 | JGI IMG/M metagenome (GOLD analysis project Ga0209589, IMG submission 187525) | Root nodule microbial communities of legume samples collected from California USA - Cow pea white BW (SPAdes) (version 2) | ecosystem: Host-associated > Plants > Roots > Nodule | place: USA...
TCCGTGTGGATAGGACTATAGTTTCCTTTGTGTTTTTCTTCAGGACTATGGCCCCTGTATTTCGTCGTTACTGGATCTGTAAACTCTTAAGTAAACGGTTATCCTGCTTTTGTTGGCATCGTGGTGTCCCTAGTTTTGGTAGGGGTTGTGTTAGGGACCTTAAGACTACGCTGATGTACCTTTATCGCGTGACATTTCCTTTAATTTCCTTTAATAATTAAATGGGATGTTACAACAGTGGTCCTCCATGATGCAAACGCAGCAATCAATTCATACATAAAAGAGACAAAAAATTTCAATATAGATATAAATTGGCCAAATTATATTTTGGGTTTTTAATATTAATAGTAAATTCATTTTTGTTTGTAAAATGATGGAATTGTATGTGTTTGTACGATTTTTTTACATACATTTTAATTTATTTTATTGATAAAAATATATTTAAGAGTCTTTTTAATTTTAGTTTAAATCTATTACATCTATCTATTACATCTATTAAGAAAAAAAGATACCACCAAAATTACTACATTACCCATATTCTTTTATTGACAAGTGTCATAAAATTTAGTTTTTTTGTCATTTTAAAACTGTGTAACAAAAGGATCCGGATTCAAATCCTACAAAAACCACTTTGTTTTTATTTTTTCATTTATTTATGATCTCAACTATAAGTAATATTATTATTTTTAATATTTTTATAATTATTATTATTTGTAATTATTAATAATATTATTATTATAAATATTATTTGTAGTGATAGTAATAAACTTATAACCAATATTAATATAATAATAATAATTATTATTATTATATGTTACTATTATATATTATTATTATTATTATTATTATTATGAATAATAAAAAAGTAATTAGAGAAATTATTAACTATAATATACGAAAATTAATACTTAAATTAGTAGTGAAATTATTAATATTACTATTAATATTATTACTATTATATTTTGTTATTATAAAAATTATTAACATCATTAGTAATAGTAAAATTATTTTTGTTATCATTATTGTTATTATTATTAGTATTATCAACAATATTAACATATAATATTATTAATATTATGATTATATATGATTATTAGAGAATATAATTGTAAAAACAAAATAGGAGACCATGTATCTCTATATATGTAGTTGTGTATTATTATTATTTTTATCAATACAAGATATTATATTTACTACATAATCATGTTTCAACTACTTGCACTTTTTTATTTCTTTTGTTGTTGATTTATCATTACATTAGATTAATTAATTCAAAAAAATAGTTATTACTATTATTATATATTATTATTTTTATTATTATGAGTAAAGAAGTAATTAGAAAAATTATTAACTATAATATACGAAAATTAATACTTAAATTAGTAGTGAAATTATTAGCATTAGTACTATTATTATTATTTATGGTTATTAGTACTATACTTATCATAAATAATATTAGTATTATTAATATTATTTCAGTTTTTGTAAGGCCCACTTTTATTCAGTGCCCTAATGTTAAGGGCTACCTCACTGTTGGGCCTAAAGGGCTGGCCCATAGGGTGCCAAGACCCCTAAAGCAGCCAAAGGTCCCTCAATTGCAAGGCATTCTGAAAAACCAGTGCCCTAACTCACCCTTTTTCTCTCCACAAAACCTCTGTTAGGGTTTCGAAGTATGCTCAGATTCGCGTTCAGCTTGACCTTGGTTTCGCTCACTTTTGCAAGTTTGGTTCTAGAGTCGTTGTGCTTCGTGGTTCAGTGTCGAAGTCTCATATAACCCCTTTCCAGGTAAGGGAAGCTAGGATTATCTGTGTGGTTTAAGTTTTGGTTGTCCTGCTGTTATTTTTACGATTCTATGGTTGGTGTGATTTCGTGAATGCATGAAATGCTTTGGCATGTTGGTTGGAATCTGTGTTTGTGGCAGCGTAAGAAAACAGTGGCGAGAAACTGACGAACTCGCCCAAGCGAGCCTGTTTTGCCCCGGGCGAGACCTGCAGAAAACAAGTTAGGTTCACCTTCGAGCTCTCGCTCAGGCGGAGAACTCTTGTTTGAGCGAGGCAATGTCTCGCTCAGGCGAGAGGGGCTCGCCTAAGTGAGACCGTGTGGGGATCTTGACTTATCGCTGCATTTTAGCCCAGGCGAGGGGGGTTTCGCTTTTGGGTGAGGGATGGTCTCGCTTAGGCGAGAGGGGCTCGCCTAAGCGAGAACTCGCGTAATTTACACTTTCCGCTGTTTGAAGTCTCGCCTAAGCGAGGGCTTGTCGCCTGAGCGAAAGGACTTGTTCGCCTAGGCGAGGGTTCCTGGTTTGAGCGAGACCTAACTTGGGTTCTTGTTGTTCTCTGTTTCATGAATGATGTTGGTTGTTGATTGGCTGGGTAAATGATTTATAATATATAAGGGGGTGGATATGCATGTACCGTGAATGTTATAGGTGTGAACTAATGAATTAGTAATGAGCTTGGCATGAGATATGATTGATGGTTGGTCATGTATACTAAATGACATGTTAATGGAATGCATAGGAACTTCATGATTGGTTGGTTATGTATAAGTAAGGCTTGTGTAGGACGTAATCCCATGACCCTTGTAGTGGGGCTCGTGGTGGTGCCTCATCATATGGACATAATTCCGTGGGCCCTCCTAGAGGGAGTTCACGGTGGTGCCTCAGTTATCAGACTTAATTCCATGAACCTCGGGGTGAGAGTTCATGGTGGTGCCCCAACATAAGGACGTAATTCCACGGGGGGTATCATGGTGGTGCCTCAAGGCCAGGACGTAATTCCACGGAGGTCTCGTGGTGGTGCCTCATGTAATGATGTAATTCCGCGAAGGCCTCGTGGTGATGCCTCACTTCTAGGACGTAATTCCACAGTTTGGTGGTGGTGCCTCATCGTATGTATCCGGATAGTCAAGTCTAAAAGCCCTAAGTGGTTTGGGTATATCATGTGTGGATATATGTTAATTATGTTTGGTTTTGAATTTACCTGCTGAGTGTTATAATGTAAGGATTTGTTACACTAGCTTACCCTTTTGCTTGTTTGTATAATTGTGTGTGGTTTCTTCCTTTGCGATGATCATTAACCTTGTTGATGTGAGCAGATGTGATAACCTCTGGCAGTGGTAATAATAGAGATGCTACAGTTTGATGATATCATGGACGACTATCAGGCTCACGATGGGGGCCTCAATGTTTGGAGTTTAGTAGTAGTAGTAGTTTCTCTCGCTCTTGGTGAGTTTTTGTACCTAGTTTAGGCCGGTGGAGCCTTTTCCTTTTGTTATGGATATGTTAGGGTACTGTGTACGTCATATTCCGTTTTTCCGCATTCTTTGAATATTTAATATATGTGACGTTTATTTAAAATGGAATTATCTATTTAAAATGGGATGTTACATTAATGGTATCAGAGCAGTTCATCCTTAGGATGACCTGAGGTTGTGGGTTTGTCATGCCTCGTAGGTGTAAGTAGTCATGTCTAGTCGAGTTTGTCAGTGAAACCAAAAGTTTTAAGAACAGAGAACGCCTTGATAAAGTAATGAGGGTGCACACTCATGACTAGATTAAAGGTTGTTTTCTGTTCTTAATTCTAATGGTTTGGGGAAAGAAAGGTGACAGACAAAAGGGTTGGTTGTCTGTAAGGGATAGAGTGTTGCTTTGTATGAAGTAGTTTACCTTGTTGCACCTTTGTGCTTTGTGGCTAGTGTCTACGGAGATAAGGGAATGCAGATTGAATGCCAACTTGGTCTGCTCACCTTTACAAGTGTTGGATGGAGGCTTTGAGACAACGTCTTGCCTCCGAGATAGGAAGTTGATGTATGTAATTGAGCAAGGAAGGCTAAGTTTTGGGTTAATAAACCGGAGAAAGATGCTAGAGTTCACAAAATAACGTTTGGTCAAAGGGAACTTTAAGGATAGACTCTCGGAAACAAATACTACAAGTTTTCTAAATGAAGTTGAATTCAAAGATTTAGAACACTGAAAGGTATTAGTGCATGCAAGTGCCACATCGTTTGAGGGAAGTCAACTTGATTCTACATTCCGACAATGTTGAAGTTCAGAGTCATGGAAAATGCATACAGTGTTAGGAGAAGTGTCATTGAATATGGTCATATGGTCACACCTAGTGCTTCTTGGAGTAGTGGAAGAGGGACAATTGGCAAATTTTAGATCGCAAAAAGTGGAGAGATTGCTTGACAACCAGAAAACTAAGAAAGGAGGAGACCTTGAAGTGCAAAAAGATGGTAAACCTCTAGTGAGAGGCTGAGATGGAGAAGGGTTCATTGATCAGTCGGGAAAGATGACGTTCCTAAGTTAGGGAAAGAACAATTTATGGTTAAGGAAGAAGTGGCATAAGGAATTCATACTTGTGTTAATAGTTAGCAGGTGAGGATGGGTCTTTTCAAACCGATAGTGGGATGTTTCAAGGAATAGTAGTTCTCATGAGTAGGACATCTGACCTTGGGTATAAGTGGAAGATTTCACGTACCAGAAGGAGGGAAACACCTTTAAAGGTTATTCTCGTATGGAAGGACAACCCAACTGATGTCGAGGCACAATGATAGAAGGAGCGGGAAGAAATGTTTTGAGTGGATGACATGGTGTCTACGATGGTTGATGCTAAAGTGGTTAGCACGAATAATCTCCTCCAGAAATGCACCTTACGAAGTGATGCTTGGACTAAGAGCCGAATTTCTTGGGATCGTCTACTCCTTGGTGTCGCCAGTATGGTAAAGGAGTCATGGTTGTCTTTAAGAAGGGGCCACGATCGAGATGATGGTTTTTGCTACAATTGCGACCAAGTGGAGGCCCGCTCGAGTGTGTGGTGCCTTCGTGGTGATCAAAGTATTTAAATTCAAACCCAATTCAAATTATTCCCTTTGCAAGGTTGGAAAATAGTCTCAAGGGTGAATCCATTGTTTTCTCAATCTCGCTTTGATGGGCTGGGACAACCAACGGGGTGGTGTTCTTAGATTAAAAAGAGATGAGTCAGTGATTGTGTATGAAGTATGGATCAAGCTAAATAGTGGGGGCAGAGCTTCATGTGAATCAAAAACATCTGACGAAGGAAAGTGAATAATAGAAGAAAGGGATCTAAATGGTAAAAGGATTATAGACGTGTTCTGAAAACAAGTACTAGAGTTTTGACCTTGGTGTGGTGGGGTTCACTTCTGCGTTGGTGTCTGAGGAAGAACTTGTGACAATAGTTCCTAATGGAATGGTTACTATTGTGAGTTTGAAGTAAATACGGAAGTGGAGGAGATGTTGGAGAAGTAGTGGCTTATGCTAATTATAATCACAAGCATGACTGCAAGTTTGGTGAACATTAGAGGAGAGGTAGTGGTGGAATAGATTGTTCAAGGGAAAGCGTTGGATAAGAGAGGATTGGCCTTTCGGGCCTATGGTTGTAAAGAGTAGAAACGTGGTGAAGGTAAGTCAATCTCAAACATGCCTACTATACCGTTAAGGTTTAGCGGCCAGTTTCCAAGTGTGAACAAAGTCTTTGGAATGGGCAAGAAAGGGGATTGACAAAGGTTGTAGTGTCTAGTAGGACATATGGTTTATAAAGGGATGGATACGATGTTGAGAAAATGGGACGTTAAGACTATAAAAAGGTGAGTCCAAAGAGTTTTGCAGGTTCCGTAGAGGTTTTGGAGGAAGGTTTCTCAGCGATGATTATTTCCTTGTCACGGTAGACGCGGGAGGAACATCGTTTTGAGTGAACGAATGAGTGACTTGTATGTGTGATCAGAGTAGCGCAGTGGGATGGTGGGAAGTGATACCTATGAAGGGTAAGAGGTGTGTGGAAAGAACTATCTTACTCATGACTTAATGATTACTATGACACCCAGTTCTTCATAAACAACGAAAGTGTCGTTCTTATGAGTATCAAGTGAGGATGTTCAGTGATCATTTAGAGTTGGAATTATGGGGTTACTCAGAGAAAGTTATACAAGAGAAGTAGGAGATGGTTTGAGTTATAATTTTAAGTTAGGGTGCCAACTTGGAAGTGAGAAAGCAAGAGTAGATGTTCAGTCAGAGAAGGGAATTCAAGATCCTCGATTTGATGGGGTGAGAGTGAGAGTTTATTGAGAAACATAAGTGTTTGGGTTAGGAAGAGAATGGGTGAGGATATTTCATTAGTCTAGTCATCTGACTAGAACTAGTGAGTCTTTCAACAAGGTTGGAGAAAAAGCAATTCAAAAAAACTTAGTTTGAGAAGTATCTTAGAGTTTATAGGTATATATCACACTAGAAATTTCAAGTCAAGGAAGACATGGTTCTAAGGCTTTTGGGGAATGATGATTAAAAGTTAGTAAAATGAAGATGAGATGCCAAAATGAATTTGGTGGTTGTAACAGATGAAAACTTAATTTGGAAATGGAATGACTTGGTTGTGGACCCTGCTACCATTGGTGGAAGTCAGTAAAGGAGGCAAGAGGTTATGAGCGCCGTTATACATAAAAGTGGTCAAGAGTGTTGATGGTGAGGCAGTAGGCTAAAACTCCATCGTGATCAAGTCAGTGGAGTGATGCATAAGGGAGTGAATGAGGTGTTGGGAACTGATGACGAACATGCTTTAGTTTGAGACTTATAGTGACATGAGGGGTAGTGGAGAGCATATGGTGGATGAGTCAGTATATCAGATACAAGTTAGTTGGGGCAGGTATGAAGGAGCAATTCAATGTTAAGGTTGCAAGTTGGAAGTTAGTTCGAGTGCAGTGACTAAACCAATCTACATTGCTGAACACATATCGTATAACACAAAGGCAAAGTTTCTAGTGGCTATAGGTGTTGGAGTCATCAAATCTGTCATGTCGAGGCGGTGGTTGTCGGAGGGCGTGAGGAAAACCTAGTTTTCTTCCTACCCCATTGGAGAATTTTCGAGGACGAAAATTTTTGTTGTTGGGAAGAATGTAAGGCCCACTTTTATTGAGTGCCCTAATGTTAAGGGCTGCCTCACTGTAGGGCCTAAAGGGCTGGCCCATAGGGTGCCAAGACCCCTAAAGCAGCCAAAGGTCCCTCAACTGCATGGCATTCAAAAAACCAGTGCCCTAACTCACCCTTTTTCTCTCCACATAACCTCTGCTAGGGTTTCAAAGTATGCTCAGATTCGCGTTCAGCTTGACCTTGGTTTCGCTCACTTTTGCAAGTCTGGTTCTAGAGTCGATGTGCTTCGTGGTTTAGTGTCGAAGTCTCATATAACCCCTTTCCAAGTAAGGGAAGCTAGGATTATCTGTGTGGTTTAAGTTTTGGTTGTCCTGCTGTTATTTTTACGATTCTATGGTTGGTGTGATTTCGTGAATGCATGAAATGCTTTGGCATGTTGGTTGGAATCTATGTTTGTGGCAGCGTAAGAAAACAATGGCGAGAAACTGACGAACTCGCCCAAGCGAGCCTGTTTTTCCCCGGGCGAGACTTGCAGAAAACGAGTTAGGTTCACCTTCGAGCTCTCGCTCAGGCGGAGAACTCTTGTTTGAGCGAGGCAATGTACCGTGAATGTTATAGGTGTGAACTAATGAATTGGTAATGAGCTTGGCATGAGATATGATTGATGTTTTTGTAGTAGTAGTAGTAGTTTCTCTCGCTCTTGGTGAGTTTTTGTACCTAGTTTAGGCCGGTGGAGCCTCTTCCTTTTGTTATGGATATGTTGGGGTAATGTGTTCGTCATATTCCGTTTTTCCGCATTCTTTGAATATTTAATATATGTGGGGTTTATTTAAATTGGAATTATCTATTTAAAATGGGATGTTACAGTTTTGACACAAGATTATATTTTTATTATTTTTATTTTTATTATTTGGATTGTAGTATTTAGATACACATCTTATTTTATATACTACGAGATTATATTTTAATTACTTGCATTGTTATTTGTTTTGTTGTTGGTTTGTTTTACATTTGAATAATTAGTTGAATCCAAAAAAGTAGTTACTAAAATTAGTAAAATAATAAAACTAAAATGTAGTTTTTTTATTATCAATAACCATTTAAATTTAAAAATTAATAATTAGCATTAGTATTAATATTAATATAATAATAATTATTATTATTATTTGTATTTTTATTTTAAATAATATTAGTGTTATTATTATCATATTAATATCAATCTTAGTGTTATTATTTGAATTGTAGTATTTAGATACACATTTTACTTTTATCTATTACAGATTATATATTAATTACTTGCATTTTTATTTGTTTTGTTGTTGATTTATCTTTGTCATTTTAGATTCTACACATATCGTAATCTAGCATATCACATATCATATGAGTCAACGATATTAGTAGAAGAACATGATTCAATCATAATTTTTGAAATATTAAGTACAAAGAGACCTTGATCACAATATCCCTTTCTAAAAAAACATTAGTTTTTGTCATTACAATATTTTCAAATTCGAATGATACTTCACCCTCACTTTTCCCAATAGTGCTACAAAGACTAGATTAATTCTAATAGAGGGTACATGTAGCATATCACTCAAGGCCAGAGTCTTCCCAGATGTGAGTTTTAAAAGAACCTTTTCTTTTCCTAGGACAGGAGTTGTCCTAGAATCACCAAGATAAACATTTTCTTTTTCGTGCCCTACACTAGTGTAGGAGGTAAAAACACTTTTGTTTGCATAAATGTGTCTTCCCCTTAGGCTATATTTGCCTTATGAAGATTGTCATTTCTTGCTCTACGACTGCATTGAAGTGCATGATGGCCTAGCTTCCCATATACGAAGCAATTACCCTTTTTCTTAAAGGTGGGTTTAGATCCATTGGGACGGGAATTTCAATTTTATTTTTCTTTTTGTGACCAAGTTTTTTTTTTGTACCCTCTTGAAGCAAGTTTGTCTTCAACCACATTTCCTTTGCAAATAATGTTTTGGCCCTTGCAAAAGCACACTCCTTCCTATTGGTATCGTCAATTATGATGTGTGTAATGATCTCTTGAAGTGTCATTTGTGTATGTCAATGTTTCAGTTGTTGTTTATAGTCAGTCTAGGATGATAATAGTTTCTCGATCAGAAGTTCTAAAACAAATTCATCACGCATAAGTATGTTCTTTGCTTTGATATCTTCAAGTAGCTTGGGATATTCATTGATTTGAATCTTGATGTCTTTATCTTCAATCATCTCCTAGTAATTCCTTATGACAAATCTTTGTCGGACGACGTCTTTAGCAGTACATTTGAGTATCAAAAAATCCCAAATTTGTTTTGCTTCCTTATATGAGCAGTACACATTGAACAAGTCATTAGACAACGCACTAAGTAAGGTGTGTCAGCATACCATGTTCGCATGAGTCAAATCTTAAATTTTTTTAGCTCGAGCATTAGAGTTAGGTTTTGAAGTTAAGAGAGCAATAACTACTCCATACATGTCTAAAAGGGTATATACACGTTCTTGCCAACACCGAAAGTTTTGTCTAGAGAATACCTTAATATTTGATACATTCGGAAATGGTTTTGCAAAGACATTTGAGTTCCAAAAATGTTTTCATTATTCGGAGTAGAGTTGTTATTGTAATTTTCAGCCATAAGTCCTTAAAATTGTTGTAACAGCTAACAAATCATGAACAAAAAAGCATTTTCTGAGACATGTAAATTCACTACCCTTAAGGACTTATTCGTGGTGTGTTGTAGATTTTTCGAGGATCTCAAAACTAGTAAGAAAGTACTCTTGAAAGAATAAGTAACCCACGATAACAAAAAAAAAAATGAATGGAAAGAGAATAGAGTTTGAAGAAAGAAGAGAGAAGAATGAGAGGTGTGGAGGAAACATTTATTTATAGGTGGAGAGAGGGTTTGAAATGAGCTAAACTTCCCATGGCCCGTGGTGGATCTTTGTGACAGCTCAACAGTTAAAATAAATTTTATAATGATCAAAATCAAAACAGAAAAACTTACCTGTTTTAAAAACCAAAACAAAACCGAAGCAATATTAAAGCATTGTTTTTATAACAAAAGGTGAGATCAATTTAAATTGAAATAACATGTTATATTTATAAGAGGGACTTTAATATATTCCTCTAAAAAGAATTTCAAAAGCTAGTTGAAAAATGGTATGGGTAGGCAATCTAAGGGCCAACATCTACTGGTTCAATTTTCTTTCAAAATCACTTTCATAAATCCTATGAATGGATAGATAGGTTGACTAGTATAAGCACGTGATAGAAGGTTTAGTAAAGAATTGTTTTACATTGGTTTAATCAACATGACGTAAGTGTAGTTCTCTATCAATAAAACCTTAAGAACTCAACTATGATAAATGAATTACAACAATTTCCACTTTTTTCTTACACGAGTACACAAAGCGACTCTAGATTATCCCCTTTATATCTTTATATCTCCTTGACATAAAGAATGTAATTAGTCTTTTAACATTAAGTCACACGTAGCTTTCATGAGTATTATTAAACCATCACTCCTGACTTACAAAATAAGATAGGTGTTTTATGTTTTTCTACTCTTAAAAGAGGGTATAAAATGTAGGCTCTCCTTAACTGAGATAAGTTCATTAAGTGAAGAATTTATAAATAAATCTCACTTATGAACTACCATTTATTTAATTTGTCTAGTGTAATTTTATTGAGACACAGAGAATATTCATGTAGAATGCTTGCATGAAAAGTTTATGCATGTTTGATTTAGAACATTGTTTTCATGGATCAACACAATAATTAATATATATATATATATATAT